>Ga0080006_1130596_pt1 | contig 97372 bp, 93 predicted proteins | sample RS3BMetagenome_FD_69209 | JGI IMG/M metagenome (GOLD analysis project Ga0080006, IMG submission 69209) | Ferric oxide microbial mat and aquatic microbial communities from Rainbow Spring, Yellowstone National Park, USA - RS3B (SPADES... ... | reverse complement strand
ATGTGGTCAACATGCCCACATTTAAGGCACTTAAAAATAGTTTTCCTTCCATAATTCCTATGCTTCTACACATAGAACACTCTTTCTATGTGTTTCTAGGCTCAACATAGGTTATGGGAATACCATAAAACTTATACTACTCTTGGATATACTTTTCGCAACTCATCTCCTCCCTCAAGGTCGGAGCTTTCTTGCTTATTTTTCTGTAAAACAACAAAGGATATCTCACTCAGGAAAATGTTATTCTTTAGCCAGTACAAAGCTATTGTCATTGCTTAATAAATAAATCCACATAAAACTAAGACTAAGCACGCATCTTGAAAGCAACTTAGGTACGCCTGGGTGTAAATTAGATGTCGTAACTAAGGTAATTATCTTGTTGATTTTGGTGAAAAATATGCCTGAGGCAAGCCAAATAATTCAAGAGTGTGACAAGGAGCTAACCAATACAGTTGAGTCTCTCTTTACTTTTCTTGGGATTCAAAGTATAAGCACATTGCCCGAAAAAACAAATGAAATCGAAAAAGCTGCAAATTTTCTAAATGACTACTTTTCGTCAAAATTAGGCTTTACTTCCCGCATTGTTAGATTTCCTGATGCCAACCCAATTGTCTTGGCTGAATACAAAACTGCAAAAGCAAAAAGTACTATCACATTTTACGGTCACTATGATGTGCAGCCGGTTGACATGTCACAGCCATGGGTAATAAAAGATCCCTTTGATCCCCAGATTATAAATGACAACATCATAGCGCGTGGAGCTTCTGATGACAAAGGTCAGCTTTGGGCTCTTATACGCGGTGTAGAAATTGCAAAGGCTATTGAACCAAACTTACCATACAACATACGCTTCTTAATCGAAGGCGAGGAAGAATGTGCTGGTGATGGGTTGGCCAGATTCATAAATGATAATAAGGATGAACTAAGTTCAGACTTTGTTTTTGTATCGGATTCTACTTTCTTTAAACAAGGTATTCCAGCCCTAGTAACAGGGCTGAGGGGACTGTTATACACAGAAGTGACTGTACAAGGAGCACAAACCGATCTTCATTCTGGGGAGTTCGGCGGTGTTGCACCAAATGCTATTCACGGATTAGTTTGGATACTTGCTAAATTGAAAACTAGAACAGGGCATATTACAATACCTCGTTTCTATGACGATGTGGTAGATCCAACGGAAAAGGAGAAGGAAGACTGGCACAAATTGCCTTTTGATACCGAAAGCTTTATATCTGAAATCATGAAGGCAGACACAGACGAAGGTGATCAAAATTTTGACCTGCTGACACGTAAATGGGCAAGGCCAACGCTAGACATAAATGGCATTTATGGGGGTTTTACAGATACAGGAGTAAAAACCGTTATACCCGCAAAAGCCACCGCAAAAGTCAGTATGCGTCTTGTACCGAACCAAAATCCTTCCAAAATCTACCAAGCGTTTAGACATGCTGTACACAGCTTATGTCCGCCTGGCTACAAAGTTCAGGTCAAGCACCTAAGTTCAGCTGATCCTGTAATTATAGACACTTCAAACTGGCTTGCACAAAAGGTAAATAATTTGTTTCTACAACTGTGGGGTCATCCATGTGTCCACATAAGAATGGGGGGAACCATTCCAGTTGTAAGTTCACTTAAACAGCTGTCTCAAAACATTGTTGTAACAGGTTTTGGTTTGCCAGACGATAACTTTCATGCGGCAAACGAAAAGTTCAGCTTAAATCAGCTAAATCAAGCAGTAAAGCTGATAGCGCTTTTGGTTAGCGACAGTGGGTAATTTAGACATATGCAGATGTAGAGGGTGGATTGAATGATATGTGTTGGCAATATGCCAGCACTGGTTAAAAAGGAGGAATCAAGATGCAGCTGGAAGATAAAACCCAAATACTCGACTTAAACTGGTCAAATTGCCATTTTAACCTAAGCAGCGCAGAACTCGTAGAGCAGGCGATTATACGGCAAGAAGGCCAACTTTCCCAAGATGGCGCATTTTGTGTTTTAACTGGTAAGTTTACCGGGCGCTCGCCCAAGGATAAGTTCTTCGTGATAGAACCGTCGAGTTCACACAACATCTGGTGGGACGGAGGCATTCAAGGAATATCCGAGTCGTCTTTTAATCGTCTTTGGCAAAAAGCTCAAAGTCACATAAAAGGGCGTGACTTGTTTATTCAAGATTTGCAAGTAAACTCAGACCCTCTTTTTAGGCAGAACATACGCGTCATAACAGAGCTTGCATGGCAATCTTTGTTTGCAAAAAATCTTTTTATAAGGCCGAGTGATTCAGAACTTCGCGATTTTCAGCCGGCGTGGACGGTCGTATCATTACCCAGCCTTATAGCGGACCCTAAAACGGACGGAACTAATTCACAAACCTTTATTGTTATTCACCTAGCCGCAAAAATAGTACTTATTGGTGGTACGGGGTATGCGGGGGAAATTAAGAAATCCGTGTTTTCTGTACTCAATTATGAACTGCCGCTGCTTAGTGTGTTGCCAATGCATTGTTCGGCCAACGTAGCCGAAAACGGCGATGTCGCGTTATTTTTTGGACTATCCGGAACAGGAAAAACTACACTTTCTACAGACAGCATGCGCAAATTAATAGGTGATGATGAACATGGGTGGTCGGACCATGGAATTTTTAATTTCGAAGGCGGCTGCTACGCAAAGACAATCAGGATTTCAGCCGAAAAAGAGCCTGAAATATATTCTGCCTCGCGTCGTTTCGGCACAATCTTAGAAAACGTCGAAGTTGACCCAAAAACAAGATCGGTTAATTTCAATAGTGAGAGATTTACTGAGAACACAAGGGCGGCATATCCAATTCACTTTATACCTAACATCGAAGAATCTCAGCTTGGGGGTCACCCAAAGCACATACTTTTTTTGAGTGCTGATGCGTTTGGAGTTTTACCTCCTGTTGCAAAATTAAACGAGGATCAGATAGAAAAGTACTTTTTAGCAGGCTATACTGCAAAGGTGGCAGGAACTGAACGCGGCGTTACAGAACCTGAGCCTGTGTTTAGCACGTGTTTTGCCGCACCGTTTATTGTTCATAGGCCCAAGGTGTATTCTTCTATGCTGGTGCAGAAAGTTAGACGCTACGGCGCCTCCGTCTGGTTGATTAACACTGGATGGTCTGGAGGCCCCTACGGAATAGGTAAGCGGTTTGACCTACTGCATACAAGGACTATAGTAAGAGCAATAACCTCAGGACAGCTAGACTCGATACCAACAACGAAAGATGAGATATTTGGTCTTTCTATACCTCAGTACGTTCCAGGAGTACCAACTGAAATACTAAACCCCAGACAAACCTGGGAAAATAAAGATGAATATGACCGTCAAGCGCATAAGCTAAAAACATTGTTCGATAACGCTGTACAAAAGCTATACTAAGAGCTTAACTTGGGATCAAAACCGTTTCTAACGGGTGAGGCCAGCCGGCTAATATTAAGTAAGGCTTGTACGGAGCTCTAAGAGTTACTTTTCACGTAAGAAGATATGTATTCACACGTCCAAGCAACGTCATCTGTAAGCTTAAAAAGCTCGAGATCCTCAGGATCAATATCGCCCTCGGCCAATACTGTGTCGCGCAACCAGTCCATAAAGGGACGCCAATAGTTTGTCCCTATCATAACAATTGGGAAATGCTCAATCTTGCCCGTCTGCGCAAGAGTTACAGCTTCTGACCATTCATCAAGTGTACCAAAGCCTCCCGGGAATATACAAAAAGCTTCAGCATACTTCATAAACATCATTTTTCTTACAAAGAAATACTTGAACTCAATACCCAGGTCAACATATGGATTTAGCTCCTGTTCAAATGGAAGCTCTATGTTACACCCTACAGAGATTCCACCTCCTTCTTTCGCCCCTCTATTTGCTGCTTCCATAATGCCTGGGCCTCCACCGGTTATAATGGAAAACCCTCTTTGGGCAAGCATTTTAGCGAGCTCTCTTGCCTTTTCGTACATTTCTGTCCCGGGAAGTGTCCGTGCAGAGCCAAAAAACGTAACTGCCGGCCCAATCTCTGCCAACGCATCAAAGCCTTCAATAAATTCAGCCATTATCCTAAACGTACGCCATGCATCTTCTTGTAATCTCTCACTACTCTTGGGACGGGTAAGCAACAACTTATCCGCCATATCGCTTAAGCGGCCGCGGCGAATAACACGGCCAGATCGTCGAATTAAACCTCGATGTCGATTTAAGTTTTTATCCATCGTAAGTTTGCCAAGGCGATAAAACCATATATCTGCAGCGTCAATTTTACACACACTGTAACCAACCGATGCTCCCCATAAGACGCTGCAAATATATACTTATGCATAATTACATGAGTGCTTAAGTTGTCAAAAAGTTACCCACTAACTTTGTTGCTATGCCCATGCCTTATACATTACAATAGCCATTGTTCATTTGGCACGTTTCAGCTCTTCAAAGAGCATGCCCGTTCAGTTTTACTAAGGAGGTTTGGCGCTGATATGGTAATTAGTCTTCTCAACTACTTGATAAGCACTGCTATTACGCCTAAAAAAATAGCGGCTTTAATAGTACTTATAATAGTGATTATTATCATTGCAGTAATTTTTTCGCGTCGCCAAGCACGATAAAGTCAAAGCGTTTGCGCTAACTACTTGCAGATACTGGAAAAACAATGAGGCGGCTAATGGGGAAGATCGATTGCACTAGCGAGTGCGTCTACTGATTGCTAACCCATCCGCAACAGCAAGTACTACAGAATCAAGATCAGGATCAGTGGCGATAGCCCGAAGATAAGCGGGGCGGTCGTCATCGTTACTATCGGAAATTCTATGTATATTGCCATCGGCAAAGGCGTTATCTAGAAGTATAAGGCCGTTTACCCTAACTAGCCTTTTTGCTTGTTTAAGCTGAGCAATACAGTTATTTTTGGGGCCATCGAGAAATATAAGATCATAAGGACCACTCAACGTTTCCATAATTTTGAGTGCATCACCTATATGTACCGTTACCTTATCAGCCACTTTTGCCTTTTCGAACCAAACTTGTGCCTGCTGTGCCCTAGCTGGGTCGATCTCACATGTTTCTAATTTGCCATCCTCCGGCAAAGCTCTGGCTATCCAAATAGCAGAAGTACCGTAAAAAGTGCCAATTTCAAGCACTCTTTTGGCTCCAATAAGTCTACACAAAAATGCAATAAAGTTTGCTTCTTCAGTCGAAATTTGAATAGGATATTCATGACGCTCTATATATTCCCATTGCTCGCGAAGTACATCATCGCGCCTATCCCAAAAGGGGGCAAAAAATGTTTCAAGTTCTGCAGTCACTGGAGTTCGTTTTATAGACATTGATCATCACCATTCCCATGAAATGCCTACACACCCATATAGATTCCAGTGTGCCATATTGCACGTCAACTTATTCAACCAAGCCCAGATCCAAAAGGAAAATTATTAACCGCGTAACTATACACCAACTAGTGTAAGCTCATCTGCATTACTAGTAACTTGCGCGCTGTCATAGGACAATGCCAAAAGCAAGCCGAAAGCTCGCATCAAGCTTTATGATTACGTTATAGGGCATGTTTGAGAATTCCAAGATAAGGGGTAGCAGCTTATGGAAGTAGAGACGAAATTAGAATCAATAAGCGGCAAATTCGGATCAGCAAAATTCTACCCACTGTACCAGCTGGGTGACTGGGTAAGCTACTTACCAAATACGGTCAAGATTTTGCTTGAGAACCTCCTCAGGAACTATCATCCAGATCTTACTCCGGTGATTGAGGAATTTAAAAAATGGCCGAATATAGACACGAGTCTTGACCTACCCTTCAAGCCTGCAAGGGTGTTGTTGCAAGATTTTACCGGGGTGCCTGCTATTGTGGACCTAGCAGCTATGCGAAGTGCTCTCGCGAGATTAGGATTCGATCCGGAAAAGGTTGATCCACTTATCCCCGTAGATCTGGTAATCGACCATTCAGTCCAAGTTGATGTATTTGGAATTCCCGACGCGTACGTGATAAACCTCGAACGGGAGTACGGTAGAAACAGTGAAAGATACGCACTTTTAAAGTGGGCGCAACAGGCGTTTAAAAACTTCAGGGTTGTCCCACCAGGCATGGGCATAGTTCACCAGGTGAACCTCGAATACCTCGGAAAAGTTGTCATGATGTCCTCATCGGGACCTGAGAGCATTGCGTATCCGGATACGCTTGTAGGCACTGATTCGCATACTCCAATGATAAATGGACTAGGTGTGCTTGGATGGGGCGTTGGAGGCATCGAAGCTGAAGCCTGCATGCTAGGGCAACCGCTTTACATGCAAATGCCCGTGGTTGTTGGGGTAGAACTCAAGGGCGAGCCCCCGGCAGGTGCAACAGCAACAGACCTGGTGCTTACTTTAACGCAACTTCTGAGAAAACATGGGGTTGTAGGAAAATTTGTAGAGTTCTTTGGCGAAGGCTTATCAACACTCAGCATTGCCGATCGGGCAACACTGTCCAATATGTCTCCCGAATTTGGCGCAACGGCTTCTTTGTTTCCTATCGATAAAGCTACCTTGGACTACATGAAGATGACAGGAAGAGATGACGAATTAATTGACCTAGTCGAACGCTACTCTAAAGTCCAAGGGCTTTACAGGGATTCTGGGTCCCCGGCTCCGCGATTTAGTGAATACGTTGAGCTGGACTTGTCTAAAGTGGAGCCAAGCCTTGCGGGTCCAAAAAGACCCCAGGATAGAGTTAGTCTTAAAAACCTGGCTCAAAGCTTTGCAAGCGTATTTCCACCGGATGGTAATAAGCCTTCAAGAGATGAGCTTAGCTATGGCTCTGTTGTTATATCCGCAATCACTAGTTGCACCAATACTTCGAATCCCAGCGTTATGATCGGAGCTGGATTACTCGCAAAGAAAGCAGTTGAATCAGGGCTGAAAACAAAGCCTTGGGTAAAAACAAGTCTTGCACCAGGATCCAGAGTCGTAATCGATTACTTAAAGAAGGCTGGCCTTGTAGAGTACCTCGAAAAATTGGGATTTTATCTTGTTGGGTTTGGGTGTACTACATGCATTGGTAATAGCGGTCCATTACCCGAAGACGTCGCGAGGGTAATTGAAGAAAAATCCCTTCCTGTTGCAGCAATTCTAAGTGGCAACAGAAACTTTGAAGGACGTATTCATCCACAGGCTAGAGCGAGCTATTTATGTTCACCTCCTCTTGTGGTAGCTTTTGCGCTTGCCGGCACGGTCATGATTGATCTAGATAGTGAGCCAATTGGAAACACAGAAGATGGCAGCCCAATTTATTTAAGAGATATTTGGCCATCGTCTATTGAGATCCAGGAACTTGTAAAGTCTTCGGTCATGCCTGAATTTTTTAAGAAGGAATACTCACACATATTCGAAGGCGACTTACGTTGGAAGGAATTCAAGATGCCAACAGGGCAACTTTATCAATGGAGCGAAGAATCCACATACATAAAGGAGCCACCTTATTTTGAGAAGTTCTCATTACAACCTCAACATCCCGAAGACATTGTCAATGCAAGGGTGCTTGTATACCTAGGAGACTCAGTTACTACTGACCACATATCACCAGCCGGTAGTATACCTGAAAACAGCCCAGCAGGCAAATGGCTAATTTCTCACGGAGTAAGACCAATAGAATTCAATAGCTATGGTGCACGAAGGGGCAATCATGAAGTGATGGTCCGCGGCACATTTGCCAATATTAGACTTCGTAATAAGCTTGTAGATCCAAAAGAAGGTGGATACACGGTACACTTCCCTGACAAGACTGAGATGACAGTGTTTGAGGCAAGCCAACTTTACCAAAGCGAAGGCGTGCCGCTTATTGTATTGGCGGGTAACGAATATGGGGCGGGGAGCTCACGAGACTGGGCAGCAAAGGGGCCCTATTTAATGGGTGTGAAAGCTGTGATTGCTCAAAGTTTTGAAAGGATCCATCGTTCCAATCTAGTATGCCTAGGTATCCTTCCGCTTGAATTTACTAATGGGCAAAGCGCAGAGTCACTTGGTTTAAAAGGTGACGAACTTTATTCTATAACCGGAATATCAAGCGGACTCGAGGTTGGAAAAATTTTGAATGTCACTGCTCAAAAGCAGGATGGGTCAGTTGTTGAATTTAAAGTTAGAGCACGCCTAGATACAAAAGCCGACCTCGAATATTATAGCCACGGTGGCATAATGCAAATGGTTTTACGTCAATTGGTAACAAAATGAAAGCAGCTGACTTGCTCGCTAACTGTCTTGTAAACGAGGGTACCAAGTATGTATTTGGAATTCCTGGCGAGGAAGTTCTGGATGTTGTTGAGGTACTTGATCGCTCTTCGATAAAGTTCATTACCACAGCGCATGAGCAAGGTGCGGCTTTCATGGCAAACGGGTATGCCAGATATTCCGGAGATGCTGGCCTGTGCCTTGCTACATTAGGGCCTGGAGCAACAAATACCTTAACTGGCGTTGCCGATGCATTTTCAGACCATGTGCCGCTCATAGCAATTACAGGTCAAGCAAGTCTAGATAGGATTCACAAGGAATCGCATCAATATATAGACATAGTACGCATCTTTGAGCCAGTTACACGCTACGCAGCAAGAATCACTACACCTGACATTATTCCCGAGGTTGTGCGCCGTTCTTTTCGGCTTGCACGCACAGAAAAACCATCTGCTTGTCTCATTGAAGTGCCTGAAGATATTGCAAGCGCAACCACAAATGCCTCGCCAATGCCAGTACGTAGGTTTAGACGACCTAGTCCTGACTCTGAAGCGCTTAAGAGTGCAGCCAAGATTATAAATAGTGCTAAATTCCCCGTACTTCTGCTGGGCAATGGCGCAGTCAGGAAACCCGCTTCGCTGGAGCTAACTAACCTTGTAATGAAAGCAGGAATACCAGCAACCATGACATTCATGGGAAAGGGAGCAATCAGCGAAGGCCTTGACTACGCCTTACCCCCTATTGGACTTCGACATGGTGATTTGGCTACCTCATGCCTCGAGATGGCTGATGTTGTAGTAGCTGTAGGGTATGACCAGGTCGAGTTCGCACCAAGGGCCTGGAACTATGGCAATTCAAAACAAATAGTGCATATAGACTTCACTCCAGCAGAAATCGACCAGTCCTATGAACCACGAGTCGAGGTTATAGCTGACATACGGGAAACCATAGAAAAGTTGACAGCCCTTATTGATAGAACACCAATGCCGAGCGCTAGAGAAATGTGTATAAAAACTCGATCTCATTTAATGGAACTAGATAAACAATCCATTTCAGCTCAAAGCTTTCCTATCGACGCTGGTGCTGTGTTGCATATACTAAGGAAACATCTCGCAGTGGATGACGTGGTCGTATCAGACGTTGGGACACATAAACTGTGGATTGCATTAAGGTATCCCGCATATGCTCCCAAGTCTGTCATCATATCAAACGGTCTTGCCTCCATGGGTATTGGCGTGCCAGGTGCCATAGGAGTTAGACTTGCAAAACCTAGCGGTAAAGTAGTTACTGTTGTGGGTGACGGGGGATTCCTTATGACGGGAAACGAGCTCAAGGTAGCTGCGTCCCTTGGACTAGACTTAAAGGTAATAATTATGGCGGACGGTCAGCTTGGAATGATAGCCGAACACGAACAAAGACGGTTTGGCCGCCAATTTGCAGTGGACTTGGGCAACGTAGATTACGAATCTATATGTAGAGCGCTTGGTGTGCGAGCATGGACTGTTGATAACACTACAGAATTTGAAAGAGTGCTGCAAGAAGCGCTTGCGACAACTGACCCTTGCGCAATAGTAGTGCCCGTAAAGTATTCCACCCTTATTTGATAAAGATTACAGATTCTAAGTCAGCCTGAATAGTAAGCGATCTCAAGATAAACTACATGTTGTATTTTATTGCTCGCTCGATTTCCCTTCTGGTTTCACGCTCAGCAATAGCCCGCCTTTTGTCATATAATTTCTTACCCCTACACAGCCCAATTTCAACCTTGATCAAGGATCCCTTAAGGTACATCCTTAACGGTATAAGCGTGTAACCTCGCATCTGAATTTTGCCTAGTAGGTGCATTATTTCTTTTTTATGAAGCAATAACCTACGAGGTCTTAGAGGATCATGGTTCATCCGGTTGGCTTGTGTGTACTGAGCAATATGAACATTCTCTAGCCAAGCCTGTCCGTTTTGTATTCTTACATATCCGTCTTTTAAATTGACCTTATGTGCCCGTATCGACTTTACTTCGCTGCCGGTCAACTCGATGCCAGCTTCATAAGTTTCTTCTATAAAGTACTCGTGGTACGCTTTACGATTGGTCGCTAACTCTTTTGTAGACACCATTGTAAATTATTTCTCGCAGTGGCACTCTTGTACCGATTAAAAACTGTTTGCCCGTAACTGGTTTGCGGCTTGGGAGCTGCAAGAGCTCCACCACATAAGCAGTTGAGTCACCACAAGCCACCATAACCGCATCATCTACTAGACCTAATATCGTGCCCGGCTGTTTGCCAGCTATCGTCATACCGGAAGGTTTGCCCCTTAAAATCTTAACTTCATTACCAAGTAAATTTGCTTTGACCCCTGGCCACGGGTTTAGAGCCCTTACCTTCCTGTCAATTATGAAAGCAGGCTCGTTCCAAGTAATGTTGCCATTCTCTTTGTGTATCAAGGGTGCATACGTGGCTTTTGAATCATCCTGTGGCTTAGGAATTATATTCCCGTCTAGGTAACCCAATATAGCCGTATCAAGGAGCTCAGCACCAAGCTTTGAAAGCCGTTCTGACAAAGAGACCGTGGTGTCGTCATCTCTTATTTCACATTCATGCTGAATAAGTATAGGCCCAGTATCCATACCTTCATCCATGAGAAAAACGCTAACCCCCGTTTTGGCATCTCCAGATAAGATAGCAGCCTGTACTGGAGACGCACCCCGCCACCGCGGCAAAAGCGAGGGGTGAACGTTCAAAGCACCATAGCGAGATATATCCAAAACTTTCTTGGGTATAATCTTGCCGTATGAGGCAAGCACTATAAGATCTGGATCTTTAGATTGTAAAATCTCAACAACTTCGCTGGACTTTAATGTTTCAGGCTGAACTACGCTTAATCCAATTTCCTTTGCAAATAGCTTAACAGGCGGCTCCTCTGTGCGATTTCTATTACCAGGCTTATCAGGCTGGGTTATAACAAGTTCAACATCGTAACCCAGTTCAACAAGCTTTTGCAGTATTGGAACCGCAAAATTTGGTGTGCCAAAAAAGACAATTTTTATTTCTGATCTAGGCCTCAATGCCCGCTAATGTCTCTTCTGATTCTTTGGTATCTACACGCTGAAGCGTAGCAGGATCGGTGAGCTTGTCAATATATAAAATACCATCCAAATGGTCAATCTCATGCTGGAAAACCCGCGCGAGGAAGTCATTTGCTCTTATGCGTATATCCTTGCCATACCTATCCTTGCCTTTCACAACAATACGTGTCCACCTCTCCACCTCGCCAATCCACCCAGGTATTGATAAACATCCTTCGTATCCCTTCTCTAATCCACCATGGGCTTTTACTATCTCCGGGTTTATAACAATATAAAGCTCATCTTCGGGCTTTACAACTATGACCCTCAGACTTACTCCTACCTGTGGTGCTGCAAGCCCGACACCTGGAGCAGCTATCATTGTGTCCACCATATCATCAATTAGCTTTTGCAACGAAGGATCGTCAAACTGTGAGACCTTTTTCGCTTTTTCTCGTAAAACAGGATCGCCAAGAGTTCTTATCTTTAGAACACCCATAACAACCACTCACCTTATTTTCATTAGCCTAAGACCATAATATCGCATGTGTAAAGGACGACAACTATTCCCTAGTTTCAACATCTAGTTTCCATTGTGCTCCGAGTACAAGCGGTAGATTTGATAGCTCATGAGAATCTATTGACTTTACCGTGATATAGGCAAAGCCTGACCCAGTTTTAGCCCCTTTGGCAACACTGGCATAGATCCGTACTTTATCAGACAATTGCTGTTTAAGCTGTGAGACTGTACGATCTATAATCGCTTGCGGCCTTTTTGCATTTCTTTGTGCGGCAACAAGGATCCCATATGGTGGGTATGCATATAATCTACGTAGCTCTGACTCAATGTTGCCGAACGTGCGCCAATCACGGTTTACAGCGGCAGTAACCGCATAGTGATCCGGGTTATAAACCTGTAACATCAGGCCAACATCTCTTAAAGAAGAACACGCCCAGGCTACAACCTCACTTATTCTCCTAAATACACGCTCTGCAGAGCGATAATGCGGATAGTACAACATTATATCGGCATCTAGCACGCAAACCAAGTCGAATCGCTCCAACAGATGCCATTTAAGCATAACATCTGTCGATACAACTAATAGCGGTCCTGTGATCCTGTCTAATTTATCATAAATATCTGCTGGCATAGGTGCACGAATATCCATAACAGCAGCATTAGGCCAAAGAGCCTGTAAAAATGCTTTTACTCTCGATATGCCGTATCCACGTGTTATTAGGCTTTTTGCGCCGCATGCCAGGCATTCTGAAGGCCAAGGCAAACTGTACCCACAATAAGAACAAATTAGCTTATCATGCTTTTGCTCAACACGCATCGGAATCTGACAACTTGGGCACATGACAGGCTTACGGCAAGACTGACAAACAACTGCTCTATAGAAGCCTGCCCGATTATATAAAAGGAGCATCTTTTTGGACTCCTTTGTGGCCTTATCTATGGTTTCAGCCACACTCTGGCTAATAGGCTGTTTTACCCCTTTGTATCGCTGTAACCACATGTCAACCACCTTGACATTCGTAAGCTCTGCATTCTGATCTTCTTTATAAATTGCCGCCTTTTGTTGCTGTATTAGCTTATATAAGGAGATCGATGGCGTAAAAACGCCGAAAACCAAATTAGCTTTAAGTATGTTGGCTAGCTGCAGCGCCAACAGCCTAGCATTATACTGTGGGTAGTGTTCTTCTACATAATGGTCAGACCCTTCGTCATCCATGATTATCATATTTAATGTTTCGTAAGGCATCAGGACCGCAATTCGTGTACCTATAACTACGCGAAAGGCACCGTTGTAGATGTCTAGCCAGCACTTTGCAAGTGCTTTCTCAGTGAGCTCACTGCTTATGTAAACTACATCATCCTCGGGGATTAGTGAAGTCAAATACCCATATACCAACTGAGCCAGATAAACACTAGGCAGTAAAATTAACACCCTTTTGTCATCATTGACAAGCTTTTGTGCAAGACTACAATAAAAAGCAAGACGCTTGTCTTGCGAGGGCTCAATTAGAACATATACATTAGGCACTCGATTGAAAACATTATGGTCGACATCAGGAAACTCGTTGGACTCACATGGCATTTGCACCGCTGGCTTGAACCTGGTAGTTGTCGCCATTGTGCTTATAGCCGCTCTTTGGCACCTTTTAAAGTAAGCTGGAACCATAATTTTGAGAGCGTTTCCAAGAGAGCAAAGGTATTTTTCTGAAACAAATTTAGCTAGTTGTAACTGCGGCGGTTTAATAGCGTTCTTTAGTACGACCCGGTATACCGTTTTGAGCCTGTCTGGATCAAGTTTCTCTGTACTGTTATCGCCTTGCTCACCCAGTACATAGCCATATCTGAGTGCCGTGCCAAAGGGAACCTCTACCAAACTTCCAATAAGCTCTTGAGTTGTTAAACCTTCGTGAATGACATATGTAAAAAGTCCGGGTGTGTTGGAAACGTCCTCGACAGCAACAGTAACTAGCTTCACGTCATTTCACTCGAGAATAGCTCCGCAACCGTCTTTTGAACTATTTCTCGTGCTATTTGATCTTTTGTCATCCGCGGAAAGTTGTATGATTTTCCGTTCTTTATAACCAGTACTCCAGCATTATGATCACTTCCAAATCCCACATCAGGCCGACTTATATCATTGGCAAATACCGCCTCGACATTCTTGGCGTGTAATTTAACAATAGCGCCTGGTTCCAGATCAGGCTTATCTTCAGCAGCAAACGCAACTATTGCCAAATTGGGATACGCATTTTTGACCTCTTTTATGATATCAACATTTCTTAGTAGCTGCAGTTGCAGCTTATCAATCTGCTCTCTTTTTATTTTTTCGGAGTATGGTTGCGCAGGCCTGAAGTCGGCAACCGCAGCCGCCATGAATAGGATGCGAGCATCTCTCGCAACCTCCAAGACTTTTTCTAACATCTGATCAGCAGTCAAGACCTTATGCACCTCAACCAGCAAGAGGTCTTCAGGAGGATCAACTGTGGTCACAAGTTTAACTTTGGCCCCCAGTTCAGCAGCTGCTCTGGCTAATGCAAATCCCATTTTTCCGCTCGACCTATTGCCAATAAACCTAACGGGGTCTATCGGCTCCATAGTTCCTCCTGCCGTCACTATTACAGACATACCTTGCAGGAGCGGGTTTGTATAAATAAGTCTTGCGAGTTCGCGAACAATTCGGTTAAATGATGCCAAACGTCCCGTGCCTACTTCCCCAGAGGCTAACCGTCCCATCTCTGGCTCGACAACATGATATCCGAATGCTTTGAGGCGTTTTATGTTCTCTTCCACTTGCGGCTTTTCCCACATCGATGAATGCATAGCCGGAGCAATTACCACAGGACATCTAGCTGAAAGGACTACGGCCGCAAGCAAGGTGTCAGCTTCACCATAAGCCAAAGCATGTAAGGTAGAAGCGGTAGCTGGAGCAATCAATACAACGTCTGCCCACTTTGCCAATTCTATGTGAATTTCTCCAATTTGACTCTGAGAAAACATTTCTACTTCCACTTGATATCCTGTTATGGCAGAAAATGCCGTGGGCGAGATAAGTTGAGAAGCGGCCGGCGTCATAATCACTCTTAAGTCGGCTCCTGACGCCCGAAGTTGAGCTGCAAAATCAACCATCTTATACGCGGCTATGCTGCCAGCAACGCCAAGCAAAATTTTGTGGCCCTTTAATTGCTCTGGTACTTTTATCTCTTCGATTGGCATTTTTAACTTATAAAGACAGCTTTACGACTTACCCTCAGCTTTCTCAATTAGGCGTATCACTTCATCAACGGCTCTGTCCAGCTCATCATTACACACAATGTAATCATACTCTTGCGCTCTTTGGATCTCATCCTTTGCATCAATACGTCGCAACTCCTCGTTATCATCGATACCCCTCATTCTACGACGTAGTTCCAGCTGTTCATCATTAGGTGGCATTATGAATATAGACAAGGCTTGCGGATACTTTAGCTTAACCTGTGCAGCACCCTGCACATCAATTTTCAAAATTACATTCTTGTCCGCCTTTAGTTTGTTTAATACATCATCAATCAGTGTGCCATAGTAATACCCATGTACTAAAGCCCACTCTAAAAACTTGCCTTCATCGCGCATTTTTTTAAACTCGTCTTCGCTGACAAATACATAACTTACGCCAGGAACCTCATCAGGCCGCGGCCGTCTGGTCGTGGCTGATAGCGATCTTATATATTTTTGCGGATTCCGTTGTATTATTTTCTCGATTATAGTATCTTTACCAACGCCACTAGGGCCAGATATTATTACAAGTTTTCCCAATCACGCACCTCCAACCCAAATTCATCAACTAGTCTCTTGATATCATCTGGTGGTGGAGCAAAAAAGCTAAGATGTTCACCAGTTTTAGGATGAACAAACTCCAACTTGTAGGAATGGAGCGCTGGTCGATCGATCAGAATTGAACTTTGGCCATACATCTTATCGCCATGAACAGGGCATCCAATTGATGCCAAGTGGACACGTATTTGATGTGTTCGACCTGTTTTTAGTTGGAGACGCAGCAGGGAAATTCGCTCATTTGAAGCAATAACTTCATAAAATGTTGAAGAAAACTTTCCCCTATCTTGAGATACCACAGCCATCTTCTTCCGATCGTGAATATTGCGTCCTATATAGCCTTCTATAGTTGCACTTTTATATGCTGGCGTACCGTCTGCTATAGCTATATACGTTCTTTTGATTTTTCTAGTAGAAAGCATACGCGAAAGCTCCAAATGCACCCTATCATTCCGCGCAACTAGCATAAGCCCGCTTGTACCTGCATCAAGTCTATGCACAATACCTGGCCTGTACTCCCCGCCAATCTTAGACCAGCTGCCACCGTATTCAAGAAGTAAATCTACTAACGTATCTCCTATGTGGCCTGGAGCAGGATGCACAACCAACCCTGCGGGCTTGTTTACCACGACTATTTCACCATCGTCATACAGGATATCAAGATGTGAATAATCACTTCGGCCCGGGAACCCGCCGCTGGACTGATCTGGATATATCTCTAAAATATCACCACTTCTCACCATGAGAGCCGGCTCTGTGCGCCTCCCTGGCACCTTTATTAAGCCCATGCGAATCATACGTGCAGCTTGGGATCGGCTACTACATAACCCAGCTCGTACACAATAAACATCGAGACGCAACGGTGTCGATTCTGTCACCACATGATATTCCACACCCTAGATTATGGCTAGCTTTATCTTGCGCTTGCTGACTTTTTAGACTACGGCTTAACAATGATCTTAGGGTAGATAAATCCTATGAGTAGCATTATGATGCCAATAGTCACGGCTGAATCTGCCGCGTTAAAAACAGGCCAGTATCGTAAATTTATGAAATCAACGACCTTACCATAGAATATGCGATCAAATCCATTACTGGCAGCCCCACCCAAAATAAGACCCAGCGCTATAGCCAAAAAAGTTGTGCCTCTTCTTATCATAAACGCCGCAATTATTACAGCCAATGTAGCAATAACTGATACCACAGCGAGGACTACAGTAGCATTGGTAAGTATGCCAAAGGCAGCACCGCTGTTAACAATAGGGGTTAGTAGTACATACTTGCCAATAAAGTCAGTAGAGTGCCCAATGCCAAGAACGTGGCTCGCCCAATACTTGGTTATCCTATCCACAACAATGGTGGCAACTGCTGTTGTGAACAGAACCAGCTTGAACCTCAATTTAGTGGTGCCTTGTAGATTCTTCTTTAGTCTTGCAAGTCAAACATAGCGACGCATGCGGTATGGCCATAAGCCGCTCTTCACCTATGAATGCACCACATTTCTCGCAATATCCATAGGTGCCTTCTTTAATCCTATTTAGTGCTTTTTCAACCTCACTTAGCTGTTGTGAAAGTGCATCTACTATCGCTGAATCCCTTTCGCTGTCTGAAAAGCCTGAGGCGACTTCTGCAGGGTGATTACTAACTAGTACTTCTTGGGTATCAGTATTTTCCAAAACTTCCTGACGTAACTGAAGAATTTCAGCTTCTAGCCTAACCTGCTCATTTTGCAGTGACTTTTCAATTGTTTCCAACAGTGACTTATCTAGCGCCATCCTACTGTAGTCTCCTTAAACAAAAACCAAATGTGACATATAAAGATGCGTATCGCATAAGTTGCGTATAATTTTAACAAGAAACCCAACAAAAGGTCATTAGTAAACAATCAGACATTACTAAAAAGCCAACGGAATGGAGAAAGAGCAAAGCATGCACGATACTGTAGAAAACCAGGAGAAGATCAAAGAAATACTTCTACACAACTGGAAAAATGAAATCATCTCAGCAAAAGTGTACCGCGCACTTGCAGAACGCGAACAACACACACGCAGAAAAGAAATATTAATGAAACTTGCAGATGCGGAGATAAGGCATGCATCAAAATGGGCTTTAGAGCTACAAAAGCTTGGGGCAACAACACTACCCGAAGACACAGTAAAACTACCCCTAAAGCTTAAGGTCGCTGTCGAAAACGCAACTATAGAAGATGTCTTAGCAATGCGAGAATCTGAAGAAAATCGTGAGGTTAGAGAAACCTATAACAGACCACTTGGTGTTACGAGCATAGATAAACTTATGCAAGAAATTAGAAACGAAGAAGCATCTCATGCTGAAACTATCCGGACATTGATAGCGCCGTATCAAGCTAGTGGAAGTATGACACCTGAGCAACGTCTTGCCCAAATTTTTTCACGGGAAAAGAAAAGCGGTCGAGGAAGGTCCTGGGTAGGAGAAGCTATATACGGTAGCAACGATGGCCTTGCTGCAGTGTTTGGTATTGTGGCAGGTGTCTCTGGCGCAACAGGCGGGTCACATTTCGTATTGATATCAGGCCTAGCTGGCATGATAGCATCGGCATTGTCCATGGGAAGTGGGTCTTTCCTGGCTACCAAAGCTGAACATGAGCTATACGAAGCAGAACTAGCAAGAGAACGAATGGAAATTGAGCAGAATCCTGAAGAAGAAATAGAGGAGTTGAGCCTTTTTTATCAGTTGAAGGGTCTACCGGAAGAACATGCCAACACAATAGCCCAAAACATCGCTAAGGATCCAGAACTTATGCTAAAGACCATGGCTACTGAAGAGCTCGGTTTACCTGAAGAAATGAACGCAAATCCATTGTCTAACGCTGCAGTAGCAGCACTTTCAACAGCAGCAGGTGCTATTATTCCAGTAATACCGTTTATATTCATGTCAGGATATCTGGCAGTAATAGTTGCTGCAGCCATATCGCTTATAGCTCACTTCCTTGTCGGTGTTGCTAAATCATTCCTAACCTTGCGATCATGGTTAATTTCAGGGCTTGAGATGACAATAGCTGGTATTGTGGTAGGTGCTGGGACTTATTTGGCAGGATTTTTGTTTTATGTGCACTAAAGGGGATCGCTAGAATGGCAGGAAAAACTTTGTTTGAAAAAATTTGGGATAGTCATGTCATTAGGTCTGAAGGAGGCGATCAGTACTTACTCTACATAGATTTCCATCTTATACATGAAGTCACGTCGCCACAGGCTTTTGAGTCGCTGCGTTTAAATAAGATAAGGGTAAGAAGACCAGACCTCACCTTGGCTACGGTAGACCACAACGTACCAACTGAAGGCCGAGATAAGCCTATTGCTGACCCAATATCGCGACAACAAATAGAGACTCTTGAAAGGAACTGCCGTGAATTTGGTATAAAGCTCCTTGATATTAGAAGCCCTCTACAAGGTATAGTCCATGTTATAGGGCCAGAACTCGGTATAACACAGCCGGGCATGACTATAGTTTGTGGCGACAGTCACACCTCTACCCATGGCGCATTTGGAGCTCTAGCTTTTGGTATAGGAACCTCGCAAGTTGAGCACGTGCTAGCAACCCAATGTTTAACACTGGAAAAGCCAAAGCCAATGGCAATTAACGTAGTTGGATCTTTACCTTTTGGAGTGACAGCCAAAGATTTGATTTTAGGTATTATCGGAAAGATAGGAGTCGGAGGAGGTATAGGGCACGTAATTGAGTATCGTGGCAAGGCTATTAGCGATCTTTCTATGGAAGCTCGAATGACGGTCTGTAACATGTCTATTGAAGCGGGAGCGCGCGCAGGTCTGATAGCGCCAGACGATAAGACTTTAGCCTACATCAAAGGAAGACCTTACGCGCCTAAGGGAGATCTTTGGAAAGAGGCTGAAAAGTATTGGCAAGAACTTTACTCCGACAAAGATGCTGAGTTCAATAAAGAAGTAACCATAGATGCATCGGAGCTGGAACCTTACGTAACTTGGGGAACAAATCCAGGCATGGTAGTACCTGTAACTGGTGTGGTACCAGATCCAGATAGCTTCGAAGATGAGAAGATGAGACAAGCTGCAAGACGCGCGTTGCAGTATATGGGGTTAGAGCCATTGACGCCAATCACCGAAATATACATTGATAGAGTATTTATAGGGTCTTGTACTAATGCACGCATAGAAGATCTCCGCGCGGCCGCTGAAATTGTGAAGGGAAAAAAAGTTCACCCACGTGTCAGAGCTATGGTCGTTCCAGGATCCATGAGTGTAAAACGGCAGGCTGAAGAGGAAGGCTTAGACGAGATATTCAAGGAAGCTGGGTTTGAATGGAGAGATGCTGGATGCTCAATGTGCCTTGGTATGAACCCAGACATACTTATGCCTGGAGAGCGATGCGCTAGTACCAGTAATCGAAACTACGAAGGCCGCCAAGGAAAAGGTGGGCGCACCCATTTGGTAAGTCCCCAAATGGCAGCTGCAGCGGCAATTGAAGGACATTTTGTGGACATAAGGTCTTGGGGGAAATAAGAAATGGAGCCGATTAGCAAAGTGCAAGGGGTAATTGTCCCACTTGATCGATCTGACGTTGACACCGACCAGATAATTCCGAAACAGTTCCTAAAGCGTATCGAACGTACTGGATATGGGCCTTACGCTTTTTTTGACTGGAGATACCTAGCCGATGGAACCGAAAATCCCGACTTTATATTAAACAAGCCCGTTTACAAAGGTGCACCAATACTCGTGACCGGTCCAAATTTCGGCTGCGGATCCTCTAGAGAGCATGCCGTTTGGGCTTTACAAGAGATGGGCTTCAAGGCTATAATTGCTCCCTCTTTTGCAGATATTTTCTTTAATAATTGCCTTAAAACCGGCGTTCTGCCTGTGGTTCTAAAGGCCGAAACCGTGGATAAGTTAATGAGAATGGCACTTGATAGGCCAGGAACAACTGCCACTGTAGATCTTGAACAGTGCAAAGTAACAGCAGATGGAATAGAAGAAACTTTCCAAATAGACGAATTTGCACGGTACTGTCTTTTGAATGGGCTGGATGAAATTGGACTTACGTTGCTACACAACTCTGAAATCGAAGCTTATGAAGCTAGAAGGCCTGCCTTCATGCCATCTATACCTGAAGAGGATCGTAAATATTATTAGGCGTATTATTTATGCAGATGGCTTAAGCTCTATTCTTGCTCAAAGTACTCTTCTTTCTTGAGTCTTATTTCACGGAGTAAAAACGTACCAAGAAAAGCAGCAAGAGCAAACGCAAGTCCTATTCTAAACACATCAACAATAGCCGTAGTTAAAGCGATATGTAGGGCATTTATAAACTCATGGTAGATAAACTGTGCTTGATGTCCAAATACGTAAAACATGGGCTTTATAGAATTTTGAGTTGCAGCAGTTGTAAGACCCTCAGGATCAACAATGCTTGTCCGGGCAGACGGCGGGATTCTTTCTAACGCTATCCTAAGCACTGCTGGCAGATTCTGAGAAAGCTCATTTTGAAACGTATCTGCCACCACACTACCAAGTATTGGAATTGCTATAACACCACCCAGGGAGATAACAAACTGTTGCGTGCTGTTTACCATACCCATGATTTTATAGGGAAATATGTTCTGAGCAACTACATTCAAAAGCGGCATTAGCGCTCCAACGCCAAGACCAAGTACTATCATATCTCTGACTACCTCGCCATACCCCGTTGTAGGTTGAAACAAAGTTAACAAAAACATGCCAAGTGCCATGACAAGCGCTGCAATATGAGCAAGTAATTTATACTTTCCTGTCCTTGTTATAATAAGTCCACTTATGAGGCTTGCAACCACAAACGCTCCCATCATGGGTGTAACAACTACGCCACTGCCTAGTGCGGTAAGGCCAATTACGCCTTGCACAAATAGAGGAAGAAACATAAGGGATCCAAAAAGTCCCATAGAAACCAAAAGCCCCACAATTACAGTGCTAAGAAATGTAGGGTTGGAAAAAAGGGAAAGCATAATTATAGGGTTTTCTGCTTTATACTCCCATAAGGCAAACCCACACAGAATGAGTCCACCTGAAGCAAATAATAGTATTTCTTGCCATGATCCCCAATCATATTGGCTACCGCCCCATGTAAAACCAAGCAGAATCGGCGTCAATCCGGCAACCAGGGCCACACTGCCCACAACATCGGGAGATGCTTGAAGGTCAGACCTTACCCATGGAAGCGAAATCCAAACCAGCAAGAGCGCAAGCGCTGCGAAAGGCAAATTAATGTAAAAGACCCAACGCCACCCAAAGCTAGTCGTTATCCATCCACCAAGAAATGGTCCTATTATGGATGCAAGACCAAACACTCCTGTTATTAGGCCCATCCATTTGCCACGCTCTCTTGGCGTAAATATATCGCCAATTGTGGCTCTCGGCATACTCAGCATAGCGCCAGCGCCAATCCCCTGAAATCCTCGGGCAGCTATAAGCTCAAGCATGCTGTGCGCCTGCCCACTCACAGCCGATCCAACCATAAACAAAAAAAGTCCAATTATGTAAAAAGGCTTTCTTCCATATACGTCCGACAGCTTTCCATATATTGGCACGGTTACAGCAGATGCCATCGCATATGCCGTGTACACCCAGGCGTAATAGTTCAACCCTTTCAAATCGCCAACTATTACTGGCATGGCGGTGGCTACAACTGTCTGGTCCATGGCTGAGAAGAACATGGTAATTAGCACAGCGGTAAGCGCTATCCACCGTGTACTTCCGACTATCCTATTAGTCTGCTGGAGCTCTTGCCTTTTTATCATGGTCAGTCCTCAGCCACTGTGACCCACTTCAACCTTTCTCATGCCGACGTCCAACGCAATGCCGTCTATAACTATGTGCTCTTTGTAATATTCGTTGCCAGGCAAGCCTTGCTCAAACCTTATAGACAAGGTCTCTCCAGCCACGTAATGGGCATAGTGCTCAAGAGTTCTACTTATGAACTCGTCTTCCGAATTATAAACAGTGTGAATTCTATCTGCTATGTCAAAACCTGCTCGTTTCCTCATCTCCTGCAATCTTCGCACAAGTTCTCTAGCCAGGCCTTCCATCCGTAACTCATCTGTTATGTTAGTGTCAAGGTCAAAGTCTGAATCCATGTTAAGATCGAAAACCAACTCCTTTATGTTTAGCTGGCTCTTGACTATATCTACAAGATCAGCCGGAATAGGCTCAGACTTAACTTTGGCTTTGGCAAGGGGCTGTCGAACCTTAATCTGAGCTTGGTCTCTTGCAGCAAGGCCTCGCTCCACAATCTTTCTTGCTTGTGCCATTTGTTCTTCAAGCTCGTGATCTACCACCAACGCATCAGGCTTTGGAAATTCAGACATATGTACGGAAGGATAAGCATTATCCTGGCACTTGGAAAGATTCTTATAAATATGCTCAGAGATAAAAGGAACAAACGGCGCCATCACTTGACTCAACTTCATCAAGACCTCGTATAGAGTCGCGTACGCACACTGTTTGTCTGTATCTGACCCAGACTTCCAAAACCTCCTGCGAGAACACCTAACATACCAGTTCGACAGGTCATCAACAAAGGCCTGTATTTCGCGAGCTGGAACATTTAACTCATATTCACTAAGATGTCTTTCTACATCAGCGATGAGTCGATTTAACTCGGATAGTATCCAGCGATCTAACACGGGCATATTTTGCAAAGCGACTGGCGCTGGTTCACCCCTATAGTTGTCTATATTTGCATACGTTACAAAAAACGCATAAACATTCCAAAGTGTTAATAAAAACTGCCTAACCGCTCGCTGCACCAATTCACGGCTAACCCTGTATCGCTCTCCTACATTTGCAGAGGTGTAGAAATACCAACGGGTGGCATCCGCACCAGAAAAATTTATTAATTCAAATGGATCTATAGTGTTGCCGAGAGACTTGGACATTTTGCGTCCATCTTTGTCAACTACAAGGTTAAGACATATGACATTCTTGTAGCTGTTGATACCAAATACTAGCGTAGAAACCGCCATCAAACTGTAGAACCAGCCACGTGTCTGATCAATCGCCTCCGAAATGAAATCTGCTGGGAAAGTCTTTTCGAATATGTCTTGGTTCTCAAAGGGATAGTGATACTGAGCAAATGGCATGCATCCAGAATCGAACCATACATCTAGTACGTCAGGAATTCTGCGCATCACTCCGCCACACTTGCATTTCAACGTCACTTCATCAATAAAGGGTCGGTGAAGGTCTGATTCTAGACTAAGTCCTATTTCTTGCACCGATCCAATACATCTATACTCACCACAAGAATCACACTGCCAGATTGGTATTGGCGTGCCCCAATAGCGCATTCTGGAAATAGACCAGTCAACAAGATTTTCTAGCCAATCCCGCATACGGCCATCCTTTATATAGGCTGGCACCCAGTTGGTTGCTTCATTATTCTGAAGAAGTTTTTCTTTGATAGCCGTAGTTTTTATAAACCAAGAGTAAAGCGCATAGTAAAGCAGTGGAGTACCACATCGCCAGCAAAACGGATAGGTGTGCCGTATAGTTTCATGCCTGAAAAGTATGTTTCGCTTTTGGAGGTTTTCTATTATGTGTACATCTGCGTCTTTGACAAAAAGACCTTTGAAATCAGCAACAAAATCTAAGAACCTACCACGCATGTCTACAGTATGCTGAATCGGAATCCCATTGTCCTGGCAAAGCTTCATGTCGTCTTCGCCGTATGGGCCTGCTATGTGGACTATACCAGTACCCTCTTCCATTGATACGAATTCAGCGCCATAGATTTTATGAGAGGCGGAGTTAGGCACAACATAAGGGAATACAGGTTCATATGATAACCCAATAAGGTCTTGTCCCTTAAAACGTCGAACTATGTTTAGTGATGTGCCAAGTAAACTGACTCTTTCTTCGGCAAGAATAATAGAGCCTCCATCTGTCCGCACCTCAACATATGAACTCTCAGGGTCAACCGCAAGTGCTACATTTGCTGGAAGGGTCCATGGGGTAGTTGTCCAAACAAGAGCCCAGGTATCAGTAAAGTCCTTTAACTTAAATTTCACATATACCGATGGATCAGGCACATCTTCTTCGTAACTTTGCGCTAATTCATGACTAGATAGCGGGGTCATGCATCTTGGGCAGTATGGGACTACTTTAAAAGACCTATATATTAGCCCTTTGTCCCAAATGGTCTTTAGCGCCCACCACACTGACTCTATATAGGAAGAAGAAAATGTCCAATAGGCACTATCTAAATCCAGCCAAAACCCAATCCGTTTAGTAAAATATTCCCACTCACGTACATACCTTAGAACACTTTCTTTGCAACGCTTATTAAAAACTTCAATGCCTATATTTTCGATCTCATCCTTGGAGTTAATACCTAGCTCCTTTTCCACCTCAAGCTCAACTGGCAAGCCATGAGTATCCCACCCGCCTTTCCGTGGCACATAGTATCCCTTCATAGTCCAAAAGCGAGGGAATACGTCCTTCACCGCACGCGCTAAGATGTGATGAGTTCCAGGTAACCCGTTGGCAGTCGGCGGACCTTCATAAAATGAATAAATAGGCCCGTTTAGTCTGGATTCATTTGTTCTTGGGAATATCCTTTCCCGTTCCCAATAATCTAGTATCTGCTTTTCAAGTTCTGGAAACTCAACTTTTACATTAACTGGATCAAATACACCCATTTTGTAGCCCTACTTGAAACAAGCGAGACCAATAGACACTTTCACTTAGAAAATAATAACCAAAATAGTTAGGCCCAAATTCAGCTAGTCTTAACCCTGTCAGCAAACAGCTTGAATAATCTTCTAATCCAAGCTCGCGTCCCGACTAGCTCTTCAGGATGAAACTGCACGCTGAAAATAGGCTCACTTTCATGTTCAGTAGCCTCGGGTGAACCGTCAGCACCCAATGCCACGATCTTCATCCCACCGCCAACCTTGTCCACAACTTGGTGATGCAGGCTATTTACAAGAACCTCCTGACGTTTTGCCGCCTCATAAAGAAGCGAGTCCAAATCTCGTATGAAAATAGGATGTGCCAAAAAGTTTCGAGGTTTGTGGTGAAAATCATGCTCGGGGACATGCTGTATTAACGATCCACCTAATGCGACATTAATCATTTGATGTCCCCTACATATCCCAAAGATCGGAACCCCCTTTGTCCTGGCTACATTTATAATTTCAAGCTCAAGAGTGTCGAGCTCGGTGTCAACAGATCCCAAATGTTCAGACGGAGGCCGATTGTAAAGCTTTGGATCTACGTCCGGGCCCCCTGGCAATAGCACTCCGTCATATCGCCAGTTTGATTTAACAGCATTAAGCTCTTCAATGTAAACAACTTTGCTTTCAAGCCCAGCTTCCCTCAGCGCATTAGCGTAAGTGTCGTAGTACTCAGGCTTTCTTTTTTTAGTTGCAGTTATAATAACTGTCTTTGGCATTGTCTTCGACCACGTAAAATTTAACCAAATTATGACTAAAGCAAAGAAACTATCAATTGGTCTTGCCTTAATTATAATCTGCGCGTTGGTTGCTGCAGCTGCATGGAAAAACTGGACCCAACTAGGATTAGCCATAGGCCCATCATGTGGCTTAAAAGTAAATGGTACGAACTCTAGCATTGTGATAAAGGGATGGACATCACCCTTTGTTTGTGGTTACCTAAAGAACAAGTACAATACTTATCTCGCCCCCTTGAGCAACAACCCAACAACACAAACGGTGTGTGTCTATAAATATGATGGCGACATGATATATACATTATGCCGGCTCTCTAAAAATCGTTGGTAGTTTATTGTACTACGGGCTTCACAATTTACAACACAGCTCAACATAACCCGTGCCGAAAACAAAAGATCATGCGTTTTCTAAAATAGATAATGCAGATCCTTGAAACGCAAACGCGTCAAGGTGATGCAAGCATGTTAGAATACGTTGAATATTTGACACCAAATGACATAAAACTGCTGGAAATTGTAAGTCAATCCACCAGCAGGGTTCTAGATAGTCCGGTAGCACTCCAGGATGCACTCGAGTCAAACGAACTCTACACATTATTATTTGAACGAAAAGAAGAGCCCTTAGAGCTTGCCAGCCCGTTCCTTGTATTCCTGGTTCTGCTTAATAGGGTTAGACAAGACTTAAGTTTTCAGCCTTTTGTGAATGAATGGGTCAAGCCGGGTGTACGAATTCCTGTTTTCGATACAAAAAAGCTAATTGAGTTTACTTCAAAAGCCCACAATAGGCTAAGCCTAGCTGTCCTACTTGATTCCTACACAAAGGTATCCAGTGGCACAGTGTGGCTTAAATCTGGTCGCCGTTGGCGCAAAACTAGGTATAGTGAACTTGACCCAATAAGGCTATCATCCTTATTGGATTTTGTGACCGAAGGGGAACAATTCATAATATACAAACGCCTTGGCGATTTGTCTTTGTTTCTCACAGGGATATTTCCCGACTATGTGGGTAGCCGCATACTAAAGAATTTTGAAATCCGCTACCTTGTACGCCACTTTCACCACGAGGATACGGTTAAACTTCCAGATGAACTCACAATACATCTGAAAGAAGATGCTCTCTCTAATCCATACGAACTTTTATCTTGGATTGGCCAAAGGTCTTACTTGAGAGCACATGAAATGGCCAAGGCAAGATTTCTGAGGGCCGCTGATGATCTATATGTGCTTGCTGAGCAATTTGTCAACGCGCGGCGTACCTTGAATGTTATGACAGATAAATACCTATTTGCACGTAGAAATACCTGGTTTAGCATATCTGATAACTAGCTTGGATTACTTGGATTATATAATTGCTCGAGAATGGTCTCTGCGGTATAGCACCACGGCTATAAGAATAAAAGTCAGGGTGTAGCCTACTAGAACCAGAATATTTTCAATTTCTGGGCTTTTGCCTGCAAGCAACCCCCACGCAATATTTGCATAGTTATAAGTGGGCATGGCATAAGCTATTGTCCTCATAATAGACGGCATTGTAAATATAGGCTGGAAGAGACCCCCAAGATAAGAAATTATGAAAATCGGCAGATTCTGCACCGCCCCTGCGTTTTGACCATTAACCAAAAAGCCCAGAGCAAACCCAAATGCGATAAACGGAATAACACCAACCCAAAGCGCCAACGCCTCTTGCACCCACTGGGTGAAACTCAGACTTGTGCCTATGGCTATATGAGAAACTACAAACAATACAACAATCAACATAAGAGGCTCGAGCAATGCAACAGCAATTTTAGCCAGAAAATAAACCCAAGGCATTAGTGGTGTGATGCGAAGTTGACGAAGCCAACCACTCATCCTCTCAGTCGCGAATCTTATTCCTCCAGTGCTCACTCCCATAAACACTGAACCAAATGCTGTCATAGAAACCAGTAGGTAATTGCGCCATATAGTACCTTCAACAGGTGTCGTGCCACCATGAGGTGCTACGTTTATAAACACAAGATAATAGAGTACTGGAATCCCAACTCCGAGGAGGACATATCGACGTCTACCGCGACCAAACTGTTTTTTCAATTCGAATACAAGAGTTGAATAAAACATCTATTATCTGTTAACAATCCGAATGTTGTCACTAACTTGTCGCGTTAGCTCCAAAAACGCATCCTCTAAGCTGGGTGCATTGATTTCCAAGTCATAAAATGCAGCACCGCTTTGGCAAAGTGCTCTTACAGTCAAATCTGCATTGCTTGAATGCAAAACAACCTGTTCATTAGAAATTTGTTTGTGTATAACAGCTGGGAGACTGTCAAGAATGCACAAATCTTCTTGGGGTAGCCTAAATCTGAGCACCTTTCCAGTTATGGAAGACTTGATCTGAGATGGTGTACCCTCGCCCACGACTTGACCGTGGTGCAACACTATTACGCTATCGGCAACATTTTCAACCTCTTCCATAATATGAGTCGCAAATAGCACGGTCTTACCTCTAGAAGCAAAGTCCCGAACTGTCTGCCAAAATCTACGCCGACTATCAACGTCCATGCCTACAGTAGGCTCATCAAGAAACAAAAGCTTTGGATTACCAACGATTGACAGGGCAAATCGTACCCTTTGCGTTTCGCCTCCTGACAGCTCATGCGTGTAACGCGTAATTAGCTCACTTAAACCAGATAGAGTTGCTGCCTGGTCAAGCGGTAGTGGATTCGGATAAAGGCTTGCCATATATGCTAACACATCTTTAACACTAACCCCATACGGCAGTTTCATGCCTTCTGTGGTTTGTAGCATACCACTTACATAACCTTTCCTTACAGCTTGCTGAGAAGAAACACCATATACCGAGACATGGCCGTTGTCTTGGCTTATTAACCCTAGCAGTATATTTATAGTCGTCGACTTGCCGGCTCCGTTTGGCCCCAGCATTGCTACAACAGAACAGTCATCAATAGAAAATGAAACATCATTGAGAGCCACTACATTGCCATATGACTTTCGAAGATCCTTAGCCTCTATAACAACTCCCATAGTCGAAAATAGAACAACACATCTCCATGCAAAATGAAACTAACAAGTGCTATTATAATGTAGCCTATATGTTATTGTAAACAAACCTACGCAAGGTATCAGTTACTAATTAACTGATTTAATAGCTAGGTTTGACAAATATAGATTTTTACACTATATCTGACTATATGAAACTAAGTGAGTGGACAAAGAACATTGGGAATAAGCTACAGGAGAGCTTGGCTGATGTTTAAAAGGAGAGGAAACTACCAAATACCAAGGCAGTTTCCTACAGAGACTATAGCAGTGATAGAAGACGAGAAAGAAAGGAAAGCTTCTGAGAGAGGGATGGTAGCTATTTACACAAAGGGCCTCAAGTTATTAGAACAAAGACAATCTTGAAAAACAGGTAAAAAGCGTTAAAAAGAATACGCTTTAGCTAAGGGCTATCAGATAAAGCACTTGGTGAAAGAAGTAGGCACTGGAAGTTAATGACGCAAGACCAAACTTAACTTATAGATTTGCTCAAGAAGAGAGATTGTGAAATATTACTGGTAGAACACAAAGATAGACTAACAAGATTTGGTTTTAACTACCTTAAACCTCTATGCGAAGAGCAGAGAAAAGTTATAGAAGTAGTCAATTGTGTAGAAGAAGAAAAAGAAGAGCTTATCCAAGATTTCGTAGCAATCATCTATAGTTTCTCTGCTAAACTCTGTGGGCTTAGAAGAGCAAAAAGAAAGACAGAGAGAAGATAGTAAAGGAGATAATGCAAGAGAACAAAAATGACTGAAGAGTCTGCTGTAGTCAAAGAGAAGATTTTTAGATCTTACACTTATCCATCTTTTCCAACAAAGGCAAAGCAAGTAAAGTAGAGCAAGTGTTAAGAGAATACAGGAAAACTGCTAAAGTTATAGCAAAACTCCAATGGACTAAAGTTTTTCAAAACTGGTAAGTTCAACAAGTATCTTAACATTAAAGCTCTGAATAGTTTACTTTCAGAAAGGTACAAACACACTTGTCAATGGCAAGTGGTTGGGGTGTTAGAAGGGTACTTAGCCTGTGTTCAAGAAGAGTTTGAAAGAAGGGTTTATAGATCTAATCTTAGCAGAAGACCAAAAGAGTGCTTATTGGTACAAACAGTAGAAAAGCTTAGTTTAGAAAAGACTTCGATAAAGTATACTGGTTTGAAAAAGGAAACCAAATAGAATATGAAATCTCACAGGAAGAAAAACTTTTGGCAAGAAAGTTATTCAAGTACATTTTGAAAAGATGGCTAAAGCCAAGCTTTAAAAAGATTGCTATGCACTCAAGTAATCTGGTAGCAGTGGTTGAAGAAAACGAAAGAAGCAAGAGTTTTAACAAGTGGCTAAGACTATCAACGCTTGAGAGAAGAAAGCGAGTACTAATTCCACTAAAAATAACACTTATGCAGAAGAGATTACGGCAGAGTTTTTAAACTTTTGCCAGGTGCAAGTAGAAGATGGAAAAATAGTGATCAAGCTCATCAAGGAGATAGAAAGAAAAGACTACAGACCAGTAGTACCTGAGATAGCCATAGACTTAAGGACTTAATCCTTTATTTGCAACAGATAGAGGAGATTTGATAGGTAGAAGATTTTTAGGATTTTTAATGAAGTTAGATGAGAAGATAACCAAGAGAATGGTTTATTTACAAAGGATGGGAGTAAGACCAAGTCAGGATAGGAGATACAAAGAGTTAGTGATAATGCTAAGGGAGTTTTTAAAGAATGATATAAACAGATACTTAAATAGGCTTACGGAATTATAAAAGCCAGGAAGGATAATGGTAGAAAGGATTGACTTTAGAGAGCAAAGCCTTTCAAAAAGAATGAATAGGTTACTTAATAGATTTCGGAAAAGGGTAGTGAAAGAGAAACTAAAAAGCCTTCAAGAGATTTATGGGATAGAGATTACAGAAGTAAATCCTGCTTATACTTCTCAAACATGCTCTTTTTGTGGAAGATAAGGATAACAGAAAAGATACGGACACGTTTGAATGCAAAGTATGTAGAAATAAGATAAATGCATAAGTAAATGGGGCAAAAAACATTTCCTATAGACGTTCTATAAGGGATATAAAGCTCCACACTCTGAAAAAGCAAGTCCTTAAGGTGCTTATCAAAAAGCATCTTGAGAGACTAAAAGGGTGTGATAGTGCTCCCCTGGAAGTTTTGAAGGGAAATATCTACTATAGGGATTTTCTGGATAAGCTTCTTAAACCCCTGGAGTGTGGATAAATGTCTATAAAAGGGGGAACTATGTCAGGATGGAAAGATAAGTCTATATAATTGTATACGACTCTATTACAAAATCACTAGAAGGTTTTAAGCGCTGGAGCAAAAACAGCAATGTACAGGGGCAAACGTGATCCCGAAGCAGTAAGAGGTCTTTTCGATCGCATTGCCCTATATTATGACAAGGTTAATTTTCTTCTTTCTTATGGTGCTGATCAGAAGTGGAGACAAAAGGCTGTAAAGGCTTGCCAACTGAAAGAAGGTGGAAGCGCATTAGACGTGGCTTGCGGAACCGGTAAACTTACTCAGCTTCTCAAAAAGGAGGTTGGAAGCTCTGGCGAGGTCGTGGGTGTTGACTTTTCACCAAAGATGCTAGAAGTTGCTGCATCTAAACTTAGTGATATTACCTTCATTGAAGGTGATGCCTTGAATTTGCCTTTTGAGGACAATAAATTCGACGCCGTCACTATTGCCTTTGGACTGAGAAATCTCTCCGATCCAGAACGAGGAATTTCTGAGATGCTAAGAGTACTCAAGCCAGAAGGGCGGATCGTAATATTAGAATTCGTTCGGCCTACGGGGCTTTTTTCTTCTTTCTTAATGACGTACTTAAAGAATTTTGTTCCATGGTGCGGGGGCCTGGTTTCTGGGGACAAAAGTGCATATACATACCTTGGTGAATCGATCGTTGATTACATGAGCGAGTCTGAAATGTTAACGCTAATGGCTCTATCGGGTGCCTATAGACTCTATCATGAGACGTATATGTTTGGCGTTGTAGGCTTGTTTTCCGGCTGTAAACCGATTAGTCTACGATAAATAGAGTTTATTTAGATCAGAGCTGAGAATCGAAGCTAGGCGCGGTGATACCGCAACTAAAAGACCGATAATTTTCGTAATAGGATCGGCAACAATTATTCTCGGGACATCATGCTTGATACATCTCACAACTGATTCTGCAACATGCTCTGGAGTTGTAGCGCGAAGCATGCCAGACAACTGAAGGTTGCGCCTTGCAAAAACACCTGCTCTGCTAACGAATGTTGGACATACAGCACTAACCGATACATTGGTTCCTCTTAGCTCTTGTCTGAGTCCATCAGCAAATCCTAGTAGGCCCCATTTCGAGGCACTGTAGATGGTGTTTCCCGGCAGGCCCTTGATGCCTGCTAGTGACGACATGATTACAATGTGTCCAAAATTGCGTTTAAGCATGTTGCCCAAAAAAGCTTTGGTTAAAAGGATTGTTCCAAGAACGTTTGTTGTTATGGTTTCTACCAGTTTCTCTGGGTCTATCAAATCCAGTCTTCCGGGATATTCAACCCCAGCATTATTTATAAGAATGTCAATGTTTCCCATTTCTGCATCTATTTGTCTTGCAGAGTGATCTAGTGCTGATATGTCTCTTAAGTCGAGGTAATACGGCTTGACTCTAACCCCGAAAATGGAAAGCGCGTATGCTTCTCTTTCTAGTGATTCCATGTCTCTTGATGCAATAGCAAGGTTGACCCCCTCGCGCGCCAACCTCCGCGTGATATATGTGCCAATTCCTCGTGATGCTCCGGTTACCAAAGCATTTCTGCCTTTTATTACTCTCATGTAAGAGTTCCCTAAATAGTCTGCACAGTAAAAATATTACTTGACATGCTTGTATATTTGTGGCATAACATACATGTAACACGCATCGTTAGTGAGGTGAGGTAGAATGTCTACAGTTCCTGAATATTTGCGTTGGCGTGCAAATCGGCATCCAGATTTCCCTGCGGTCATTTATCAAAGTAAACAGATTTCTTACGGCCAATTGTATGAGCAAACCTCTGCGGTAGCAAACTGGATGGTTAACGAACTTGGTATAAAGCCAGGCGATCGAGTGGCATTTCTGGATAAAAATTCGGATCTTGCGTATATTCTTATGTTTGCAAGTGCTCAAGCAGGCGCGGTCGCGGTGCCAATTAACTGGCGTCTTGCACCTCCTGAAGTTGCCACTGTTGTTGGCGATGCCCGAGCTGCTGTGTGCTTTGTGAGTAATGATTTTTCTGAATATGTTTCATCAATTCCTACCAAAGTACTGCCCATTGAGGAAATAGAAAAACATAGGGACTCAAAAGGCAATAGTGCTTCTGCTCTTGATCCATGTTTGGATCAGCCATCAGAAGTATGCTGGCAATTGTACACGAGTGGGACTACAGGTTTGCCCAAGGGCGCACAGCTTACACACCAAAATCTGCTGTCGGCTGCCGCCGCTATATCGCTTGACACCCCGGAAGTATCAGAAGGGGATACCTCACTCGCGGCTATGCCTTTCTACCACATAGGAGGATGCGGATGGGCTACACATGTAATTTATAAAGGATGCACTGTCCTTATAGAACGTGAAGTTGTGCCTCAGCAATTAATTGAGGATATAGCAAAGTATAAAGTTAATCACGGCTTTTTAGTTCCGGCTGTGCTTTTGTTCATGAGCCAGGTTCCTGGTGTCGAAAAGGCAGATTTTTCTTCGCTTAAGCTTATTGTCTATGGTGCATCCCCAATTACACCAGAGCTATTAAAACGCTCTATAGAGCTTTTCAATTGCAAGTTCGGCCAGGTGTATGGTTTGACGGAGGTAACTGGCGCCATAACCTACTTGCGGCCCGCAGACCACAGCGACCCCAGTAAGCTGATGTCTTGCGGCAGATGCATGTTTATGTCAAGGATGGCTGTAGTGGATCAAAATGATAACATTCTTAAGCCTGGTGAAATTGGTGAAATAGTTGTAAAGGGTGCGCAGATAATGCTGGGGTACTGGAACCAGCCACAGGAAACTCAGGAGGCAATGCGTAATGGCTGGTTTCATACGGGAGACGCAGGCATTGTTGACGAGCAAGGGTATTTCTATATCAAAGATCGCATCAAAGACATGATTGTAAGTGGCGGAGAAAACATATACCCGATTGAAGTTGAGGCTGTTATAGCAGAACATCCTGCAGTTGCTGATGTTGCTGTGATTGGTGTGCCCGATGATAAGTGGGGCGAAGCTGTCAAAGCAGTTGTAGTGCTTAAACCAGGAATGACTGCAACGGAGCAGGAGATCATAGACTTTACCAAAGGTAAACTAGGTGGGTTTAAGCGTCCAAGATCTGTTGACTTTGTAGAATCTTTACCGCGAAATCCCACCGGTAAAGTACTAAAACGTGAGCTAAAGAAGCCTTACTGGGAAGGCTTGGAGAGGCAAGTTCACTGAACTTAAGGCCACGAACATGACCTAGCCAGAGGTCTTACTTAGCCACTTTCTATGCCGGGTTCCGTCATACGCGCTGGATCTAGCAGCCAGTTGAGCTCATCTTCTGGTATACTTGTTAGCTTTAATGCTGCTTGCCTTACCGTTAGGCCGTTCGCTTTTGCGTATTTGGCAATTTCCGCAGCCTTGTCATAGCCAATGACAGGTGCAAGCGCTGTCACCAGCATAAAGCCTTTTTCAACCATTTCAGGTCCTTTCGATGTCGCTTCGATTCCATCTATGCATTTGCGCTTTAAGTTTATCGATGAATCTGTCATAAGCCGGATTGATGAGAGTATAGCCTTTGCTGCCAATGGTAGCATAAGGTTAAGTTCAAATATGCTACCTGACTGCCCACAAAGTATTACGGAATAGTCATTGCTCATGACTTGTGCGCTCGCCATAGTAACCGACTCGCATATTACCGGGTTCACCTTACCCGGCATTATGCTTGAGCCAGGTTGTACCTCAGGTATGGTCAGTTCTGCAAGACCAGCTACCGGTCCTGATGCCATCCATCGAATGTCATTTGCTATTTTATATAGACTCACAGCAACAGTACGAAGCACTCCTGATGCTTCTACTACAGCATCCAGGGTCGATTGCGCCTGGAAATGATTGGTTGTTTCCTTTATCTCTACTTTAAGATCTTGACTAAGTTGCTCACATACCAGTCTTGCAAAATCTGGGTGAGCATTTGTGCCGGTTCCAACAGCTGTCCCACCAAGAGCTACCTCAGACAGGGCTTGGATTGCTTTGTTACAGCGCTGTATGCCTCTTTCAATTTGCCCGTAATAGCCCAAGAAAACTTGTCCCATCCGTATTGGTGTTGCATCTTGGAGGTGAGTTCTGCCTGTTTTGATAACGTCCCACAGCTCCTGTGACTTTTGTCTTAAGGATTCGGATAGCTCGTTTAGGGCGGGCTTAAGTTTATATTCAATTGCTTCAATGGAAGCAACATGGATTGCAGTTGGGATTACGTCATTAGATGACTGGCATTTGTTTACGTCATCGTTTGGATGCACCAATTTTGAACCGAGCTTTGCACCAAGAATTTCCGAAGCTCGGTTTGCGATAACTTCATTGACGTTCATGTTTGTCGATGTACCTGAACCGGTTTGGTACACCGATATGGGAAAGTGATTGTCGAATTTCCCCTCCAAAATTTCATTACATGCCACTATTATTGCGTTTGCCTTGGTTCTATCAATTAGCCCTAAATCTGCATTTACTTTGGCTGCGGCCTTTTTTATCCGAACAACCGCTCTTATGAACTCAATTGGCATCTTCTCGTCCGATATGGGAAAGTTGTCAACGGCGCGCTGTGTTTGAGCTCCGTAGTACATTGAAGATGGTATCTTAACTATTCCCATAGAGTCGGATTCTTCGCGGTAGCTTTCGCTCATTGCAAATCCTCCCAAATTATTTCTTTAGTTCAAGGTCTAGTCTATATCCTATGCCCCGTAGCGTAACAATGCTAAAGGGAGTCTTGTTGCCAAACTTGCTTCTTAACCATCGTATATGTACATCCACAGTCTTGCTCTCTCCTGCGTACGCATTTCCCCAAACGCGCTCTAGTAGCTCATACCTGCTAAATGCCTTTCCCGGATTTAGCAAAAAAAGTTCAAGAAGGTCAAATTCCTTCTGTGTTAGCTTTATTTCAGCACCATCCACCTTGACTTTTCTGGCAATCCGGTCCATCTCGAAGTTGTCCAACTTAATTAATGATGCTGGTTCTACGCTTTTATTAAGGCGGCTACGTCTAAGCACGGAATTTATTCTTGCTTGCAGCTCTTTAATGCTAAATGGTTTTGTTATATAGTCGTCAGCACCAGCTTCAAGGCCTCTTACTTTATCTGTTTCCGAATCGCGTGCGGTTAGCATAATAATTGGCACTGTACTGCTTTTCCGGATTTTTGTACAAACTTCCATTCCTGATAGCCCGGGTAGTAAAAGATCAAGCAGGATGAGGTCTGGCTGGTATCGTTCAAATAGCTCAAGTGCTTTAGCGCCGTTGTTGGTCCGTATTACTTCATGCCCCCAGCGTGTAATGTTGAATTCCAGGGTGTCGGCTAAATTAGTATCGTCTTCAACCAAGAGTATCTGAGCCATGTGAGTTAGCCAAGCTCTGGCCTTTCGCCAGAAACCAAAAATACAATATCCTCAGCAATATTGGTAACTCGATCTGAAATTCGTTCTAAGTTGTGAGAAACCATTAGTAGACTTGTTGCATAAATGCCGCTCATCTTTTCTTTTCCCATTGCGTCAACTAGTTCATCGTAAATTGCATGGTACTGGGCGTCAACTTCATCATCGCGTTTGGCAATTTCTCTTGCTAGCTGCGCATCTTTAAGGGCTAGAGCATCAATTATGTCATGCAGTTGCCTTCTTGCCAGTCTAGCTAGCTGGGGTAGCTCCGCCCCAAGGGGTCTCTCAGGCAACTCTAAGAGAGTTCTGGCTAACTTGGCAATTCTTACGGCGTAATCACCTATCCTTTCAAATTCTCCTGCTATGTACTGGGTTGTAAGAATTTTGCGCAAATCAACTTCGTTGGGCCTATATTCTACTATTACCTTATAACAAGCGTCCCTGATTGAATTGCGCTTTGAGTTTATTATGTCGTCATTAGCTATTACTTCTTTTATCAATGCACTGTTACGCGTTACAATACTTTCCATAGAGCTGGCAAGCTGTTCCTCAGAAAGGCTACCTATTCGGATGATTTCCTCATGCAAGCTGTCTATTTCTCTTTGTAGTAAATCATATGATGTCATAAGCTTTGAGCCTTCTTGTCAACCGGTTTTGCAGGAAACGCTACTTTGAAGCAAGATCCACCACCAGGAGGAGTTTCGACCCATATATACCCCCCGAGTGCCGTTGTTAAATGTTTGGCTATAGCAAGTCCAAGTCCACTTCCGGATTCAGATCGTGTCCTTGATGGCTCTAATTTAAAAAAGCGTTCAAATATTCGTTGCTGGGCTTCTGGAGGGATACCAGGGCCATGATCTTTCACGCTAAGTATTATTTCGTTATCTGATGCCTCAAACGAAAGTTCTACTTCGCTATCTTTAGGCGAAAATTTGAACGCGTTATCGAGTAGTATCAATATAACCTGTAAAACCTTTTCTTTGTCCACGACTATTAATCTGTTATCAGCTTGTACCCTGAGCCTATTAACCTCAGATTCTGGTAATCTCGTCTTTATGGTGCTAATTAATTCGTCTATATAAATTTCAGTCAACTTGATAGGTATATGTTCGCTTTCAAGTTCGGCTAATTGACTTAGATTTTTAAGGATTCCTGATATATATTGCACATCGTTAGCGATTCTTTGTATGAATACTTTAGCCTCGTCACCAAGCTCTAATTCACTTAGTGTCTCTATAGCTAACGATATGGAAGCAACTGGATTTTTTAGCTCATGTGACAAATTTGCAACAAATTCCTGCCGGACAGACTCAAGCTGTACAAGTCTTGTTATGTCTTCAACATACAAGATACGGTACTCCTCATGTGCTGGAATTATGCGAACGCAAAACTGAACATGTTTATTTTGGTGTGCTAGCTTGTATCGCTGCATATCCTGACATTCATCACCTTGCTTAACATGGTTTTCAAAGCCAGCATCACGGCACAAGACTACAAGGCTACTACCAGTGACATTTGCCTGCGTTTCGAATAACTCTTTTGCTTTTTCATTGCAAGCTACGACTTTCAAGTTCGGATCTAATATAACCACACCTATGGGACAGGACATTAGAACTTCTGTCAGCAAATTTGGCATCTTTTGGTTCATGCCACCAAAGCTTCCTTTATGTCTTTCCAAAATTTATAAGGTTGCTCTATATCATCTTTTAATTAATTTTCGCACGTCGTGAGACCTTGTTAGGTATTTATGAAAATAGTACGAATCAATATTGCTAGCGTTATAAACCGTCTCGGTCATTTAGCGCTTTCGGTAAGCTTGCATACTTAGGCTTCCAATATAAACATCACTTATTTCCGACATAAAAATGTAAATATCCGGTTAAACCTAGGAAAATTTGCTAGGGGTAATGCCGGCAAACTTGGCTAATTTAAGTTTAATGTGCTCATCGTAAAAAATGCTTTAGCATCTAGACATGAACTAATATACGCTGTCGCAGCAATTGCGGTAATACTTGCTTGGTCTTTTAGGTTGCACCTACCTTCTGCAAGCGAAAATGTGCCTGTAATTTTTGGCCCAATAAATGTACATGGCCGGTTGTCATATGTTGCGCTTTATGAGACCGGAAGTATAGTCGATCTAATGTATAACGGAGAATTTAAGAAATTAAGCCATTATGGTCCTGTCCAAGCAGTATGGATTGGCCAAGATGCTTATTTATGGCCTCACAAGCTTATAGTCGGCACAATGCGAGGTACCTATAAGTGCAGTTATACACTTGCTAGGTGCATCCGATTCCGTGGGCTTTTGTTGCTACCTGACAAAGCGTATGCGTATTCAAAAACCCATTTTTTCGTGGCTATTTGGAGTAGCGGAATTTACATGTACCATAGTGGTGCATGGATAAAGATATCGGGCCCAGTTGCCTTGCGACATTGTGAATCCCTAGCTTTTGCGCATGGCATACTATTTGCGGCTACTACAGCAGGCCTTTTTGAGAGTGTGGATTACGGTGAAAAATGGCTGGTAGTAGGGCCGCCATACGCAGTGTATTCAGATGTTGTTGCTTGGAAAAGTTGGGTTATAGCAGCCAAATGGGGTAAGGGGCTTACCATACTAGAAAGGAACACTAAACTGGTTAGCACAACCGAGTTGAAAGGCCTGGGAGTGTGGCACATAATAAATTACAATGGCCGTATATGGGCAGCTACTACAAGCGGCCTATACACCACAACTAGTCCACTATCAAATTGGCACAAAGTTTCCCAGCTTTCAAACGCAGAAGTATTTAATATACTTCCTGGAACACGGAAAAATTATCTACTGGTAGAAGCCAGCAGCTTTGATAGATGGCTTAATGTGCGATGAGTGAATGTTGGTAGGGGCTAAAAGAGTTGGCGTGTGAAAAGCAAGCCCAAGTAGCAGTACGTTAATCGAGAGTGAAAAATAATCAGGCTGGAAACTTCGGCTAAACAAACTTGCTGCTAGAATTGCAATTCCGAATGTATATACAACAATATGGATAGTGGGGTTTTTCCGTAGCACGTTTATGCCAATTACGCACACTGCCGAGTACGCAGCAAGTTCTGGGATTATGAAAGGAAACGGCTGCCACCTGCTTTTGAGTATGTTGCTTTTAAGCATTAGACCTGCGAGCCCAGCTCCATGGACAGGATAGTTGAATACGCCACCTGACCCTAGATAAAAAAATGTACTGTTTATAAAGGCTCGCTCGTTCCAAAGGAAAAATGGGACTACAAATAATCCCAGAGTAACTAACGTATAACAACTATACTTTATTGATGGCGTGATGCCGTTTTTCCTCCAAACATATGCCATCAAAAATGGCAGTATTAACAATGCTGTTTGCTTTGTGGCACATGCAATACCTAATAAAATGCCCGAAAAAAGTAGTTTGTGTTTTCTAAGCATAACTATCGCTGCGATAACGAAAGACAAAAAAATTATGTCATCATAACCGAATACTACATCGGTTATCAAAAGGGGGCTAAGGGCAAACATAATTATGGCGTGTTGTTTGAAGGATTTATCGATGTCCCGTGATAAAAATACCAATGATAAAGCTAATGCAAAAAACAATACAAAATGCAACCGAAAAGCTGAGCCAAGTACCATTACAAATGGTAAGGCGAGCAAGGTGGTAAATGGAAAGTAAACGTAGTGAAACCATGCAGGATTTATGGGGAGATCATATACTAGTACGTTAGCTAACGATGTAGAATTGTATGTCGCAGCATACGGATCCTTACCATGCAAAAGGACAATGACACTTGCCTTTACTGCCTCACCAATGTCAAGACCTTGGGCGCTTGGTGGGTTATTTAAAACTATTGCCAAAGCCCATGTGTAAATTGTGAGCACAATAAGGTAGAGTAGGCTTGTCACAAGCTGTGTATTGGTTGACCTTGCCCATGTCACAATCAATATTGCTTCTAAAACAATAGTTAGGAAAACAAACCAAAAGCAAAAAATGTGCAGCCCAACAGCCTGTGAAAAGCTAACAAGGGCTGCGACGTTACACGCCGATATGACTGCAAGATAAATGGCAAGGTATCGCCCTGGATGCTTAGCATTTGGTATATGGGCCTTAGTTGGTATCTGAAGCAATGCAGCTATGATCTTACTAGGGATAAGTCTTTAACTTGGTTATTGAGGGCAACGATTTAACAGAATTTTACACATTGGTTATGTGCCCTTGTATGCTCCGGCAAAATGTTATGTCTGAAGCTCGGTTGTTTTATTCAGTCTTAGTCAGCGTGCTTATCGTCCTGTGATTTGGATACTGATTTGCCAGTTAATAGTTCGGGACTACCAAATGCCAGCGATGTTCCCTGTAGGTGGGAGTGCATCTCGGTTCCGTATCCACCAGGCACCGGGATATAGAATTCTGGATAACCCCACATTCCATGTTCCTCTATATCTAAGCCGGCTAGTTCTGTTTCTGGCGATACTCTTATGCCAAAAGTGCGTTTCAAAGCCCAGAGTACTAGGTATACTGTTGTGAATGTGAAAATTCCTACAACTAATATGCCTAGGGCTTGCACTCCCAGCTGGTGAAACGATCCTGTATAGATTAGACCGCCCTGCCCTACATTATTTAGCTTAGCTAGTTGAGGAAGGGTGAATAGGCCACAAGCTAGTGTTCCCCATATTCCTGACATACCGTGAACCGAAACGGCCCCTACAGGATCATCTATTTGCATTTTCTCTACCCACAATACACCGCCAACAGAGATTGCGCCAGCTATAATACCGATAATTAATCCCGCCCATGGTGCAACATAGCCAGACGCAGCTGTAATGGCGACAAGAGCTCCTATGGCTCCGTTTACCATCATGCTCATATCGGGTACTTTTAGGACGGTCCATGCTACAAACAGGGCTCCAATTACGCCTCCAGCGGCTGCCAGATTTGTGGTAAGCGCAACGTAGGAGAAAAATCCAACGGAGTCACCAGTTGAGACTGCTAACGTTGAACCAGCGTTAAATCCGAACCATCCGAGCCAGAGAATAAGACCACCTAGAACGCTAAAGGGTATATTATGACCGGGTATAGCATTAGGCGTTCCGTCTTTTTCGTATTTTCCAATCCTTGGGCCAAGTAAAATGGCACCGGCCAGTGCGCCTAAGGATCCCTGAAAATGAACAACTGTGGACCCCGCAAAATCCTGCATTCCCAGGCGATACAAGAATCCTCCCCCCCATATCCAGTGCGCTACTGTTGAGTAAATAAGCGTGTAAACAACAGCCATCACTATGTAGACATAGAGCCGTGCTCTTTCGGCCATGCCACCCCAGATTATCGCAAGTGACACGCCGGCAAATGCCACTTCAAACAAGAATCCCGCCGCTGCTGGTACGGTCCGAATAAATGGGTAAATTGGCCCATGTATTTGCATAAGCGTGCTTGCGGAGGGCACAAACCCTGATAATCCCCAAAAGAGGTTACCCTTGCCAAAAGAGATACCGTACCCGGCTAGCCAGAATACTATGACACATATAGCATAGATAAGAAGGTTCTTAGCTGCTATGTGTCCAGCATTTTTCATACGGTTAAGGCCGGCTTCCAGTAGGGCAAAGCCGGCCTGCATAAACATCACAAGAGCAGCTGCCACAACTACCCAAAGGGTATTAGCAGCAATAACTAGTTGTGCATAACCCATGTCCTAGCCGACCCGATATCAAAATGGTTTTTGCCTAAAACTAACTTGTTTTAAATATCGTGGTATAAGTAGAATTCCCAGGGATGTGGTCTTAGTGCTATTGCTTCCACTTCGTTCTTTCGCTTGTACTCGATGTAAGTTTCGATTAAGTCAGGTGTGAATACATCTCCTTCAAGCAGATACTCATGGTCTTGTTCTAGTGCATCTAACACTTCAGCTAATGATCCGGGAGTTGACTTGATTTTTTTCTTTTCTTCTTCTGGCAATTCGTACAAATCATCATCTATTGGGTCTGGTGGCTCAATTTTGTTTTTGATACCATCTAGACCGGCCATCAGTATAGCTGCAAAAGCTAGATATGGGTTTGCTGATGGGTCTGGACATCTATACTCAATTCTTTTCGCAGCAGGATTTGTGCTGTACATAGGTATTCGCACACACGCACTTCTGTTTCTTTGAGAATAAACGAGGTTAATTGGCGCTTCATAACCTGGTACAAGTCTTCTGTAGGAGTTGGTTGTTGGAGCTGCAAAAGCAAGTATAGAAGGCGTATGTTTGAGCACCCCACCAATGTACCAACGTGCGGCTTCACTTAGCAGTGCGTATCCTTCAGGTGCGTAAAATATGTTATTGCCGTTTTTCCAGAGACTTTGATGAACGTGCATACCTGATCCATTATCCTGGAATACAGGCTTGGGCATGAAAGTTGCTACATAGCCATTTTCCATACATACAGCTTTAACGATGTATTTGTACATCATGACATTGTCGGCCATTCTAAGGAGGGTATCCCTTTTTAGGTCAATTTCAGCCTGACCGGCTGTACCAACCTCGTGGTGATGGACCTCCACTTGCAAGCCACTTTCTTGCATTCGAAGAATTATCTCAGAACGAAGGTCCTGAAGCTTATCCATAGGCGGCACTGGAAAATATCCTTCTTTGTGCCGCGGTCTGTAGGCCAGGTTAGGCGCTTCATTAAGTCCACTGTTCCATATGCCCTCTTCGGAATCTATGTAATAATAGCCACAGTGGGCATTCTGGTCGAATCTGATGCTGTTGAGTATGTAGAACTCAGCTTCTGGGCCCCAGTAACTTGTGTCTGCAATTCCTGATTCCTTTAAGTATTCTTCAGCTTTGCGCGCAACTCTTCTTGGGTCTCTAGAATATGGCTGCCTGGTAATAGGATCGTAAACGTCGCATATAAGAACAAGTGTAGGTACCCTGAGTACGGGGTCAATAAAAGCGGTTGTGGGATCAGGTATGAGAATCATGTCACTTTCGTGAATTTTTTGAAATCCACGGATGCTGGATCCATCGAATCCCAGACCTTCAGTGAATACATCCTCAGTAAGTTCACCTATAGGTATGCTAAAGTGTTGCCAGAGACCGGGTAGGTCAGTAAATCTAACATCAACAATTTCAACGCCAGCAGATTTGGCTTGTTCTATAAGCTCCCTTGGGTCGGATGTTCGCTTGATTTTTACCTTCGTTTCCAAATCTGTTACCTCCTCTCTCTGGAATTGCACGGATCGTTCATGACTATAATGCGATAACCATAGGCCGCCAATGTATGTATGATTTCTACAAAATTGCGGGTTGTATATTTGTTGATTAACTTTAAGTTTCTTTAGTGAGATAGGTTTTTGCCCAAAGGGCAACAGCAATGGTTATTCGAGTGCTTGGGTTGTCAATGTCCATGCCGGTTTCTGCTTTAAGCTTTTCGATTCGATAGCGAATGGTGTTTATATGCACTCCAAGTGCATTTGCTGCTTTGCTTAGTGACCAGTTATGATCCACGAGTGTTTGTAAAGTTTTTACAGTCACTGCCGACTTTTTGTTTTCTTTAGTAACGCTAAACCCAAGGGTTTCTTCAACAAAGTTTGTTAGCTGTTCAGGTGTAGCTAAGGTTAGAATGAGTCTGAAAATACCAAGTTCTTTATAAGAAACCACTTGACCCTTTTTGCCTGCTCTTTGAATAAGCCTAGCAGCTTGTCTTGCTTCTTCAGCCGCACGTGCAAGCTCTGAGATAGCTTGTGTTTTGTCAGAAATTCCAACGGAAAGACTAAGGGCTGGGAATCGTGACCTGCAGGATTTTATTATTTTGTGCCCCAAAGTTATAAGATTAGAAAGCATTTCATTTTTCCCTTTTGTGGGATCATGGGGAATGACCGCTAGTGCATAGGCAAGTCTTGGTGCAATTAACGCGCTATTGTAGCTTTCATGGATGGAGTCTGCTATCAGATTGGCAAGTGAATCAGCAAGCTTAGTATTTATTTCTGGCCAAATAGACCCTGGGTCGGGTTCAATGGCAACTACCCATGACTCAGGACGTATTGTGTACCCTAGATGGGATGCCTGAAGAGCTAGTCGTTTAGCAGTTGGCTCATCCAGACTAGGGTTTAGTAGATCTTCCATGAGTTCTCCCCGAAGGCGCCTTTCTGCTTCTGCGCCTGCGCGCTCTTTAGCAAGTTCTAGTGTAAGTACTGTTGCACCATGTTGTAAAACCCTGGTTGTAAGGGCGTCAAGTGGTTTACCAAGGGTGTCTATAGCTGCTGCCATTATTCCAAGGCTTACAGTACCGCTTTTTAACGGTAGCAAAAGCAGTGAGCCAACTTCCTGCGTATGAACAAGTGTTTCTCTGTCGCTGGCACTTATCCTGCGGAGCGAATTTGCGTTTAATGGAAGCTTTTCTGGCAGTTCGTGGTCCTTTGATGTTGCCGAGTCAGTGAGAAATCCACCAAGATCGTACAGCCCAACCGGAGTTTGGGAGAAACGAGAAATTTCCTTTAGTATTGTTTTTAGCCCTGCACCAGAAACCGCTAGCTTAGTAAACCTCTCATGTACGTCTGAAGAGAACTGAATTTCACTGAGTTTAGCTGCTAATTGCCTGTGAAGCTCACTACGCTCTATAATTCCAGCTACTTGAGCCGCTATGGCAGAAAGAAAGTCAATTTCTTCTTGGCTGAATTTGCGCCGTTCTTCAGACTGGACATTAAGTACGCCAACCAGCCGTGGTCCAGCTAATATGGGTACCGATAGCATAGAGTGAAACCTTTCATGGTCAACACCTTGCACCCAAAAGAATCTAGGATCTTTGGACGTATCTTCAACTGCCAGCGGTACCCTATTTTCTGCAACCCAACCTGTTATGCCTTGGCCGATCTTTAGTTTGAGCTTGCCTATCGCAGAACGATCAAGTCCGTTTGTTGCCCATAAAACCAAGTCACCATCTGGCATCAGAAGATACAAAGAACTTACGTTGGTGCCCATGGCACCGGTAGTCTTATCTATGATAAGCCGCAAAAGTTCGTCCGCATCTTGAGTGGATGCTGCACTCTGCGCAAGCTCTTGCAGGAAAAGTAGTTCGCTTAGTACTCTGTCAGTGGGACGTGTTACTTCCACTAGTTCTCTGATACAATCTTAGCTTGTTGGCTTTCCACAGTATATTATCTATTACATACATTTTATTAAAATCAGATCGCTTTTTGGATAATTTGTACAAATGGGGAGGTGGAATACATGACAAAGGTGGAAGCGGTCATACGCAGGGAACGTGTAGAGACAGTGATAAGTGCTGTAGAGCAAGAGACAGGCCATGTCGGGATTACCGTTATGGAAGTTGTTGGCCATGGAAAGCAAAGAGGTATTACGCATGAGTACCGAGGGCGCATATTCGAATCGCGATTTTTACCAAAGGCATACATATTTATGTTAGTAAGGGACGAAATCGCTGAAAAGGTCATGCAAGCAATAGCAGATGCAGCCAATACCGACACAATAGGTGATGGAATTGTCTGGCGTACCAAAATCGATCAAGCCTTGCATATACGCACAGGTCAGCCAATGGAAAGCTATAACTGAAACATATAACCTAACTTTGCGTGTTAGTATGGAAATGTAAGCCAAAATCATCTTTTTATTGCCGCTTTCGTGCTATTAGGAGCCATTGTCAAACATGAATGGAGATGAGCAATTATTTCTAAGACCCATCAATCTTGACGCCGAAGATGCGCTTGGAGAGGAAATAGTACATCCAAGGAATATTTCTGATGAGCAGTGGGAGAGGTTCGAGCGCTATATTGCAGAGATACTGCAAGCCATGGGTATGGATTTATCTACTCCTGGCACTATAGATACCCCAAGGCGCTATCTTAAGGCATTGTATGATGCAACAAGCGGGTACGAGGGAGATCCAAAGCTCCTTACAGCGTTTCCAAGCGAATGCCGAGGGGGTCCGGATTGCAAGATAAGCCAGATAGTTGAAGGTCCAATTACTTTTTACGCGCTATGTGAACATCACATATTGCCGTTTTTCGGAAGGGTATTTATAGGTTATATTGCCCATGAACATATAATTGGTATATCTAAATTAACCCGCCTTGTAAGACTTTTCGCAAGACGTTTTACAGTGCAGGAAAGAATGGGCCAGGAAATAACAGATGCTTTGGCCAAAATGCTGGATGCACATGGAGTGGCTGTATATATCGAAGCAGTACATTTGTGCACCCAGATGCGTGGAGTGCGTGAAATAGAATCCAGGACACGGACCGCTTATTGGAGGGGCGCATATGAGAATGAACCTGGATTAAGAGAAGAGTTTCTGCACTTATGCGGAATTAAAAACGTGTAGCGTCATGCGGGATGATATCGAGCATTTTAAGGTTCTTTTCGAAAAGGGTAATACTTCAGCCAACTTATTAACACCAGCCCTGACAGAAATTTACGGCAATCTCGGCTTCAATAGCGACGCAAAGAGTCTAACCATAGTTAATTTTGTTGTGTCCTTAGATGGCCGCACTTCTTATAAGCTTCCATCCCACAAAGGCGGCGCAGACATTAGTAATAAAAACCCTAATGACCGGCTGCTTATGTCAATACTTCGTGCAATATCAGACATTGTTGTTGTTGGTGCAGGTACCTTGCGAGATCTACCCCATGAGAAGTGGGCATACGATAACCTGGTTTCATCATATTTAGAAGATCTTCGAATTCTGAAAGGATCCAGAAGACACAGGGTAGCCATAGTTAGCCAAAGTGGAGTTTTGCCAAAAAGCGCAGCTGTGTTAGAAGATGCGGGAGAAAGATACGACTTATATATACTGACAACGCCGCAAGGGGCTAAAGTCTTTAATCATGACCATCCGAACTCTCGTGCAAGTGTAGTTGAGCTTGGGGAAGACGTTGTTGATCTTAATAGGGCTTTTGAGTTTATGACCTCTGAGCTCGGATGTAGATTGATACTATCTGAGGGAGGGCCAAGCTTGTTTGGGCAACTGCTTAAGGCACGTCTTGTTAACGAAATATTCATAACTATTTCGCCGAAAATTATAGGCGATAAGAATACTTATATGAGGCCAAGCCTAGTGGAGGGTGTTGAGTTTAATCCAGATAATTCGCCTCAGTTTTTTATTAAATCTTTACGCAAGGCGGGCGAGTTTTTGTTTTTGAGGTATGGATTAATCTAGAAAGATGTCCTTTGCCAACATTTGTAGTTAGGGTTTTGTGCAATACTGAATTAAGCGGGGGCTGATGGGAAGTTTAACACCTCTTGATTTTGTAGTTATACTCCTTGCGATTTCTGTGCTTGCTGGGGTACTTGGTGCTATTGTTGGTCTTGGTGGAGGCGTTGTTGTAGTTCCAATATTAACGTTGCTTTTTCATATCAATATCCGCCTTGCCATAGGAGCATCTATCGTTTCTGTTATTGCCACTTCATCGGGAGCTGCGGCTGCTTATGTTCGCGAGCGCATGACTAATCTTAGAACCGGCATGTTTCTTGAAATTGCTACAACTACTGGGGCTATAACAGGAGCATACATAACTACGCTAGTACCAGACAAAGTGCTTTTCATCTTGTTTGGACTAGTGCTGGCATATTCGGCTGTGGCCATGTATTTAAAGCGGCACAAAGAAGTAATCTTACAGGAGTCAAATGACTGGATTGCCAATAAGCTAAATCTTCATGGTTCATATTTTGACGAAGCTGAGCAAAAGGAAATTTCGTATAAGGTTACCGGTACGAAACCGGGCCTTGGACTCATGTATGTAGCGGGGCTTATGAGTGCGCTTTTAGGAATCGGATCAGGCGGTCTAAAAGTCCCAGCTATGGACCTTGCAATGCACCTTCCGATGAAAGTCTCTTCAGCAACAAGCAATTTTATGATAGGAGTTACGGCTGCAGCTAGTGCTGGAATTTACTTTGCCAGAGGCCAAATTGACCCACTTATAGCAGCTCCAGTTGCAATAGGAGTTCTTGGTGGTGCTACTATTGGGTCACTGTTGTTAGGAAAAATGGAAAGCAAATGGGTTCGCTTACTTTTTGTAGTTGTATTGCTTATTATAGCAGCTGAAATGCTACAGAGAGGAATCTAAGAATATGGCTAAAACTGTTTCGTATCACGACGAAGGGGCTGCTAGCAAAGCTGCTATGCAAGAGGAAAAAGTAAGGCGTGTCGAAATAACCATAAGTTATGTACTTAGAATTGGAGTTATTTTAAGCGTCTTGATATTGTGCGCGGGGCTTGGCCTTATATTTGCGCATCACCCCGAGTATGCGTCAAAACTTCCATATAATAAGGTGGTCGGGCTGCAAGGCAACTTTCCTCATAGCTTTGGATCTCTTATAAATAGTGTCAGCAAGGGCGAAGGCTCAGGTATCGCGGTTTTGGGATTGGCTATTCTAATTCTGACTCCAATAATGAGGGTAGCAGTTTCAATTCTTGCCTTTATATATCAAAGAGATCCAGCAATGACACTAGTTACCAGCTTTGTTCTTGCAGCCTTGCTGTTTTCACTTTTTATTCGGTAAATGTTATTTGTTATGGGTCGGGTGAACCCATGTTATGGTGGCCAGCTAGTTACTAACTGGACTCACTCGATAAAGAACGCAAGACCCAAAACACCAGGGCCCGTGTGGGCACCCATTACAGGAGTAAATTCAGAAATTGAGACGTCCGCATGCGGGTACTTTGAAAGGATTATGTCTATAAGTTTTTGTGCTAGTTTAACTTCATCAGCGTGGAAAACGGTAGCATGAAGATCTGGTTGCCTTCTTAACTTTTTACGCTCTGACTTCATATTGGCATCAACTTGTGACACAAGGGCCTTTACCATGCCATCTGCACTCCGTGCCAGTTGAAGTAGTTGTCCCTTGCCGTCTCTAAAACTTACAACGGGCCTGACTCGCAATAGTGAAGTTCCCCATGATGCAACTTGTGGAATTCTTCCACTCCTTGCAAGGAAACTTACAGTCTCCAGAGCACCAAACATTCTGATCTTGGGAATTAGCTGGTTAACACGCTCTACGATATCTTTTGCGCTTTTACCCTGGGCTGCCACCTTAGCTGCTTCTAATGCTAAAAGTCGTAGGCCACCAGCAGCTGTTTTGGTGTCCACTACATGTATCTCTGGTTTGGCCCCGTTTCTGCTTTCCATGAATAGGTTAGCAGCTGAGACTGCTGCTTGGTACATGCTGGTTATTGTGTTGGCCACAGTAAGACATACAATATCGGAGTTTGCTTGATTAAAGTACCTCAAATAGTCTCCTACCGAGGGTGCAGAAGTTGTAGCCTGAACGTCGTTCGTTCTTAAAATTCTATAAAATTCGGTTGGGGTTAAATCTAGAAAATCTCTGTAAGCCTTGCCATCCATTATAACTATCAAGGGCACTACATCTATTCCTATCTTTGCCGCCTCGTTGGGGTCAAGACAAGTGCTGCTGTCTACAACTATTCGAACCATTTCAAAATCTCCGAAGCTACCTATGCTGTTCTAGGCCCTTTCAATCTTTGACCTGGTCTGCGGTCGAAAAGTAACCTATCAATTATAACTTTTTGTTTTGGGTGCTCTTTAAGATCAGCCGTAATACCTTCAAGCCTCCTTAAAACTAAAACTATTAAGAGGATAACAGCTGCTCCAACAAGCCACATTGATGCTCCTTTAACGTACATAAAAATAGGAAGGGCTAGAAATGCCAAAAGCACAAAAACGGCTATTTGATGTGCAAGATACCCTATGGCATAAAGAGGCAGTACCAATGCCAATGCCAGGGGATACATACCTGCAACAGCACCGGTGGCTATACCGACACCCCGCCCGCCATTGAAGCCTAAAAATATTGACCAACCATATCCGATAACAGATCCTAACGCACACGCAGCTATAGTGGGTAGACCAAGGTTAAGAAGTCTTGCGATTCCAGCGGGTGCCACTCCTTGACAGAAGACTCCAACTCCTGTTATTGCCGCTGGTCCAAAGCCAACATTGTAAAAGACGTTAGATGCACCAATATTGCCAGTGCCATATCGCCTTATGTCTATGCCCTGGTGAAGTTTGCTTACTAACACGCCAATTGGTATGGACCCTATTAAGTAGGAAATGATAAAGGCTACGATAATGCGAAACCAGGCCGAAGTAGAGGCAAGTGAAAGTTGATATGCCATGTGTGGATTATCTCACATTTTGGTATTCTACGTGTAATACCTGAAGCCATATGCTTTAATAGTTTAAGAAAGTCTTCGCACATTACATAAATTATCATATACGGAAAGTTATGATAATTAAACCATACAGAAACCGGTGGCTATATGGATGAGACCCCTGACGTACAAGATCTGAGTTTCCGTGCTTTTCTGAGAACAGAATATCACAGGGCTGTTAATCTGCTTACCGAAGCCGCATGGAAAGAAGGGCTATCGCCGCTACAGTATCACGCTTTGATAGTGGTTGGTAGTGCTCCTGGCAAGATTTCACAAAGAGATTTGGTTGCTCAGCTTGGTTCAAGTAAATCTCAAGTCTCTACATTGGTTAAACATTTGGAAGAACAAGGACTTATCTGTGTACAACGGGCTGAGTACGACAGGCGCAAGGTTGTAATAAGCCTTACGCCCGAGGGCAAACAATGTCTTGAAAGAGTGCTTAAAAATTACGAAACAGTGCTAAAACCAGCAATAAAACAAATATTGACAAAGTTTCCAGGACTTCTTGAGCGTGCAGTTAAGATGTATGCAGGGCTTAATATAAAGGTGGAGCTTATTGAAGACTCAACTGAAGATTGATGAGGAATTAGTGTCATAACAAGTAAAAGTTTGTTGCCTGCCAGCAAAGTATTCGCGTTCTTTGTTGCTTCTTTTTGCGTTTACAATAAGAGAGCAAAGTACTAATGAAAACATCATCAACGAGAATTGACCTCTGGATAACTTGGTTTATCGTAGGCGCCACACTTTATGTATGGTATTTGTTTTTAAGGAGTGCGCTTGGCTTTATACTGCTTTTACTTTCTATTCTTGCTCTACCGCTTTTAGCGATTTTGATAGCGCTTGTAATTGATCCGGCTGTAACTAGGCTTGAAAAAATTGGTATACCTCGCTCTATAGGGGCATTATTCATTTATCTGGTGGGGATTTGCTTTCTTGGCATGCTAGGTCTTTTTGCATGGCCAGATCTGATTCACCAGATAAATAGCCTTGTCCATGAGGTTGGATCTTACAAAAGCGTAATTGCTGCTGCGTCTGCAAACATAGAGGATTGGTTGAAACATAATGGCATTCCGCTGCACATCAACCCCAAGACCTTAATTACAAGCGCAAACCTGGTTGGTATTGGGAGTGCAGCTGTTGTAATAGGTACAAGGACAGTCGAAGCTATTTTAGGAGCTGTGGTAGTACTTGTTTTGGCTTACTGGTTGGTTGTAGAGGAGAAAAGGCTTAAGGCAATGCTTGCTAAACTGCCAGAACCATGGAACCGACGGCTTGTGATATCTGGTCAAGCCATAGGATTCGTGCTGGGTGGGTATGTCAGGGCTCAACTGGTAATGGCCGCATTAATAGGTACACTAGCTGGTGCCGGCACTGCTACATTGGGGGTAAAAGCACCTCTTTTTATTGGTGTTTCTGCAGGCCTTTTGGAGCTTGTGCCATTTGTTGGTCCTTTTGCAGGTGGAGCGCTTGCCCTTTTAATAGCCCTCACTCAATCACCACTGCTAGCTCTTGCTACATTACTTTACTTTATTCTCATTCACTTGATTGAAGCGTATGTAGTAGGCCCTCGAATTATGGGCAGGTTTGTGCAAGTACATCCAGCTATCGTGCTCATTTCGGTTATTGTGGGTGCAGAAATAGGAGGGCTCGCAGGAGCTATTCTAGTAGTACCCTCAGTAGCTATTGCTTCTGTAGCTGTGAAAGGTCTTATTTATGCTTGGCGTGGCAGCGACAACTGGATGGAACAAGCATTGGCCGATATAACCTCTAGGCGCGAGCGTGTTTACACCTCGGCTATATGGAAATTTTTACGGTCCTTGGAACGGCGCTTTAGGCGAAATTCATTCTTAAGATATTGGCCGTTTGGGATAAGCCTTTTACTCATGCTTATTATCGTTGGACTTTCAAATCCTTACAAAATTGGACATGCCATAAGCGGTGTAAATTGGTCATTTATGCCTCTTTTGCTTTCATTGGATTTAGTGTTTTATATTCTCCGAAGCATACGGTGGTATTACGTACTACGTGCCCTGGATATAGATGTAGATAGGAAAGAGAGCATAGCTTTGTTTGTTGCTGCAAGGGCTACCTCAATGGTTCCGTTGGGCGAGACCATGCGAGGGCTTTTGCTCCGCGCTAAGAATGGCACAGATCTCGGCACCGCAACTAGTAGCGTTACATTTCAAGAACTCACATACGGGTTACTAATGCTTATAGTTGCCATACCTGCTTCTCTACACTATACCTTGTTATTTGATGTTGTCATTATTTCAGCTGGCGGTATACTTTTGGTCTTTCTTATGCTTGACAATGCGATTCTATTTAAATTAATACTCGCCATAACTGATAGAGTTCCATTCCTTGCAAGTTACCACTACGACATAATGAGCCTTAGGCTAAGTTTTGGACGTCTAGTTAGATCTCGCACCGCCATAGGCTCAAGCATAATTGATGGATGTGCGGCAATATTTGCCTTCTTAATTGTCTATATTTGTGCAAGAGCGGTTGGTATATCCAACTTAGGGTTTTTAGAAGTTGCAACTATATATGCGTTGGCTAACCTTGCAGGTGCTGTAAGCGCTTTGCCTGGTGGCTTGGGCGCCTACGAGGCATCATTATCGGGACTTATTCATTTTGCTGGCGTACCTCTTGGTGCTGCTTTCACTGTAGCGCTTGTGCAAGGACTTGTAGATAAAATTTGGCCTGCTTTTATCGGTTTGATTGTAATGCTGGTTATACGGCCACGCCTGGATGTAAATGCTCTTAACCTTAAAGCAACTTCAGATATTAAAAGTAGAGCTGCTTCGGGTGAATCGCACGCCTCCTAGCTTGTTGCTAGGTGTAGCGCTTATACACTTGTTGGCCATATAAAGATAGAAATTTTCTCACGGCGGCCCGTGGTACAACTTTTGTTGCATACGCTCCAAGCCTGTTTAGTGCGCCAGGTATACATATGATCTTTCCATCATCAAAACATTTAAGAGCGATAGAGACACAAGTAGTTGCGTCCATGGAGTATGGCGAAGGGTAGGCATTTTCTGTTCCAGCGATGCTTGCAAAGTTAGTCGCCACAGGGCCAGGGCAAAGTGCCATGACTCTTATGTTATGCTGTTTTAGCTCTTCTGCTATGGCCTCTGTCAGATATAATACAAAAGCCTTGGTTGCTGCATAGGTTGCGAAGTATGGCATAGGTTGAAATGCAGCTGTGCTAGCTACGTTTATAATGCCACCTCTAGCATGTGGAAGGTTTGCTCTGGCTGCAGCTTGTGTTAGGGTATGTACGGCTAAAGCATTCAGCATAACCATATTGGTCTGTTGCTGTGGGTCATTTTCTGCATATGGCCCGTATAGGCCGAATCCAGCGTTATTTATCACATATATGGGCGCTTGCTCTTCTATTATCTTTGCCGTTGAATTAATTCCTTCAAGGGTTTGCAGGTCAGCTGATAACACACTTATTCTTACCTTGTAAGCTTCTTCTAACTCTGTAGCGATTTGGTTTAGTAGACTTTCACGTCTTGCGACCAGGATTAGATTGTGTCCTTTTTTGGCCAGCTGAAATGAAAACTCTTTCCCGATTCCGGAAGATGCACCTGTTATAAGCACTGGCAGGGACCGATCCATCATAATTTAGAATACCAAACGAATGAGCTTCCGTAATGATGATACAAGCGGTTAATATAAACTAGTCTTTGGGAGTACGGTTCACTATGTATTGTCCTGAGTGTAAAAGTCCCCTTCCTCGAAGAGCTGTTAGATGTTCTGTATGTGGCGCTAAGCTTCCAGATAATATCATCCACAGACACTATGGTCGCTACCTCTTGATTTTTGCTGCTATCACTTCAATTGCAGTAGCAGGTATAGTTTACCAGTTGGCTTTTGGCCATCAAACAAATAGTCCACTTGCTCCGGGTAACCCGTCTTTGTATGAACCAATACCCAAATCGCCAAAGGGTGTTGCTTTAGCCAAAAAAATCTACGACTCAGATGATCGTAGTGTTATGTTAAGCAATGTGCATCTTAACTTGCCATCTGGATTTTTAGCTATAATTGGCCGGATCCAATACAAAGGCAGTAGCTCAGCATATGTAAACATCACAGTAATAAACGACAAAACTCATGCGCAAGTTGGTACTTGTTTTCTTAACAGCTTAGGATCAAGACAGTGCAACTTCAAAGCCTACACGGGCAATTACTCATTTCGTGTTCAAGACTCAGGTTCCACCTGGCAGCTGTGGGTATATCAGCAAACTGCTAGCAAGCCTGTATTTTAGCGGTTATCTTCGATTTTGATCTCCAACTCTTCAATGCGACGCGAAAGTTCCTCCACTTTGGCTGCAAGACGGTTTAGATCTTCTCTAGTCGCTATGTTAAGGTGCTCTAGCGCCTGTGAGATAGCCTCAGTTGTTAGCTGATTTAATACTTGGCCGCTCTTACCTGGGTTTGTTAGAATCTCTACAGGAAGATTAAACGACTTTTTTAAATACTCAAGGAGAGCGCTTCCACGTTGCTGTAATAAACCCACAATGTTAGCTTCATTCAGGTTATCTGTAAGTGAGCCTTTTTTCTCTTCTGTTGTGAGAACTTGGGATAATATAAGTGAAGTTATGTCTTTTCCTGTATCTTTCTCAATTACTGTTATAGTATAACCTTTGCGGATAAGTCTTGCTATGTCTTGGAGCGTGACATAGCGTTTACTTAATGTGTCGTACAGTTTTCGATTTGAATATTTCCGTATTATATGTTCTATTGGCTCGCTCATGCTAAGATAATCTAAACTTATCTGGCTTCAGATCAGCTAAAATACTGCTAACGAATCCATTGTACATTAGTGTGGTCAAACTTATGACGCAATGCGTATAAAGCTACCTTCGATGCATCTAAGAAATTTGGGTATCTTTGCCGGTGGAGTGCTATCTGGGCTAATGGGAGTTGGTGGCGGTATTATTTTTGTTCCGTTTTTTACAAACGTATTAAAACTTCCACAAAAAGTGGCTCATGGTACAAGCACGGCCGTAATCTGTGTCACAGCACTTTGTGCGTTACTTGTATACGTTTTTGTATTTAGGGCTTTCAATTTGTACTATGCTGTGGCCTTTGCGGCTGGCGGTGTATTGGGAGCACAGGTAGGAGCCAGGGCGACAAGTAGGATGAATGTTGTGTTGCTTCGGACTTTCTTTGCACTTATTGTCTTGTTAGTTGCTGGCAAGTTTTTATATTCGGGTATACATAATGCACTTTGACATTTTGAATTTTCTACTAGCTCTGGTCATTGGCATTGGGGTTGGAACAGTGAGTAGCATGCTTGGTATAGGTGGCGGTATATTTTATGTGCCCGTGGGAGTGTTGCTTTTTGGCCTTTCACAGCATGTGGCGCAAGGCACATCACTATTTGTTGTTTCCGTGTCCTCGATTTCTGGAGCCCTTGCGCATCATAAACACGGTAACGTTGCAAGCAATCAGCTCCGGTTCCTCCTTCCGTTTGCTATCGTCGGGGCTCTAATGGGGTCATTGCTTGCATTTAAAATCAGTTCTGCGTTTTTAAAGGTGGGATTTGGGTTATTTTTACTATATATAGCATTAAGTATAATTTGGGGTACGGCACGGTTAAAATTTAATCAAGAACATCGATAGTAGGAGGCAGTCATCGTGACCTCGATGCAGCTAGTTCAAAAACCAAAGAGCTCTTTATCGCTATTTATGAGTGTTGGATTACGCACCTTTGCGCTTTTACTTGAGCTTGTGGGCGGTATAGTAACCGGTTCTTTTGCTCTAGAGTCTGATGCTGCGCATTTGTTCACTGACCTCTTTTCTGGTTGGTCTACGTATTTTGCAAATAAGCGAATGCATAAGCCGGCTGATACCAAGATGACGTATGGTTATGAGAGGTACGGCACACTAAGTGCTCTTGCCAATTCGTTCCTAGCTATCATAGCTGCCTTAATCCTTGTGGCGGGAGCATTGTATAGGTTGGTTGCTCCAAGTGTAATAAACGCTTCGCTTATGCTGTATATTGCGTTGCTGGCGCTGGCTATAAATTTGACGAGTTTAATGCTTGTGCATGAACAACGCGGAGAGCTGCATATAAAAAGTTATTTTTTGCATGTAATGTACGATTTGCTTAGCTCAATTACCATAGTTATTGCCGCATTGATTATTAAATATTTTCATTTTTACTATTTCGACGCTATTGCAACGTTGTGCATTGCGGGTATTATTGTTTGGACAACAGCTGGTGTGCTAGGAGAAGCAATTTCCATATTTCTTGAGCAGGTGCCCAAAGGTATATCACTTAGCGCAGTTCGAGAAGAGCTGTCTTCTGTTCCTCATGTGGTAGATGTGCATGATCTTCATGTTTGGACCCTCTCTGGCAAGGAGCTCGCGTTGTCCTGTCACGTAGTTGTCGACGAAAACTCCATAAATCGCTCTACAGAACTTTTGGCACAGATGGAGCGAAAACTGTGTGACAGGTTTGGTATTGGTCACACTACCTTGCAGCTTGAGCTTGAAAGAAGTTGCGCTGAATCTGGAAACTGCGATATAAGGGTTCATAATCATCCGCATAGCGATTGATACTTTTCCTCAGTTTTTCTTTTATCTATAGCGGGGCCGACAAATTTGATCTACGGAAGATTCGTACGCACAGCCTACGCAGTTGTATTTGTTTTAATAGCGCCTTCTATGTTGCTTGGACTACTTTTGGGCGTCCCTGTTGCTGCAGTTTACATTTTAGTTACAGCAATTCTTCTGCTTAAATTTGGTCATTATATAAGCTGGGAAATTTGCTTTAGACGACTCATAAGTGAAGCTGTTGGACGACGTGTCAGATTCCGACTAAGAAAAACGCACAAGTTACCATATGGCTATAGGTTTGTGCTAGTACTTCCTGTAAGTGTTGATGGCAACCAGTTAGTGAAAAAGTCAGATGCGCTAAGTCAGCATCTTGGTATTCCTTTAAGGTTGTTCTACTCTATGGAAGCACTAGAAATTGATCTTGGGGACCGTAAGACATTTTCATCTGTAGTTCGCTACGGGGACTTCTATCGCAATTTGCCTGCCATTCAAGGTGAACTTGTCTTTGGAATAGGAAGAACACCGTTCGGTAGCCTGTATGCAGATTTAGCAAGTTTGCCACATGTACTTATAGGCGGTCTAACAGGCTCTGGTAAAACAGCTTTTTTGCGGCAAATGCTTGTTTGGTTGTGTGAGACCAATGCTCCCACATCTCTGAAGATATTTGCTATTGATATGAAAGGAACAGAGCTCACATTTATAACTGACTTACCGCATTTAGCGGCATATCCTGCGTTTACGTATGCGGAAGCTGTGGATACATTGGAATCACTTGTCGAGGAACTACATAGCCGGAGAAAGCTTTTTGGCGAAGTTAACTCACCCGACATTGAGCTATACCGTTCCCGGACTGGCACTACACCGCATCGTATTATTCTTGTGTCTGACGAACTAGCAGAACTTACCGGATACGAAAATCAAAGGGGATTTAGAGGCAAAAGACGTGCTATTCAAGCCATTTCCACATTAGCCAGATTGGGTAGAGCTTTCGGTATTCATCTAGTGTTGGCAACTCAACGTCCAGATGCTGAGGTTCTTCCGGGTCAGATCAAAGCAAATCTACCGGCTACGATGGCTTTTAGATGTAGGTCGGAGGTTAATTCACGTATTCTCTTGGGCGAACAAAACTCGGACGCGGCTCATCTGCCACCCGTACCGGGGAGAGGTATATGGCAGCATGAAAGAAACGAGCTAGTACAAGCGGTTTACTTAGATTACAGCGAGGCAGAAAAGAGAATTAACAAAATAAAACAAACCTTACAGCTTGGCGTGAATTAAAAACAATATTTGTCTACTTATAAAATCCTTTGAAGGATATTTGCAAAGCGTCTTAATTGAAAATATGCTTACCAGGAACCATTGGTTTGTGAGAAAAGGCCTGCTCTTCATGAAGTTTCTGTTTGTTTTTGAAAACGTATGAGTTACTAATAACTGATTTAATAGCTAGGTTTGACAAATATAGACTTTTATACTATATCTAACCTGTATGAAACTGAGTGAATAGGCAATGAAGATGGGGATGAGTTATAGAAGGGTGTTGTAGATGTTCAAGCATGGGGAATTCTTGTAGCTAGAGATTTCAATGCGCAACTGGTGGCTAGGCGGGCGCTGACTGATGATGCTCTGGTAGGGCTCATTTCCCAGCTCGTATATAAAACCTCGTATATAAAACAAAGTGACACAGTTTCCGCCTCATTCAGATGTATCCTAGCTATGCTAGCAGCTGCCCGGAAGCGGGTGAATGTTGGGAACGGATTGCCAGCTTCTTAGCAACGGCTTGCACAGCCTGGCTTGTTGGTCAAAAGTGCTCTTAATTAACGTTGGGTTGAATTGAACTGCTCTTGTCACTTAAAGACTCATTTGCTTTTATTAATGCTTGTGTCAATTTAAGCTTATCTACTGATAATTTACTTCTTACCTGAACCTTGCAGGTTAGAAGAGAATCGTTAGCGGAATATTTGAGGGGCGTAATTATAATTTGAGCCTTGCCATCCAGCTCTAGCTCGCGTTTTAGGAATTCTATTAACGTTTGGGGATCAGTCCCTGGTGCTAGTTCCAGCTCGAACTCTGCTTGAAGCGGGCCGTGTTGTAGCACAATAACTGAAGCCGCTATAGCATTGTTGGGCACAAGCATAAGCCTGCTATCTCGTTTGAGAGTAGTAAAAAATGTGCCTATCTTTACCACTGTGCCTTCATATTCTTGCCCACCAAACATCCAAGACCTTATATATATGGTTTCGTTTGCACGTATAGGCCTAGATAATAAAAGTACAAGTCCTGACAAAAGATTCGAAAGTGTTGTTTGCGCTGCTGTTGCTGCCACGACACCAACAATTGCGCCGCCGAGAAGGAAACCCGAAAGGTTTATGCCAAGTGCAGACGCTACAAATAGGGCTACTATTACGTACATAAACCATCTTGTTGGCTCGCGCCATAATATAAGTTCTGGGCTTTTGGCATGTCGAAATACTGCATGTGTTAGCTGTCTTGCCGCGTATATCCCAAGTAGCCCTGCAATAACAACCTCCGCTGTTTCCACAGCGGAGAGTGTTGAAGATGGAAATAACGCAGCTAAATCTTGTTTAATCTTGAGCAGAATGACAAGGAGAGTAGCACTTACAAAGAATGTAACCCATTCAAAAATTATTCTTCTCTGCTGACTGCTTGTTTTAGGTTGCTTACTCATAGCATTAATAAGGAAACTTTATATAATCATTAGGATATCTAACCATATCAGACCAGCTTTTTGGAAAATTGGTTTTGGTGTAGCTATAAATTGAAAACGTGTAGCTACTCTGAGCTTAAAGGCTCAGTTTGCTCTTTTTCGGGATTTTGCTGTGTGTCAGCCTTGGGTTGCGATACGCGGTACCAAAAGTAGGTAAATGGAATAAGGAAAACCAGCAAAGCAATACTCGAAAGCTGTGCCTGTTTTAAGCCAAGCGCTGTAATAGAGTTGTTTCTCAAAAAGAATATACCGAACTGAGAAATCGCATACATAAATAGGTACGATATTAGAAGCCTTCCCGGGCGCTTCCATTTTCTATTTATGTATGCCAAAATTCCTAAAATACAAAGCCCTATTAAAAGTTCATATGCGCCGGCCGGTTGATATGGTACACCTACCTTTGGTGCGTACGTGGCAGGGTTAGTGTAGGCGGTCGCCCAGGGTAGGTTTGACCTGTATCCCAGTATGTCACCGTTTATAATATTGCCAATTCGTCCTATTGGCTGACCCACTGCAGCGAACAAAGCCGCTGCGTCGCCCATTATCCAATAGTTGATCTTTTTGATTCGGCTATATATGTAAATAAAGATGGGTACGACAAATACAGCACCATAGTATGCCATGCCACCCTGTAGAAAGTCGAATATATATATTGGATGAGTAAGGTAGTAAAAAGCGCCTGACTGAAAATCATAATAAAGTCTTGCTGAAATAAGTCCAAGCACAATCGACCAAAAAGCAATAGCTTCTGCCTCATGCGAAGGGACACCCCGCCTTACTGCGTAGGGTATAGCAACCCATGCCCCGACAATAAAAGCTATGGCATACATAAGCCCATACCAGTGAATGGTAAGTGGGCCTAGCTGAACTGTAGGGGCAAACGGCACATATATGATTAGGCTAGTCATTTTCTTCCACCTTTTCCGTTCGTGCTGTAATTTGGGCTACGCTGAGCAAAAGGCACATAACTATCAAGAAGTGTGCTGCTGTACACCATATGCAAATACTCATATTCAGCAGGTTAAGCTCGACGTTTAGAAGATAAAATACAGTGGCTATACCAATAATTGACCATATAAGACCCGTTTGAAGTACGAATGTGCTAGGCCTTGTCAACTGAGACAAAGCTATAATTCCCATAACGATAAACCAGAACATGCCTGGAACAGATATGGGTATCGATGTACCGGGAACAACGGAGTATTGACTTGTAAGAACTTTTTCACAGTTAATTATGCCGCTTGCTGGACAGACAGGTATGCTATCGAGGTAATGTAGCACGGTAAGATATAGCATTATTGCTACTCCCGCAACTGAAGCTGCTCCCATTACTAATGCACGTATCTTGTAGCCGGTCATGTTTTACTCTTTATGAGCGTTTTCTCGAGGCTTTGTATATAACGGAGACCGCAAACATTAGAAGGTTTTTGATTTGTAAGATCACAAGTCATGGCTATTATATAGTTTGCAGAGCCGAGTATCCCCTTAGAGACTTGAGTAGTAGGATTATAAATATTTGTGGCAATTTGTGTCCAGTTAAGACCAGCAAGTATTTGGGGACTATAGTTAGAGCCTGAAATAATAAACTTGTTGCCAAAGTCTATAAATGGGATTCCACCTTGTTGCTGCGCATATGGAGGAGCGTCGTATTTTTGTACAAGACCTATCTCCTGTTTTGTTGGTGTTTCAAGTGGCACGTAGCCATTGCCAGCGCTATTTTCTTGATTCGTATAAACTTCAACAGGCATAAAGCTTATATATGGACTTGTATATTTAGCCTTATAAAAGCTGAACGTGTGCGTATTTGGATAAACATCGTTTGCGGCTGAAGTTATCTCGCTCAAGTTTGAAAAGTGCCCAAATTTGCTTAGCGCAATAATAAGAGCCCATCTTTCAGCTGCGCAGTAGGGACAATATTCTGCACCAAAGTAAAATATCTCTGGCTTGCCATTTTTGGTAAGCGGTGGGGCTCCATTTACTTTTGCTGGTTGGTTTATTGTTTGCCCTACTCCTACATTTTGCAGCAATGTCATGGGAACATTTTCAAGAGCGCTAAGAAGTGTTGGTGGAACCGGAATTCTTTTTTCTGTGGCTACGCTGCTTGTGCTACTTTCAAGACTTCTTAGTAAGAAAATAAAGCCTACAACTACCGCAATTGCAAGTACGGCAATGCTAGTCCAGATCCACGTACTACTAGACGACCTAGAACGCTGTTGTCTGGCCTTCTTATTTGCTACAGATGCTTTGTTTTTTCCCATATCCGGTGTTTATAAATACATATTCAAATCGACAACCTTAATTTATTAAATCACACGTTGCATGAAAACAACTATAAATGTATCAATGGTATAGTGTGACAAATGGTTCGTTGTGCTTTGGGCCATTATGGCTACAATTTAATATGATTTTATTAACCTAGGTCGTAGAGAAACTAGGTATTTTACCCATCGTTTTGAGTGTTGAGGAGCTATGAGTAAAAAAGTAGAAAAGATAGAGTCTAACTCAAAGGTAAGATTTAGGGTCGAAGTAGAGGCACAAATTGTAGAACAGTACTACAAAAAAGTTCTGGAAGGTTTGGCTCGTCGTACTAAGGTTCCGGGGTTTCGTCCCGGGCGTGCACCCATAAGCATAGTAGAGCGTTTTTATGAACCTCAAGAGCTGATGGAGCGACTAGAGTCCGAGATTATTCCATCGCAAACCGAAGAGGTTTTAAAAGAGCAAGGCATTGTCCCCATGATAACCCCAAGTGTTCAGATAGTGCAAATGGAACGTGGGGCGCCATTGATCATGGAGTTGACAGTATATCCGTTACCTAACATGAGCTTTCCGCCAAAAGGGGATTTGGAAGTCACGGTAGAACGAAAACCTGTCAGCGAAAGTGATATAGAACAAGCCATCAACCGGTTGCGGCAGCAGTATGCGACTCTTGTTCCAGAGGAAAAACAGATAGAGGAAAATGATTTTGTGGTTTACGATGCTCATTATGAAACAGATGGGCAGGCGGCTGATGAATTATCTGGAGAAAACCGGCAGGCTTTTGTTTCGGACCTCAGGCAGGAGCTGAGAGAAGCAATTATAGGTAAACGTCAAGGCGATACTGTAGAGGTTGAAATAGGCGATGTAACCTTGCCGTCAGATGCAACAAGGACTTTTCCTTCGGTTGTCGCCAAGATAACTATACGCGAAGTTAAAGTGAAAAAGTTACCTGAGTTTGACGATGACTTTGTGAGGCAGATAAGTAATGGGGCATACCAAAATGTTGAAGATTTGCGCAAGGCTGTAATCGAGGATCTTAAAAAAAGCTTTGATGAAGAAGTTGAACAGGAACTTGAAAATAGAATTCTGGATGAGCTGGCTGATCGCGCAGCAATTGAGCCTCCGAATGATCTTGTTGAATCCGAGCTTGAACGTGTTAAGCAATCACTCAAGGCAGAGCTGGATCAACGTGGGCTTAGCATGGAGCAATATTTTCAAACTATTTCAAAACGGCAAGAGGAGTGGGAAGCCGAGCAGCGTAAGCAGATTGTGGAAGATCTGCGGCGAGTGATTGTACTGGAATGCGCTGCGCGTGTGTTCTCACTAAGGCCTGACTCAAGATCAGTTATCTCGGAGGCAGCGCTTAGATATGCAATGGATGGCGGCAAAATAAGCAAGAAAAATCCATATATACCTTCAGAATATGTGAGTTTAGCTAGAGGAGTATATAGAAGAAGGTTAGCTCGTCAGTATTTGCGCCAACTTTATGGGAAGATAATAGATAGAGAGGTATCGGCAGAACGTGAAAGTACATCATAATCGCTTGTATTTAATAGACTTACACACTGGCTATAATCACTTAGAATTACATTCCAGGAGGTGCTAAAAATGGGATTCGATCCTGTAGAAAAATACTACAACTATTTGGTGCCGATGGTAATAGAAACCACTAATCGTGGTGAGCGTGCATATGACATTTATTCGCGCCTTCTTAAGGACCGGATCATATTCATAGGTACGCCTATTGACGAAAACGTAGCGAATCTGGTCACGGCTCAGCTTCTATATCTTCAGAGCGAAGATCCAGAAAAGGATATACACATTTATATAAACTCACCCGGAGGGCTTGTTGTAGCAGGCTTAGCGATTTACGACACCATACAGTATGTAAGACCAAATGTGTCAACAATATGCATAGGTATGGCGTACTCGATGGCGGCAATAATTTTGGCCAGTGGATCACCTGGTATGCGTTTTGCTCTTCCGCATGCTAATATTCTTATACATCAGCCGCTTGGTGGTATGCAAGGCCAGGCAACCGATATACAAATACATGCTAGAGAGATATTGCGTACACGTGAATTGTTGAATGAGATATTGGCTAAACATACAAGCCAGCCGGTTGACAAAATACGGCAGGATACAGAACGAGATTTCTTTATGACAGCCGAGCAAGCAAAAGAGTATCACATTATTGATGAGATAATAACAGCTCCGGCAAAAGTTGAAGCTAAAGTATAGGAGATTTAGTGTTAACAAATGAACGATAGAGACGACAAAAGGCGATTTGCACGCTGTTCGTTTTGTAGTAAAAGCCAAGATCAGGTGCGAAAGCTGGTAGCTGGACCTGGAGTTTACATCTGTGATGAGTGCATTGATTTATGCCAGGAAGTTATCTCCGAGGTGCTAGAGGAAGACGAAAGGGCCGCTAGGCGTTACGGCAAAGTCGGCCCGCTGCCTGACCCTCAGAGCATCTTACGAGCGCTTGATCAGTATGTGATTGGACAGGAGAGAGCAAAAAAGGTTCTTGCTGTTTCGGTGTATAACCACTACAAGCGCATAGCGGCAGCTAGAAGTCTAAACGATGTCGAGATTCAGAAGTCTAACATACTGATGATTGGGCCAACTGGCTCGGGCAAAACATTGTTAGCACAAACTCTTGCGCGTATATTGGATGTTCCATTTGCGATTGCAGATGCTACGAGCCTAACCGAAGCCGGTTACGTTGGCGAGGACGTCGAAAACATACTATTAAGACTTATACAAGCTGCGGAGTTTGATATTCTAAGGGCAGAAAGAGGGATAGTGTATATTGATGAAATCGATAAGATTGCGAGAAAATCTGACAACCCGTCTATAACTAGAGATGTTTCTGGAGAGGGAGTTCAGCAAGCCCTATTAAAAATTCTTGAAGGGACAATTTCAAACGTTCCGCCCCAGGGAGGCCGCAAACATCCGCATCAGGATTTTATTCAAATAAATACTACCAACATCCTATTTATATGTGGCGGGGCTTTTGATGGCCTTGAGAAGATAATCGAGCATAGAGTGGGCCGGCGGGCAATTGGCTTTGGTGCAGCCTCCGAGACGCTGGATAGAGAACGCCGTATGAGGATTCTCGAAGAGGTTCAGCCTCAGGATCTTCTTAAGTACGGGTTTATTCCGGAGTTTATCGGAAGGTTACCTGTTGTTGTGGTTCTTAACCAGCTAACTGAGGATGAGATTGTAAGGATATTAGTCGAGCCGAAGAACGCGCTGGTTAGACAGTATCAAAAGCTGTTTTCGCTAGACAACGTTGATCTGACATTCGATGACGCGGCCTTACGAGCGATTGCACGGAAAGCATTGGAGAAGGGAACTGGCGCACGAGGGCTTAAGAGCATACTTGAGGACTTACTGCTTGATCCCATGTTTGAAGCGCCATCTCTAGGCGAGCGTAAGCGGCTTCATATAACTGCGGAGTGCATAGAGGGTTCCAAGAAACCTACCTTTACTCCAATATCAGAACACGGGAAGCATGGCGTTGAAAGAAAGTCTAGCGTAACAGCTTAGTTCAAATTAATTCCTAACAAGCTAAAGCTGGATATATCAGACAAAATTGTATGTTGGGTTAGGTAGCTGAGGTGCTTGTAATTCAATGGCAGAAGTGCTTGAGAAAGCATTTGAGCCCAGGAAAGTTGAGCCGAAGTGGTTGCAGCGCTGGGCGGAGGACAAACTTTTTGTAGCTGACCCACAGTCTGACAAGCCGAAGTTTTCTGTGGTATTACCGCCACCAAACATTACTGGCGAGCTGCATCTTGGGCATGCGCTCAATGGCACTGTGCAGGATATCTTGTGCCGGTATAAGAGAATGCAGGGTTTTGAAGTTTTGTGGTTACCTGGAACAGACCATGCAGCAATTGCAGCCCAGAATGTACTTGAGAGAAAACTCGCCGAAGAAGGCAAGTCCAAAGAGGATCTTGGACGTTCGGCGTTCCTTGACTATGCCAACGAGTGGTATAGGACTGTTGGGGGAACAATAGAATCGCAGCTACAAGAGCTCGGAGCATCGCTTGACTGGAGCCGAAAGCGGTTTACGATGGATCCTGAGTATGTGCGATGTGTCCGTCTAGTGTTTTGTAAGCTTTATGAAAAAGGATTAATTTATAAGGGTAAGCGCCTTGTAAACTGGTGTCCCAGGTGTAAATCTGCAATATCTGACCTTGAAGTTGCTTATCGTGATGCTAAGGATACCCTATACATGATAGGTTATCCGATTGTTGATGGAGGCGAAATAGTAATAGCAACCGTTAGACCAGAAACGTTTTTTGCTGATGTAGCTGTCGCAGTTAATCCTAAGGATAAGCGCTATGAGGGTGTTATAGGGAAGCAAGCAAGACTTCCTTTAGTTGGCAGGGTTATTCCGATAATTGCGGATGATGCTGTCGAAATGGATTTTGGCACAGGGGCTTTGAAGATTACTCCTGGTCATGACATGCTTGACTATGAAATTGGAAAGCGACACAGGCTTGAGGAAATTTCTGTAATTGATCTGGATGGAAATATGGTGCTACCAGAATTTCCAGAATTGAATGGTATTACAGCTGCATCTGCAAGAGAGAAGGTTGTTGAAATTTTGCGAAACAAAGGATACATTCGCGGAGAAATACCTTTTGAACATTCTGTAGGGACTTGTGATAGATGCGGCACAGTTATAGAGCCATTACTTTCGGATCAGTGGTGGCTTTCGATGCAGTCTCTAGCTTCTCCTGCCATCGAAGCTGTAGAGCAGGGCAAAATTAGATTTTACGACCCTAAGTGGACAAAGGTCTATCTTGACTGGATGAAAAACCTTAGAGATTGGTGCATTAGCCGGCAAATATGGCTTGGTCATCGTATTCCCGTATACTATTGTGAAAATGGTCACACTTTTGTAAGTGTTGATGAGCCGCAATCGTGTCAACTGTGTGGAAGCACCAACATAGTACAGGACGAAGATGTGCTTGATACGTGGTTTTCTTCGGCGCTTTGGCCTTTTGCAACTATGGGTTGGCCCAATCATACACCAGAACTAGAATCGTTCTACCCAACTGATGTGCTGTGCACGGCCCGCGAAATTATTTTTTTGTGGGTCTCAAGAATGATCATGATGGGACTTGAATTTATGGGTGACATACCCTTTAGAGATGTTTTGGTGCATGCTGTTGTCCAGGACCCTCAGGGACGACGCATGTCAAAGAGCAAGGGTAACGTAGTAGACCCCAGAGTGATGATGTCCAAGTATGGTACCGATGCGCTTAGAGCATGGTGTGCGGCTGTTGCTATGAGCAGCCAGGATTTAAGATTTGACGAAAGTAAGATTGAGGGGTTTCGGCGGTTTGCAAACAAGCTGTGGAATGCGACTAGGCTTATAATTTCGCAAGATCCTCCAACTATTGTCAATAAACCAATTCCGTATGCTCTGGAAGACAAGTGGATTGTCTCAAAGTTCCAGAATCTTGTAATTAGAGTTACTACTGCGATAGAAAGTTATGAATTTCAAAATGGGATTGACGAAATAGTCGATTTTGTATGGCATCTCTATTGCGACTGGTATCTCGAAGCTATAAAACCCCGCCTTGCAGTGGAGTATGCAGGTAGAGAACAGGCGCTTTCATGTGCAGTATATGTTCTTGGTGGTTGTCTTAAGCTTTTGCACCCTTATATGCCATTTGTTACTGAGGAGCTGTGGGATAAGCTTACTCGGGGCGAGGGATTGTATTTGATTCAAGAAGACTGGCCCAAGTATGATCAAGAATATGTTGATCCAGACGCGGAGGAAAAATTTGGTCAAGTTATGCAACTAGTTAGCCAAATAAGAAGCTACAAGAAGGCGCTTGGGCACTCTGATAATGTGGAAGGCGAGGTTTCAGTTGACCGCGAGCTAGGAATAGTGCATGAGGAACTTAATCGACTACTAAAGACACTGTCGAAAGTGCAGCTCAAAAAAGATATTGTTGGTGACGAGATTAAGGTCGGGGATCTAACGGCTTATTTATCGTTGGATAAGGAAGTTACGGCAGAACGGCAAATGCAAGCACTGGCTCGCGAACTGAGTAAAGTTGAAAGAGAGATTGCGCAGCTTAGGAATATGTTAAACCGTCCAATGTTTTTAGAAAAGGCCCCAAGCGAAGTAGTAAAAAAAGTAACCGTAAGGCTTCAGGAACTGGAGGAGAGCTACAGCGAGCTCCGTAAGAAGATATCTGAGGAAAACGGATAGTTGGGGGCTCAACAGCTTGTTGTAATTGCCTTTTTGCTCTTGCCTGTCGCTTCTCCCTTATATATATTGGGCTCTCGCGATGCCATGCTCATGCGGCTTGGTCGCACTGTGATCCCAGTATTGTCAGGTGCACTACTTGTTTATGCATTCGTACTCAGCTATCCGCGAGAGGTGGTGATACTCGGGCCGGTTGATACAGGCCGAATGTTTCTGTTCCTTTCATTGCGCCTTGATGGCTTTAATACGTTTGTTTACATATTGACATGCGTGTTTTTTGCCTTCAACTTTTACAACATGACTGACAGCGACTTACCGGCAAGAGTTTATAGGTTCTTAGCATGTGTTATCTTTTGCTTTTCATTACTACTAGGAGGACTTTTTTACATAGTGGTAGCTTGGATTGTAGCTTTTGGTTTAGCCCGGCAGTCCAAAGATTTCTCCCTTTTAGAATTTTTGCCTGAGCTGCTGCTTCTGGTTGCGGCTAGCTACATCTATACTCAAGCGGGTACCGATCAGTTCAATGCCGTACCTGTACACGATTTTTCATTATTTCCAGCGCTCCTGTTTTCAGCATATGTAGTTTGGAGGGGACTACTATTTCCAATGTGGTTTTGGACAAATTCTGATAGAAACGATTTACTGCTAATAGGTATGTCAATGGTCAGCGCCCTTTTTGCTCTGGGTACGGGTCTACACCTGGGTGGTGGAGTCTTTTATACAGAAACCTTTGGCGACATACTTGCTCTTTTTCTTACTGTAGTGGCTTTCGGATACCTTACCTATCGCAGCATTTTTAAAAGCGCCACTATTAATGACATGCTGATTTCTGTTTTAGCAACTGGGTATGCTTTTTTCTACACTGGGCAAATACCAATGGAAGTAGCTGGTCTTTCAGTTAGCATATGTGTATTGTTTGTGCTTGTTGTGCTGTATGAGGATAGCATAAATCTTGTGTCGCAAATAATAGTTTTGATCGCGCTAACTGGGCTGTTCCCACTAGGAGTCAGTTGGTCTAGGTACATAGCTTTTGCTTATTTAGTTGGTTCACATAACTTAATGTTTATTTTTACAGGGGCTGTTGCTATGCTGACATATTTATACATTTTGTATCTATCTGTAGCTTACAAGACATGGTCAGAAATTAGAAAGCCATCGAAGCAAGTTCTTGTTGTGGCCGTCTTGCTAGCTGTACTAAGTGTTGTGCCGTCGTTGTCTTGGCAGTATATATTTTTTAGCGCCGTATCATCTTTGTTGTTTTTTGCTAGAACACTTGTAGGATCTAATTTACAGTTTCTTTACGATGTGGCACATGAAATAGAAATGAATTTGCCTTTTGCGCTGGCAACAATAATTTGGCTCTTGGTTCTCAGACTTGTGCCAAGCCCCAACCTTAGCTATAGAGATAAATCCAAACGCTCTGTCCGCTGGCTAGCTAATGCTAAATCTGAGATATCTAGATTGCAATCATACATATCTAATAGGCTCATGACGGTGCCAAGCACCGCCGCTATGCTGTCGGTTAGAGTTTTTTCTTCCTGGCTCTGGGCTATAGCCTGTTTAGTTGTTGCAATACTTGCAGCAAAGCTGTTAGCTAGATGATGGATCAACAGGCTTTGTCTATAATCATGTGGGTTTCGGCCTTTTTATTTTTTTTAGGGAGGCCAGGTCTGTTGGTTAGTGTTGCAAGTCTTTTGGAGAGCATAGCAGTTGCAATTGTAGCTGAGCACTTTTTTGAAAACCAAGTGTATGTGGCGGTGTTTGTTATGGTTGGGATGCTTAGTGCTGTAGTTTGCACCATTCGGTTTGGTGTAGGATGGCTTGATGTCGAGATGCCTGCTAGGTTTGCTGCGGCAACTGCGATTGGGGCAATATGCATTTGGATTTCCTATGTTGCTCCGCTTAAAGGCATAGGCCTTTCATTAGAAAGTGCCATAATAGCAATGATATTGTTCGGGATGATACGATTCATGGTGTCCCGGTCTCCAGAGCTTAGAGGTATTTCGGTGTTTGTTGCCGTAATAGCGCTTTTGCTTTTGGCAGCGCTAGAGAGCGCTACTACTAGGGCAGTGCTTATTTTAGCTCTTGCATGCATGATAGCAACTTTTGCTGTAACCCTTTTGGTAGCAGAGACAAGTGGTTGAAATAGCTGTAGTCTTGTTGTTATCTTTGCTCGGTTTGAAAGCGTATAGGTTGTCACTCTCACGTCAGCGCCTATCTGCGTATATAGCTTGGGGGCTATGTGCCTTATTTGTTACCTTTTATGTGTTATTTTTTTCGAATGGGGCGCTCATTTATTATCTTGGCTCAGCTACTAAGATTCAAATTGTAGCTTTTTGCATTGAGCTGGCTGCACTTTTATCCACATTGAACATAATTCCTGAAGATCACTGGCAAGATTTTTTTGATGTCTTTTTTCCCATGCTGGGCGCTATGATTTTTGTTACATTTGCAAACAGCTTTTTTTTGCTGATTTTTGGCTTGATGCTTTCCATCACCCTTTTTGTTTTGTTTACAAAGAATCGATCGATTGCTACTCAAGGGCAGGTACTGTTTGGAGTCTTACTTATAAGCGCATTTTATATTTGGCGTAGCTTTGGTAGGATTGAGAGCTTTGGTGCCATAACCGATACCAAAGCTGGGGACATTCTTTTGGCACTTGGCCTTGCGGCAATAGCAGGTGGATTTCCGTTTGCGATGCAAGTCAGCGAACGACTCAATACTCTAGCTGTTGTGTCATTTGTGTCGCCGCTGATTTTAGTTAATTTACTTTCTTCGCAGCCTCTATCCCCGTTTAGATTTCCCGTTGTAGACGCCGCGGTAACCTTTATTGGATTTATAGGAGCATTTCTTGGCACTTTGGCGATGCACGGGGCTCGTGATGTTAATGATCGGATACGAGCAGTCAATATGGCATCATGGGGTTTGCTGCTTTGTTGCGTAGGGGCATCGCCAGATAAGCAGTTGATATTTTTGTTTCTTCTCGCTGATTTCGTATTTTTTAGGTTTCCGTTAATGTTGTTTATGTCAAGCGGTGAAGATGTGGGAAATGTAGGAAATACGGGTAACACAGCTTGGTTTTTTAAAATTGGAATAATATTAGGGCTTTTGGTGGCAGCGGGTCTTCCGCCGTCTGCAGGCTTTGATGCGAGAATAATCTCAGTGGCTTCGACAGCAGGACATGGAATTATTCAGATAGTTCTTGGGTTGCTTTTTATAGTTTGGCTGTTGCAGGTGCACTATATTAGACGTTTTCTTTCGAGTAAAACCTACATTTCTAAGATGATACCTGGTATAGCAGTGTTGTGTTTTATAGGGATTTTCCCTGCAGTATTGCAGATACCTCTGTGACACTGTGTGGGTGCGTCGGCTGGATATACGTACCTAGTGTAAAATTTTAAAGTGCGGCTGTTATTGAGATTTATTACGTTTATCGATGTTTTGACGAGGACTTATGGGAGTACTAGATAGAATTCTTGGATACCGGTCTTCAGACATGGGTATTGACTTAGGTACGGTAAACACACTTGTGCACGTTCGTAATCGTGGCATTGTGCTAAATGAACCATCGGTGGTAGTAGTTTCAAAGCGAACAAATCAGATACTAGCTGTGGGGCAAGAAGCCAAAAGGATGCTAGGTAGAACACCGGGCGATATTGTTGCGATAAGGCCTCTTAAAGATGGAGTTATTGCGGATTTTGACCACACCGAGCAGATGATCAAGTATTTTATTACGAAAGCCCATAATCAGACTTGGCACATCTCGCGTCCCAGGGTCGTATTGGGCGTTCCATCTGGTGTCACGGAGGTTGAAAAAAGGGCGGTAAATGACGCTGCTCTTAGTGCAGGTGCCCGAGAAGCGCACTTGATAGAAGAGCCGATGGCAGCTGCAATAGGTGCTGGGTTGCCAATCCAGGAACCGTCAGGTAGCATGATTGTTGATATTGGAGGAGGTACTTCTGAAGTAGCCGTCATCTCCCTAGGGGGTATTGTTGCTTCAAAATCGATCAGGATAGCTGGAGATGAAATGGATGAGGCCATTATGCAGTACGCACGCCGACATTTTAATTTGTTAATAGGTGAGCGTACTGCTGAAGAAATCAAGATTAATATGGGTTCTGCGTGTCCGGTTATTGAGGAAAAACGTTTCCCAGTAAGGGGAAGAGATCTTTTGAGTGGACTGCCTAAGGTTGTGGAGATGACAACTGTCCAAGTAAGAGAGGCTTTATCTGAGGTTGTATATCAAATAATTGATGCTGTTAAGTCCACACTTGAGATAACGCCGCCTGAGCTTATAACAGACATAATGGATCGTGGCATAATTTTGTGCGGTGGTGGTGCATTGCTAAAGGGTCTTGATCGGCTCATGGCAAAGGAAACGGGTATGCCTGTTTATATAGCTGATGATCCTCTTACCTCAGTGGCACGAGGAACTGGTATAGTGCTTGACGAACTGGACAGTTTAAGAAGGGTACTTATTGCAAGCCAGAAAGCCAAGAGCTTGCGCTGAGTGATGTGAAATGAGGCGCTCCAAAGAATCGGGAGCAATCTACTTTATCTTAGGCATAACCCTTGGATTGCTGCTTTTATTTTTTTCTACTCACCCGCAAGTCTCCAGGCTAAGATCAGCTGCACAAACAATTGCTACTCCATTTGAGTATGTAGCTACTGTTGCATATCAGCAAGTTTCAGGTTTTTTCGGGCTAATATTGACTATTCATTCCCTATACATACAAAACCAACGGCTTGAAACGCAGGTACACAGACTTGAGCAAGAAGTAGTGAGATTGAAGGAGTACGGCATAGAAAATCAAATATTGCGCAAGGAGCTAGGTTTTGTCCAGCAGCATAAATTTTCTACAGTTGCAGCTAGGGTAATTGCCCAGGATCCCTCGGGACTTGTACAAACTGTACTAATTGATAGAGGTTCTGTTGCTGGAATAAAACCAGGAATGGTTGTTGTATCAGATGCTGGCCTAGCGGGTAAGGTTATAAGTGTGTCTCCAGATTCTTCAGTTGTACAGTTGCTAACCAATGTAAATAGTAGGGTTAACGCAGTTTTACTTCCTTCAAGACTTAACGGTACAGTGGTTGGAAACGGGAGTAATCTGACCATGCAGATATTTCCAGAGCTCGGAGTTCAAGTAAGCAAAGGAGATTACGTAGTTACATCAAATATTGGAGGAGAATATCCCCCTGGCTTGTTGATAGGCAGGGTTTCCAGTTATACATATCATGACTATCAAATTATGCAACAAGCTATCATACAACCTGCCACCGATTTTTCAAGATTAGATTTTTTACTTGTTATAACTAATTTCCTACCTAAGACGCCTTGAGCTTATGCTAAACGTTTTGCTGTTTTTAATATTTTTTGTTGCTGGTATTTTTCAGCTTTCAATTGCGCCCAGGATGTCTTTCATGGGCGGCTATCTTATGCCGGTCTTGGACTTAGTAGTAGCATGGACTCTTATCAGGGGTTTTGAGCATGGCATAAAAGTGGCTATATTTGCCGGCATATTGCTTGACCTTTTGTCTTTCACCCCAATTGGCATGTATACCATATGCTTTACAATAGTTGCTCTGGTTGCAGGAGGTCTAAGAAACACATTTTTTGCGGATAATCCCATTCTTGCTGCTGCAGCGGTAATAGTATGTTCTTTGGTGTTTTATATAGTTGCAATATTGGTCCTTGGTGTTGTTGGTTTTGCATATCCATCGCTGACTAAAGTTTTACTAATAGGTTTTGCTATATCGATTGCAATGAACACAGTAATTATGCCTGCCCTTTACTATTTATTAATGTGGATGGATTCAATGTTTCCGCTTCCCGTGGAGCCCGAATGGTAAACGGTTTTCACTACGGTGGTGAACAGCCTAAGTTTAAGCCCTCGGCGCGTGTTGCCGTTTTTCTGCTTTTCGGTTTGGCCGCATTTACAATAATGGGCTTTAAGCTTGCCGACATGCAGATCGCAAAATACCACTACTATAAAACACTCGCCTTGGGTCTTGGAATTAGGAAAGTTGAGCTGGCACCGTTGCGGGGAATTATGTACAGCATAGATGGAAAGCCCCTTGTAGAAAACATACCCAGCTTCGGAGCCGCGGTTGTACCTGCCTATCTCGATCAAACGCCAGGGGCACAGGCGCGTGAGCTTGGTATGTTATCGCGTATAATTGGCGTGCCATATAGTGAGCTGGAAAAAGAGATTTCAGCCTCTAAGCTTGGTCCATACGCCCCGATAACTGTTAGAGAGGGATTAACCCAGGCTCAGGCCGAAACTTTAAACGAATTTCTACCCGATCTTCCGGGAGTTAAGTTAGTTGAATCTCCACTTAGACGTTATCTTTATCCGGAGCTGTTAGCTCCTGTTTTAGGATATGTTGGACCGATAAGCTATAGCGAATATCAGAGGCTTAAATCAAAAGGTTATGAACCAAATAGTGTTATTGGGCAGGCAGGACTCGAAGCTGGACTTGAGCAGTATTTAAGGGGTTATCCGGGCTATGAAACAGTAGAGGTTAATGCCGCAGGCAAGATTATCAAGGTTCTAAATGTTAAAAAACCCACGCCTGGTGATTCCGTTTACCTTACCATAAACCTTGCGTTTCAGCAGGCAGTGTACAATTACCTCTTGTATGGGATGTCGCATGCGCTTAACTTTTCGGGCCAGCCAGTAACACCAACAGCTGCAGCTGCTATTGTTGTGAATCCAAACACGGGCGAAATCTACGCAATGGCAAGTCTTCCATCTTATAATGAAAATCTATTTGAGACCGGCATAACTGAATCTGAATATGCACATTTGCTAAGTGAGCCTGGAAGCCCTCTGGTAAATCATGCTGTTGGCTCAGAATATCCTCCTGGATCAACCTTTAAGATGGTCACAGCAACGGCTGCCCTTGCAGACGGCTACATAAGTCCGAGTACTATTTTTGATTGTCCTCCTGAAATTACACTTGACGGTTATACCTTCCACAACTGGGCTACATGGAATATGGGCTACATGACTATTGCTGATGCGATTGCAGCTTCTTGCGACACCTTTTTCTATCAAGTAGCCGAACGGATGGGAACTAGTGTGCCAATTGCCGAGATGGCTTACGAATATGGGTTTGGTCAGACTAGTGCTATTCAACTTCCGGGCCAAGTACCAGGCATGGTGCCGGATCAGGACTGGACCGCTAAACAGTGGGAAGAACACGGCTATGCCCCACAGCCATGGTATTTAGGAAACACACTCCAGATGGCAATAGGTCAAGGGTATACTTTGGTTACGCCGCTTCAAGTTGCCATGTATGTGTCAGCTATCGCTAATGGAGGATACCTTCTTAAGCCAACTCTTGTGTCAAAAATAGTAAGTCCAGATGGCAAAACACTGCTGACATGGAAGCCGCAAATAGTAAGAAAAATACCCGTTCCACAATACGTTATTGATACGGTTAGAGAAGGTATGTATGAAGATGTGGTATCACCAATAGGAACAGGTAGTCAATTGCGTGCAAAACCATACACTGCGGCGGGTAAAACCGGGACAGCCCAATATGGGATAGAGTATGCCCCTGGACACTACCAAGAAGATGCTTGGTATGTTGCTTTCGCACCTTACAACCATCCCCAGGTTGCCGTAGTTGTTGTTTACCAAGGCGGGGGCGAAGGATTCTTTACAGCTGAACCTATAGCCGTTAAGATTTTGGACTGGTGGTGGGCGCACAGGCTACAAATCTCAGGACAGCAGTAAAAAGGGTAAGGGTTGGCCGAGCAAGAGAATTTGACCCGCACATATTAGTTGTGCTGGTTATACTCATAATGCTCGGACTAATAACCCTAAGGTATTCCTCTCCATTTGGCGACTATGAATTTAAGAAACAGGTTCTATTTTCGTTTTTAGGTTTTGCTTTGTTTTTTGGATTCACATTCCTTGATTACAGAGAGCTAAATCATTATGCATTACCTATTTATCTTGTGGCACTTGTAGCACTTTTAGGCGTTCGTATAGTAGGTCATTCTTCTTTGGGTGCAACCAGATGGATAAGTATAGCTGGTTTTACCTTTCAACCCTCAGAGGTATCTAAATTGATACTGATAATTGCGCTGGCTAGTTTTATAGCGTCACGCTCTGACAAGATGCACAAGCTGAGCTCATATGTGCTGGCGTTGTTTGCTGTAGCTCCTTTGTTTTTCTTTGTTTATATACAACCTGACTTGAGTACAGCTCTACTGCTCGTGTTAATCACAGCCGGTATGCTGTTCTTGGGCGGTGCTTCCAAGTGGCAGCTCGGCTTGACGGTACTTGGTGGCCTTGCTTCGATTCCTCTTGCGTTGCATTTTCTTCACGGATATCAAAGAGAAAGGCTTATAGTGTTTCTTCATCCGTCATCTGATCCCTTGGGGGCAGGTTACAATATAACCCAGGCGAAAATAGCTATTGGTGATGGCGGCCTTTTTGGGGATGGATTTAGGGCAACACAAGGTATGCTTGGGTATTTGCCATCCTCTGACACCGACTTTATATTTGCCATTTTTGCTCAAATGTTTGGGTTTGTTGGAGCAGGCCTTTTGCTCATATTGTATGGTTATTTGATTTGGCGACTTATTAGAGCAGCTGTACTTGTCCGTGACAAGTTTGGCCAGATGCTTTTGTACGGCATAGCGACAATGTTTTTTGTGGAAGTGGTTGTCAATATAGGTATGAACATCGGAATAATGCCAGTAGCTGGTATTCCTTTGCCGTTTTTTAGCTACGGTGGATCTGCACTGGTTACAGATTTTGCTGCCCTTGGGGTTGCAGAAAGTGTGATTGTTCGGAAGAAGCCTTTGGTATTCTAGGGTTTCCCGCGCCGGCACCGACTGTGTTGGTATACTGTAATGATGGTACTGGTCTTCGGTAGCTAGTTGAGCGGTGGTTAAAATGGTTGATACTTACGCTATAGTGGAGCAGGGTGGGCATCAGTATCGTGTCGAGCCTGGCATGCGTCTTCATGTTGACAGAATGCCTATAGGGGTAGGGTCGGAGGTTAAGATAGAAAAAGTTCTTTTGTATCACAATGGTGAGCAGACGTTATTTGGTACCCCGTATCTAGACAATGTGGAAGTTAAAGCAAAAGTTGTTAGTCATAAGTTAGGTAAGAAAGTACGTATCTTAAGATACAAACCTAAAAAACGCGTGCGAGTGCACAAAGGCGCAAGGCATCATTACACTGTCTTAGAGTTTACAAAGGTAGGCGATGTCGAGGCTAAAAGTGCCTTGTCATCAAGTGATCATTAAGCGAAAACTTGGGCAAAGGGTGGAGGTACATAACCAATGGCACACAAAAAGTCCGGTGGAAAATCTAAAAATGGAAGAGACAGCAATTCCAAGCGACTTGGGGTTAAACTATTTGGTGGACAGTTTGTTAAGCCAGGAGGGATCATTGTACGTCAGAAGGGGACAAAATTTGTCCCAGGCGAAAATGTTGGAATGGGGCGTGATTATACTCTTTTTGCGCTAACTAAAGGCTATGTGGCATTTGATACCCGAAAAGATAAAAAAGTAGTTAGTGTTTTGCCTCAACCCCGTATTGGATATTAATCTAATTAAGAGCATATATCTAGACTAACACCGCTGTCGCTGACCAATTGAACGAGCAGGAAACATTTGTAGATACACTTATACTTATTGCCGTAGGCGGCAAGGGTGGGGATGGGGCTGTTTCGTTCCACAGGGAGAGATTCCTACCACGAGGTGGACCAGACGGTGGAGATGGTGGCCACGGAGGAAAAGTAATACTAAAAGCAAGCTCGTCGGTCCAGAGCCTTTCACATCTTAGTGAAAGATCAGTATACAAAGCATCTGCGGGCAAGCCTGGAGGCAGCTCGCTTAAACACGGAAGCGATGGGGAAGATCTTATTTTAGAGGTTCCGCTCGGCACGGTTGTCTACGATAATGCATCCGGAAGGAAGCTTGCTGATCTAGTGAAAGAAGGTGATACTTTTGTTGCCGCTCGGGGGGGTAGAGGCGGACGCGGTAACAAAGCCTTTACAACGCCAACGCTGCAAGCGCCTAGGTATGCAGAACGTGGGGGTAACGGTGAAACAAGGGAGCTGAGGCTGGAAATAAAGCTTATAGCTGATGTTGCATTAGTTGGTGCTCCTAATGCAGGCAAATCAAGCTTACTTGCCGCTATTACTGCAGCACGCCCCAAAATTGCACCCTATCCGTTTACAACATTAAATCCAGTCCGTGGAACTATTCAAACGCTTAGTCATTCAGTGGTAATTTGTGACATTCCAGGGCTGATAGAAGGTGCAAGTAAAGGAAAAGGTTTGGGTCTAGACTTTTTACGCCATGCAGAAAGAACCCGGCTACTGGTGCATGTATTGGATGGTCAGCTGCAATATGAACAGGTTGTTGCAAGTTTTGAGGCAGTTAACAAAGAAATACGCGCATATTCACCAGAGCTTTTAGAGCGTCTTGGGATAGTTGTGCTAAACAAGATAGATTTGGACCATGCTAGACACATGTTAGCTGACATTGCAAGCTACGCAAAAACTAGAGGGTACAAGTTCGTAGCTACATCGGCCTTGACTGGGGAGGGTTGTGGTGAACTTGTATTAAATATTCAAGAAGAACTTAAACATGAGCGTTACATTACGGCTCAAAAAGCTGCTGATCCTCATTTTAGACCTGTAATAAGGCCACGGCCGCAGCGTTCACCTATTTCTGTCGTTAGATTAACTGATGGATTCTTACTGCGCGGTACCAAATTAGAAAAACTTGTACGCGAGACAGATTTTAGTGACGAAGATGAGCTCGCAAGGTTTCAGCGGTTGCTTGATGAAATGGGAGTTAATGAGCTACTAGAACAAGCAGGTGCCGTGCCTGGTGATCGGGTCGTAGTAGGTCGCATGGAATTTACGTATGAACGCTGAAGAAGTTGCAATCTTTGGTGGAGCATTTGATCCGGTTCATAATGGTCATTTGCGTGCCATTGTAGAGATAAAGAAGTATATTCCAGGTGTACCCATATGGGTTGTTCCTATGGGAGAGCCACCACACGCACGACATGCTATAACAGCAAGCGCAGAAGACAGGCTAAATATGCTTGCTTTGGCTCTCGAAAACATAGATGGAGTCACCGTTTGGGACTATGAAATTAAGAAAGTAGGTCCATCTTATACTGTTGATACTGTAAATGAACTTTTGAAAATGGGCAAAAAGCCATTTGTGTGCATAGGCTCTGATGAAGCTCATATGTTTAAAACCTGGAGGAAATATGAAGAAATTGCTAGCAAGTCAACTTTGGTCATATTTAGCCATCCGCGAGGAGGGAGAGTGAAAGACCTAGATATCGCTAGCTTGGGCATCAATGATGCCAGAGTTATACTAGTTGACTTTGAGCCTGTTAGTGTCTCAGCATCTTATATTAGACAGCTCTTGAAATCAAATAAACAAGATGAAGCACTGGAACTTTTACCAAAGAAGGTATGGGAGTATGTAAAACAACGAGGCCTGTATAGAGACCTATGAACAGCAGAACCCGTGCTCTTACACCTTTTTCACTCTCTAAAATCATAATCGCGGCAGCTGACAGCAAGAAAGCCTGGAATATAACGCGTATTAATGTCAAAGCTAAGACAACAGTTGCAGACTATTTTGTCATTTGCGAAGGAGAGACAGATAGACAAGTTAGGACAATTGCAGATGCCGTAATAGAGGAAGCTGCAAAATGGGGAGTCAAACCGCTCAGAGTTGAGGGATACGAGGAAGGTAGCTGGGTATTGATTGACTTTGATGCTGTCGTAGCTCACATATTCCTTCCTGGTGAACGAAGCTACTACAATCTGGAGGAACTGTGGAGAACAACATACAAGCTTGATAACGCTTAGCAATATCTGGACTGTTAAATCTAATACAGAATTAAGCAAATATTAAAATACGTAGTTTCGATATAGCGGACTTACTGCTACTGTCTTTATACTTTAAATTGAAGTGTTTGTGAAATAGAAAGCGTATTGAAAAATCAGTACGCCCTCCCTCCTTTGAACCGAAGGCCCCCATGGGGGCCTTCTTTATGTTATGGACTCGCACTCGATAAATTTCGTAGAATTTTCATTTGTTTAACCTCGTGTTAACCGTATTCCAAGAAAATGGCATTGTTATGCAGAGCCAGCGTCATCACGAGTTGGGACAAATCGTCCCTTTATTTGCGATATTGCTTGTTGTACTTGTTGGCTCTGCTGGGCTAGCACTAGATTTTGGGCAGGCTGCTTTAAAGTTCAGACAAGCTCAAAATGTTGCAGACGCATCTGCCCTAGCTGCTGCGTACGTAATTCATCTGGGCCAAAGTATAGAATCGGCAACTCAAGCGGCAGAAAATCTTATAAGTAACTATGGATATTCTTTATCCCAAGTATCTATAGGGTTTTATACACTTTCTGGTCAAGCTACTACAACGGTAGCAAGTGTTGCTTATGTCAAAGTCTCGGTTACTGCAAGTGTTACTCTTGACTTTATGGGTGCACTCAACATATTATCTCCGGCAGTAACAGCAACTGCTGAAGCAGCAGTTGGTGGGCCGCCATGTAGCTTGTGTCTTATAAGCTCATCCGGTACAGCGCTTTATACAAATGACAGTGGAATTATAAATGTTCAGTTGGGTAATATTACCGTGGATTCATCAAGCTCTAACGCTGCTGTCGCGACAAACAGCAGTAGTGTTACAGCTAAAGATGGCACAATTGAAATAGTAGGAAATTATTCCACTTCACAAAGTGGATATTTTTCGCCAACCCCTCAAGTTGGAGCAAATCCAGTAGAAAATCCTTTTGCCAGTCTCCCAGCGCCACAGATCAGCAACCAGGGAGTTTGTGTTAGCGGCAGTATCCAGCAACAAGGATATTGTAATGTTGGGTCTAGTTCATACTTTACTGCCTATCCAGGTGTGTATACAAGTATTCAGGTCCAGCAAAGTGGTAGCTTGGTGATGGAACCAGGGATATATGTGATAACAGGAACTTCAAGTTCGCAGGGTGTCTTGAGCGTAAGTAACTCAGCTATAGTAAGTGGAAATGGTGTAACAATTTATTTTGCTTGTTATCAGTACCCAGTTTCTTGTAATCCCGGCCAAAGCGGTAGTTATTTCACCATGTCAGATTCTGCTACTTACACTGTGGGCCCGCCATCATCTGGCACATATAGTGGCCTGTCGTTAGAGTTTGATCCCAACAATACAGCAGGTGTATCAATGAGTGATTCAGCCCTACTTGCCACTTCGCCTTATACTGTGGGTAGTATTTATGATCCTTCGGGTCAAGTTTCAATTACTGATTCTGCTTCGGCAACGGTTCAGGGGCTTATTGTTGCCAATTCAGTGATCGTCTCTAATTCAGGTAGCCTTACCATAGAGCCTGAGCAGCCTGCATTAGGTAACAAATTTTTGCCATATCTTGTCTACTAGTGGTACCGGCACTAGCTCACAAAGCTTTAATACACACCACATTCACACAAGTGTCCTTTAGATTCAAGTTGAACTAGAGTAGGCTTAGGATTCGGATTTTTGTGCTCGTGTACATTTATCATGTTTATTAAGAACTATTGGGTTTTAATTCAAGCATCGGGCAATTATCTTCCAAGCTAAGAATGTAAAGGGGATTTAGCGATGGCGCAAGGTAGGATCAATATAGCAATGGTAGGGAATGTGACAGAGGAAGTAGCTGAAAGGCTCAGGGAATGGAATGGGTCTTCACCATTGGTTCTTACTACGGAACACGAAATTTCAGCTGCAAAACTAGATCACATAGACGTACTTGTTTTTTGGTGGCCTTCGGCAACCTTGGTTAAATTGAGCTTGGAGAAGGCTAAAAGCTTAAAATATGTTCATTTCATGAATGATGGACTTGACGGAATACCCCTTGAACTTCTGGCACAGCGCAATATTCCAGTGAGCAATGGAAGGGGTATAGCTTCTTGTGCGATAGCTGAATTTGCGATCGCATGCGTGTTAGCCCATTTTAAGAGGTTGCCTAACTTCTTTAGACAAACACAAGCTTCCATTTGGGGACTTCAGCATTGCAAACGAATTGAAGGTAAACTACTTGCAGTACTTGGCCTTGGTAGCATAGGCAGGGAAGTAGCTAGATTAGGCAAAGCCTTAGGTATGCAGGTGTGGGGCGTTAAAAGGACGATTGACGCGCAACCTATACCTTATGTAGATAAAGTCTATGACAATGGTTCGCTGCATGAGGTCATGTCGCATGCTGATGCGGTTATAGTAGCACTGCCATTGACAAAACGTACATACCGCATGATAGGGGCAACCGAATTTTCTCTTATGAAGGAAGACAGCGTCCTCGTGAATGTTTCTAGGGGTGCCATAATAGATGAGCAGGCGTTGTGTGATGGTCTAATATTAGGTAGGCCCGCTGCAGCATACCTTGATGCAACCGAACAGGAGCCGTTACCAGCGGAAAGTAGACTATGGAGCAATCCCAATGTAGTGATAACGTCGCATAGCAGCTGGTCGGGTGAGGATTTTATAGATAATTGTACGAACAATCTTATCAAGAACTTGGAAACCTGGCTGAAAATAGGCAAACCTTGCACCTCTGTAGACCTTACAGAGGGCTATTGAGGTACTCTTATATATACCACTTAGGAGATACAGCAATAAGACTGATTAATTGGTTCTAACCACCTAGCTGTCTAATATGTTACCTTGTGATATGTGACTATATTTCTCGTTATTTGAAGGCTCTATCTAGTTTGACAATGGATAGTAAAGTGGCAACACGGGCGTTGCCACTACTAGTGTAGTGTAATAATTTCATGCAGTTTTCTCGGCTGCCGTTTCTTCGGCTTTAGCCATGAGTTCTACATCTATCTCAATGCCTACGCGTTCACCAACTATAAGCCCACCTGTTTCTATTTTGTTATCCCATCTTAGATCAAAATCGTGCCGGTTTATTGTTGTTCTTGCAGTAAAGCCTCTTCTAATAAATCCGTATGCATCTTTTATAACTTCGTCGCCGCCTTCCACTTGGAGGGTTACGTCGCGGGTTACTCCTCGGATTGTCAGTTTGCCTGGTAACTCGTACTGGCCTGGACCTATTTTCCTTGCTCCCTCGGCCTTAAATGTTATCGTGGGGTACTTTTCGACATACAGGAAATCTGCCGATCTCAAGTGATTATCTCTTGCCTCTTCACGCGTGTCAATGGAGAATGCATCAATCTCAACTTCAACTTTTGCTTGTTCAGGATGCTCTGGATCAAATTCTACCCACCCAGAAAATTTCTTAAATGACCCACGTACTGTTGCAACCAGCATATGCTTGGCGCTAAACGTTATAGTTGTGTGAACGGGGTCGATATCATAACGCATATTTAACACCTCCTTTAGATGATCCACGTGGAAGCAGGTAAATCCACTATAGGCTACTTACCCCAAATCAAGGAGTGTTAAACATGTGGGTTGATATGAACTCAATCTAATTAACGTTTGGCCCTGACGATGATGTAGGATCCTGGGGCTCTTGTACATTGGCCTGGGCTTCTTGATGTGGCTGATTACCTGTGATTTCGCTCATAGACTGCTTGAACTCTCGTATGCCACGTCCTATAGCCCCGCCAAGTTCGGGAAGCTTACCAGGGCCAAAGATAATTAACACTATTATCAGCCCTATTATTATCCAGATATGTCCGTCTCCTATGAATGGCATACTTTTATTATATGTCACTTTTGAGGGATATTCCATAGTTTGAGCTATCTCAATTATGGTATTTTTAGAATTCAATAGCTTCTAGGAGTCACATGAGATGAGGGCACTTCGGTTTAGCAATTCTCTTCCGGAACTTATCTTTGCTGGCATCATGAGCCGAATAGCTACAAATTTGGCCATTCATCCCATATCGCCATTAGATTTAGTAGTGGTCGAAGATCCCAAAATACCAGGACCCGGATGGATGAAGCTGCGGCCATTATTGACTGGTATATGTGGAAGCGATTTGAAGCAAGCTTTTCTGCAGGCAGATGTAGATAATCCTCTTTCGGGATTATTATCTTTTCCTCACATTATGGGTCATGAAATAGTGGCAAAAGTTGTAGAAACCGCTAGCCGCTCAACCCTAAAAGAGGGTGACATAGTAGCGGTAGAGCCATGGCTAGGCTGCAGGGTGCGTGGATTAGACTTGTGCTCAAACTGCGCATCCGGTAAAAGGCAACTTTGCCTTCGCACCAATGAGCCTGTCTTACCGGGGATCGGCACAGGGATGCATATAGGAAATATTAGAGGGCTTCCAGGTGGCTTTTCTGAATTTATGCTCGCACACGAAACCCAATGCTATAAGCTGCCAGACACAGCTGACCCAAGGTCATTCATATTTTCTGATCCCCTTGCGGTTGCTGTGCATGCTGTGACTATGCTTGGTAGCGTATCGGATGACGTATTGGTGTTGGGTGCCGGTACGATTGGTATATGCACTACTTTTGTGCTTAGCAAACTGTATCCAAATGCCACGGTTTATGTAACATGTGCCTGGCCGCATTTGGAGCAGGTTGTCAAATCTTTGGGCGCAGTACCTTTGCCAATAGACACCGATAAAATAATCGACATTTTGGCAGAGTTTAAGAATATCAAAGTGGTTCAACCCTGGAGAGGCGGTAGATGGTTGCTTCATGGAGGGTTTAGCTCAATTATAGATACTATAGGTTCCTCCAGCACGGCTGATACGGCATTACGCCTTGCGTCAACTCGTGGCCGCATTGTTGTGGTAGGAGTTGGGAAAAGTGAGCGCTACCAGCGTACTCTTAACTACTACAAAGAAATAAGCATGATTGGATCTAATGGCTATGGTGACGATCCTCAGACAGGAGAGCCAGAATTCAAAAAAGCTATAGACATGATTTTAGAAAGCCCAGAAGTCGTGGCAAATTGGTGCACGCATACGTTCAGTCTTAACCTATGGAAGCAGGCGTTCTTGACAGCAATTAATCCCAATAGAACTGGTGCAATAAAAGTAGCTATTTACCCCGAAGACTAAAATATTCAAATTATTGGTGCGATACAAAATAATAGTGTGACCAAAATATTTAATGTGATGTGTTATAATGAAAGTACGTCTGTATACAATCTAGGTGCAAGGTGATAGCCCATGGTGGGAGATGAAAAACTTCAAAAGATTATCGAAGGCGTAGGTAAGCTGGTTGCGGCAGTTGAAAGCAATGCTTACACCCTATGGCAGAAAAAGGGTCTTACTCTTGGACAGTTGCGTGCTTTACTAGTTGTATTTCGTACTGGAAAGATTACAGTTAATGGACTTGCATCTGCGCTTGGAATAAGTGCATCAGCCGCGACTGGACTTACTGATAGGCTTGTTCAGCATGGGCTTATTGAGCGGGGTTATACCCCAGAAGATAGAAGAGTTGTGGAGCTGAAGTTAACTTCGGAAGGACAAGAAATAGCACGTGAGCTCATTGGTGTTAAGCGTTCCCTTGTGTTGAGTGCGTTGAAAAAGCTTTCTACAGATGAAATAGAAACTCTATCCCAACTTCTAGAGAGGATTGCTTTGATCGTGGAGCAAGAGTCAGCAAATGTCAAACCGGATGCAGGCAATTTAGAGCACAGCATAGCGGTCGGGGGAGGTGATTTAGAGTGAGTGATGCGCGTGTTCAGACACCAAGGCGTAAAGTGGTTTCAGCTAGTTCGCCAAGGTACAAGTGGATAGTTTTGTCAAATACAACACTTGGAGTTCTTCTTGCTTCGGTAAACGGGACCATCATACTTATTTCTCTGCCTGCTATATTTAGGGGCATACATATTAATCCCTTGGCCCCGGCTGAGACCGATATCTTTCTGTGGACAATTATGGGCTACATGGTGGTCACTGGCACTTTAGTGGTCACAGTTGGCCGTATATCTGATATGTTCGGGCGAGTAAGATTCTATAACTTAGGGTTTTTGGTATTTACTCTGGGTTCTGTGTTGCTTCTCTTGACACCTGGGAGTGGAAATGTTGCTGCAATCCAGTTCATCATTTATAGAGTTATTCAGGCTATTGGAGGTGCATTTTTGTTCGCAAACTCGGCGGCACTGCTCACAGATGCTTTCCCACCTGACCAAAGGGGGCTTGCGTTAGGGTTAAACCAGATAGCGGCAATTGCAGGGTCTCTTATAGGACTAATTTTGGGTGGCGTTCTCTCAGCAATTGATTATAGGCTAGTCTTTTTGGTTAGTGTGCCGATTGGTATTGCCGGTACTATATGGTCCTATTTGGCGCTTCATGAAATTGCAACCATAAAAAAGGGTCAGAAAATTGATTATCTTGGCAATCTCACATTCGCTGCTGGATTGATCCTGATTTTGGTTGCAATAACATATGCGTTGCTACCTTACGGAGATTCTCCTATGGGATGGGGAAATCCCGAAGTCATAGCTGAACTTGTAGCAGGTATAGCGCTGCTGATACTTTTCTACTTCATTGAACTTAGGGTCGAGGACCCGATGTTCAGGATGAACCTCTTTAGAATTAGAAGCTTCCTGGCCGGTAATGCAAGTGGTTTTCTTGCTTCTGTTGCCCGTGGTGGTATGCAATTTATGCTGATAATATGGCTGCAGGGTATATGGTTGCCGCTTCATGGGTATTCATATGCTCAAACACCGCTTTGGGCAGGTATATACATGTTGCCCCTCACAGCAGGCTTTCTGGTCTCGGGGCCGATAAGTGGGGCTCTGTCGGATCGCTTCGGGGCCAGGGCTTTTGCTACCATTGGTATGTTAGTTGGTGCGGCCGCATTTATTGGCCTTACATTCTTGCCTGCTAACTTCTCTTATCTACCCTTTGCTGGACTGTTGTTGCTTCTAGGTATTGGGCAAGGCTTGTTTGCGTCTCCAAACACAACTGCAATTATGAACTCGGTTCCGCCCGAGCATAGAGGAGTTGCTTCAGGCATGAGGGCAACATTCCAAAATTCAGGAATGTTGATAAGTATGGGTCTGTTCTTTACATTTGTGATACTGGGATTAGCTGCAAACCTTCCCAGCACTATGTATGCTGGCTTGGTTCATGTTGGTCTTCCCGGCCAGTTTGCTGCCAAAGTTTCTCAGATTCCTCCCACAGCTGCACTGTTTTCTGCATTTTTGGGTTATAACCCGATGGGTCATCTATTGCCGCCACAGGTTTTAGCAAGCCTACCAAAAAGCGTTACATCTGTATTGCTAGGAAAACATTTCTTCCCAACTCTGGTAAGTCCTGCATTCATGAGCGGACTGCACCTTGCATTCTATATTGCGGCTGGCATGTCAATAGTTGCAGCTGCTGCGTCGGTTTTGCGAGGTGAGCGTTATATCTATGGCCTTACGGATGAAGAAGTTTATCAAGATGAGGTTGTTCACGGTGGTAAGGGATACTCAATCACAGGGCGCGTAGTCAGTGAAGATGGTGAGGCAGTAAGTGGGGTATCAATTGTTCTATACAGTGTAACAGGATATACCGAACAGAGAATTACAAAGACAAATAACGATGGCGCTTTTGAATTTTCCGGACTTCATAAAGAGAAATATTTGTTGGTAGCTTATGGGCAAGGGTTGGACCCCGCAGGAAAGCTGATAAAAGTTGATGAGTCCTCACAAAGTATAGAGATTAAGCTCACCCTACCTCACACTGATGTTGCTCCTAGAGTAATTACCAAAGAAGACCACGAGATCAATGTCATTATAAACGGAACCTCTGGTGCAAAGCCTTTAATCATCAAATTTAGACGAGATGGTAGGCATTTAGTAGGTCAGCTTGAGTATGAGGGTGACGGGTTTGGTACAGATTTAGTAACTTTTATTGGAAGCAATGGAAAAGTTATTGCTTCTGGGCTAGATGATAGAGGTGCTTTTGTGGTACATGAGCTGCCGGCTGGCAAGTATGCTGTGATAGCAATAGATAACGACAAGGATTCGCTGGTTGTGGGTAATTTGACGGTAAAAGAGTAATTTATGGGGGTGTATGAAGATGCGCACAGAAGAGATCACGTTTCGCGGTGAAGGGCGAGATGTGAAAGCATATTTAGCATACCCGGAAAGTCCGTCACCATGGCCAGCAATTATTGTAGTTCATGAAATCTGGGGGCTTGACGAGCACATAAAAGATGTTGCTTGCAGGTTTGCAGCCGAAGGCTACCTTGCCTTTGCGCCTAACTTATACACAGGCGAATTGGAGCACCTTATGCAACCTGATAGGATAATGGCGGCAATGATGTTTTTGAGAAGTGCACCTCCTGAGGTTCAGCGTGATCCGCAAAAGATAAAAGAGTTGATTGACAGCAGGCCCGAAGAAGAACGGGCTGGGTTGAACGCCGTAGTAAAGGTTATGAACCCTTTAACACGTGAATTGTTTGCTAAAGAACTTGTGGGTGCTGTAGCGTATTTGAAATCAAGAAATGATGTCGACGCTAGTCGTATAGCATCTATTGGGTTTTGCATGGGAGGCGGATTATCTGCTCGTCTGGCCACGTTGTCCAAAGATTTATGGAAATGCATAATATTTTATGGCGAAAATCCTCCATTAGATCAAGTACCTAACATAACGGCAAGTATCCTTGGCATATATGGTGGAGAGGATCTGCGAATAACAGAACATGTGCCAGAATTTGAGCAAGCTCTAAAGGAGGCTGGCAAAACGTGTGAAATGCACATATATCCGGGTGCACAGCATGCGTTTTTCAATGATACAAGGCCGATGTACAAAGAAGATGCTGCCAAGGATGCCTGGGGAAAGGTTTTGGCTTTTTTGCGAAACTTATGAATAAGAATGTAACTATATCTCTTTCTTAGCCAACAGAATAACGTGCCAGTAGTTATGGAAGAGTTTTCCGTTTTGTATTTCAGGCTGAAGTAGCTCTTTGACTAGCTGATCGGCGCTCATGATCATATTTCTTAATAATTTTCTGGTCGAATTCTCGAGTCCCATGTTGTCCATCCATTTTTCAAAGTCCCATCGTTCTTGTATATTTTCGACATACTGAATGCTTAAACCGTGCTCGGCAAGCATACTCTTCCATTGTTCTGCTCCGTAAGACCTTACATGCGATGGATCGCGTATTGTTTCTATCTGGTGCATAAACTCCATGGCAATTTCAGGAGCAGTAATATCAACTAATAGAAATTTACCGCCAGGCAGTAAAACTCTCCTTACCTCGTCAAGTGCTTTGTCTATATCAATAAAGTGATGTGCAGAAGCTCTACACGTGGCGCCTGTAAAATATCCGTCGGTAAAAGGTAGGTGCTCGACGTTAGCTTTTACCCATTCTATGTTGGAGTAGCCATATTCCTCTCCCAGTTTCTTGGCAGTATCTAGCATTATATCTGTTATGTCGATACCGATGACTTTTTTAACATGAGGTGCTAAGGCAAAGGCGGTATTACCTGTTCCAGTAGCAATGTCCAGTACCATATCGTCCTGGGATGGGCCAAAAATTTCTACAAGATGGTCGAGCCGTTCCTTAGAAGCATGATAAAAACTTTTGGCATATTGCTCAGCCACTCGGGAAAAGCTCTTTATAGTTTGGTCATAGCTAGGTGTCATTTAACAACCTCAAGCTGCGGAAGATGAGCTTGGATACTGTGCCTATATGGTTCTAGCCACTCCGGTAGCCTAAGAGAGCTTCCCAGCCTCTGCTCATCTTCATCGATCAAGAAGCCGGGCTCGTCAGTCGCGATTTCAAATAGAATGCCCCCTGGTTCTCTAAAATAGATTGACCTAAAGTAACGACGATCGATGATTGGGGTTACCCTTAATCCAGCGGATGCAATTATATCGCGCCATGCAAGCTGATCCTCATTAGATGCTACTCGCCAGGCGACATGATGTATCGTACCTGTTCCCTGCGCCCCTAAAACATCTGCACTCTTTAATTGAACGTTTGTGTCTTCAATCCAAAAATAGCCGGGCACCTGATTATTGCTGGCAAATCTCATAGTGTTACTAAGCAAAGTTTTTGGTTTTCTCGGGTTGCATTGAGAGAAGCTCTATTCCCGCTATGCGAATGACGGATTTTTCCTTAGCATTGCTTTCTACTTCTATGAGTTCAAGTGGAATACCCTCCGGGTCAGAGAACCGGAGGATAGCCTTTTGGTCTACGGCTGACAGGTCTGTTCTAATACTGTAGCTAGACAATTTTGCTGCCCAATAATTAATTGTTCCTTTAGGTATTGCTAACTGGATTCTACCAGGTTGTCCATTGCCGACGGATCCTTTGGGTAGCTGTGGCCAATGAAAGAACGTTATAAGTGTTCCCGGACTTCCTATATTATCGCCAAAGTAAATATGGTAGGTGTAGGGATCATCAAAATTTACGGTGAGTTTTACAAGACGAAGCCCAAGAACCTTTGTATAAAAATCTATCGTAGCGTTGGCATTGCAACATATAGCAGTTACGTGATGAATACCTCTTAGTAATGTTCTTTTCATTATTAGTTTTTTGGTACCATGGAGCGAAGGGGATTCGAACCCCCGACCTCCTCCGTGCGAGGGAGGCGCTCTCCCATCTGAGCTATCGCCCCACTCCAGCTAATATTTATAAGTGCTTCCAACTTGTATTCTAATAATTGATGTTAATCCATTACTTTAGAAGGTTATAAAGCAACATGAATAGTAAGCCAATTATAACCTTTACGACAGATTTTGGAGTTGATTCACCGTATGTTGCCGCGATGAAAGCTGTTTTGCTTCAACGCATCCCTGATGCTGTGGTTGTGGATATAAGTCATGCTGTGCCTAAGTTCAACGTGTTGGCTGGCAGTTTTGTGCTTTGGCTTGGCACCAAGGAGTTTGAAGCTGGCTCGATCCACGTATGTGTTGTAGATCCGGGCGTGGGCACGGAAAGAAAACGTATTGTTGTGCAGGCGGATGGAAAACTTTTCGTAGGTCCTGACAATGGGGTTTTTAGTTGTGTGATAGCTAAATCCAAGGTTAAGAGAATATATGAGGTGGTTGATGACAAATACTTTAGACATCCTGTATCTAAAACTTTTGAGGGAAGAGATGTATTTGCTCCAATAGCAGCCGCACTTGCCAGTGGAGCAAATTTGGATGAGTTCGCTAGGCAAACAAGCACTTATGTTTATTTAACTGACTTTGATGTAGCATATGATGGTCCTTCGATAGAGGCAAAAGTAGTGTGGGTTGATGACTTTGGTAACGCGGTACTGTCTTTGGCCTGGCCTCAAAATGGCTTGAAAATACTTCGAATAACTGGTAAGAACTTTTCCGTAAGCTGTTCGTACCCTTCCTTCGGATTTGCAAAAAGTTCCGAACCGTTTTGGTACATTGGCTCGGCTGGCCACGTTGAAATTGGTATCAAACAACAATCTTTTGCGTCAATCTACGGTGTAAGGGCCGGCGACAAAATAACAGTGACCCTTGTCGAGTAAACTACGAGTGTCGTCGCTGCCAACGAGTTTTTTTAAGCATTTTCTTGTATTTATGATGTCGTATTTTCTTACGTCGTTTTTTGATAACTGACCCCACTAATACGTTTTCCTCCTTAAATAGCAAGGCATATCCAAATACACAGAGCTTTGGTATGCGAACCACATTTGCGCGGATTCTGTTTTAGATTTTACAGTAACGTGTAGGCAGGATGCGCGACATGTGGGTTGACAAGAGGGTGGCTTACTGGCATATTGGGTTTTAGCTAAGAGCGAATACTTATTCTTTCTAACATGGGTTCAAATTCTAGTTCTATCTATATTGAAGTCTAGTGCTTGGCACCAAGTTGTTTAAATTTAGCTTTCTTGCAGCCCGCAAAGCTGGACAAATTTTGGGCTTTTATATAAAATAAATGCAGCCAGATAAGTATATTCAAGGATAAGGTGATCGGCCATGTACTTTACCGAAGCACACGAAGAGCTTCGCAGAAATATCAGGAGGTTTGTTGAAACTGAATTGGCTCCACATGCTGCAGAGTGGGAAGAGGCTCACTACTTTCCAGACTGGGTGTTTAGGCGGATGGGGGAGCTTGGGTTTTTGGGTCTTAGGTATCCTGCTGAGTATGGCGGTCAAGGCGGAGATTACTTCACTGCCATAGTGCTTGCAGAAGAGCTTGCTAGATGTGGAAGCGGCGGTATTGGCATGGCCATCGAGGTCCACACAGAAATGGCAACCCCACCAGTGTTCAAGTTTGGTACAGAGGATCAGAAGCAGCGATTTTTGGTTCCTGCCATAAAAGGAGAGAAGATTGCAGCGCTTGGTATAACTGAACCAGGAGCCGGATCAGATGTAGCGAACACAAAAACGACAGCCGTGAAGAAAAACGGCTACTATGTAATAAATGGCAGAAAGATTTTTATAACCAATGGTCAAAGATGCGATTGGATACTGCTCGTAGCGCGTACGGATCCAGAAGCCGGTCACCACGGCTTTAGTCTTTTCCTTGTAGATAAGCAAACACCAGGCTTTCATGTAACAAGGGTGCTGGACAAGCTCGGTATGTGGTCCTCTGACACCGCTGAACTGCTATTCGAAGATTGCAAAGTTCCGGAGGAGAATTTGCTAGGAACGCCTGGTGAAGGTTTTCAGATGCTCATGTGGGAGTTGCAGGGTGAAAGGCTAATTGGTGCAGCTAGTATGGTAGCTGGAGCTCAGGTTACTTTTGAATACGCGCTTGAATATGCAAAGAATCGAGAAGCCTTCGGAAGGCCAATAGCGAAGTGGCAGGTCATCAAGCATAAGCTGGTGGATATGGCGACCAAGATAGAAGCTGCACGTCAGCTTGTATATGCAACTGCGTACAAATGGGACAAGGGAGAATATCCAGTAAAGGAAATCTCAATGGCAAAGCTGGTAGCGTCTAAAGTTGCATGCGATGTGGCTGATGACGCAATACAGATTTTAGGCGGATATGGTTACATAAGAGAGTATCCGGTTGAGCGGGCTTGGCGAGACGCAAGATTGGGTCGCATAGGCGCTGGTACTGACGAAATAATGAAGGAGATAATTGCAAAAGCTTACGGACTTTGAAAGTGGCTTACCCAAATCATATACGCTAGCGGGCACATTTTGGACGCCTTGCGGGTGGCAAAGTGGATTCGTTTCAGTTTCAGGAAGTCAAGTAGTTCAGTTTTTAAATAGGCAGAATAAAGAGGTTGTAAAGCCTATTATCGACTGTTCTGAATTCTATATATATCCTGGGTTTTGTGATGCTCATATTCATTTAAGGGAACTTTGCGTAAGGCAGCAAATTACTACAGTAGGAAAGAATGGAAGCTTAATATCACTTGAACAAGATATATTTGAGCAATTAAGCCATCAGCCAGGAAAGAAACTTTATATCTTTATAGTTCATCCCACCATAGATCTTTATGCCGCGCTTTCAGTTTTGGCAAAGGGCCTGCTATCAAAGACTGAGAGTCCTATAGTATTACTTTCTCCTGATGGTCATCATTGCCTTGTTAACCAGACAGCCTGGCAGAAAATTCCTACCGACCTGCTCACTGATTTTCACTTGGGTCAATCTGAACAACATGTAGGATCTTGGGTGCTTGTGAAGGAAGAAAGTGTGTGGCGTATCCAGGATTTTTTATTCCAGCGCTTTGGACAAGCCAATATTGAAAAAATGTTGCGTTGTGCGTTAATCGAAATGAGGAAAGCTGGTATAACCTGCGTCAACGCTATTGATACGAGTTATTTTGCACAAACCGTGAATAAACTAAAGTATCGGCTACCCAATATGTTTATATTCTGGATAGTAGACGTCCGTAATGACAGAGTGTTTCCGACTCCTGAGCTCGAAAACATTATTGGTGCAAAGCAGTATATAGATGGCACATTTTATGGCCGCTCTGCTGATTTAACTTTCGAATGTGAACTTAGCCAGGAAAAACTTACCATTCCTTTGAGCTCGATAAAGCAACATATCTTGTTGTGTAACAGCCTTGCAATTTGGGCCTGTTTTCATACAATTGGCGATGGCGCCGTTAGAAAAGTGCTTGACGCAACTGAAGAGTTAGCAAAGGAGTTAAATATACAACCTAAGATTAGAGTTGAACATGTGCAGGTTATTAAAGAAGAGGATATATCTCGCTGTGCACAAATGAAGTTTGTTTGCTCAATGCAGCCTTCTCACCTTGTAAATGACTTTGAATTGATTACAAGTATGCTTACGATGGAGGCCTATAAGACAGCATATGCTTGGAATGCCCTATATAAATCGGGTGTTGACATCATATTTGGATCTGATGCCCCGTTTTCCGATTATTCGGTCGAATTTGGCTTGTATGCAGCTGTATCCTTCAGGAATGAAAAAAATTGGCACACGCACAATTCTTTAGATGCTTCGGTTGCTATACAAGCCTATACCAATTCTATATGGCACATATGTGGCTTTAACGTGTCTAAACAGTTAGGAACTTTTGTTCCAGGAGGTCCAGCTGCTTTTACCTTAGCCAGTTCTCCGATCGAACAGTCGATACATGAACCCAAGGGAAAGTCAGTAGTTGGCTCCATAGTTGAGGATGAGCTGATTTTGGCTTAGCTGTGATAAAACTAAGTCTTTTCTTTTACAAATTCCAAGATTGCTTTTCTCAATATGTTGTATGTTTTTTCTAAATGTTGTGGGATAACTTTGGTTTCACCAACTATTGGCATAAAATTTGTATCACCGTTCCACCGCGGAACTATGTGCATATGGATATGCTCCTCTATACCTGCACCCGCTGCTCTTCCAATATTGAAGCCCATATTGTAGCCCTGGGGTGACATAGTAGCTTCAAGTGCTTTGATACCAAGTTTGGCAAGCCTTATCATTTCAATTGTGTATTCTTCGGGCAGATCTAACAAGTTTCCTATGTGAAATGTGGGTGATACCATGATATGGCCACTGTTGTATGGAAATTTGTTGAGCATTATAAGGCCAAGATCGGTTTTATAAAGCAAGAGTTTTTCTCTGGCGAGTTCTGGTGGTGATGATGCTACAGTACAGAAAAGACACCCTTGCTCTTTGTCAGCATTATTTATATATTCCATCCGCCAAGGTGCCCAAAGAATCCGCATTCGTCACACTACCCCAATAGATTCAAAGATTCACAATGTATTTTACATATTGGTACACAAAGGCTGGCAACAAACACGCTGATAGTACAAATTTTAGATAAGACAAGTACAGCAGTTTTGCTTGTTTTCAGCGGTGGATCTGGCATAACACAAGCTGCGCAAGTGTGCTTTGAGTTTGTTATTTATTATTACTCCGTTTCGCAAACCAGATGTCAGCTCTACAACATTATACAATGGTGCTTTCCAAGCTATCTGTGCGTCCAACGTGAATTAGATAAGCCACAACTTGTTGTCATGGTGTTGAAGGACCTTAAATAAGTTTCATTGTGCCTAGCCTGATATAAGCTAAACTATGTCGAGATAAACCAGCGCTGCCAGGGACATGGAAATCTGTTCCCGACGTCCACCTGTTGCCAGGTGGGGTCACCGGGCTTACGGGCAGGCGTCCTGCCCACCTTCGTGCTTCCTTCGATATTACCCGCCTTGCAACAGGGCTTCTATCCCGGCCACGGGCGTTTTGCTGCTGCAGTTCACTTTCCGGCCACTAGAGCCCCAAGGTTGCACGCCGCATTCACGTCTTTATCCGGGATAGGGCCTCAGGCATCGCAGCAAAATGTCTGCTCCCACAGCGGCAGGACATCCTTTACAGCACCACACTGAGAACGCAGCTTGCTGCTCGGTAAAAGGAATCCGCCTCGATTAGCCAAGATCCGTACAATGCCGTCTTATAGGCTAGTTTCCGCGCTAGGTAGTGACCGTACAGCGGGACGCAGAAGCTGGTCAGCACGTCGATCATGTCTAGCACCAGGTCATTTTGTACCTGGTACAGCTCTACCACGATCAGCTGGTTTCCCGACGCGGCTAGCATGGCTCGATATGCTTTAACTTAAACCAAGCCAACCGATAATGCTGCTTGACAACAAGGATCTTGTACTCCGGGCAACGAAGCCTCACCATTAGCCCTTTCCTGTGGCCGTTAAGGCCGCTGCCTACCTCGGCAAGCACCTTCGTGACCCAAAGTTCCAGCTCTACCGAAAAGGTTGGTAGCTGCACCACCTGCCGGTCCAGGTCGACCTGGTGATCCGCTAAGAACACCCAGGTGTACAGCATCGCTTCCGCCTCTTGTCCCTCGGGCACGTCTACTAGGCTTATGCCCCATAGCACTTGCGAGGCGGAAACAACCAACCGCCCCTTCCACGGCCGCAGCCAGAGTGTATGTAAATGCAATTCCATGAACTATTTTCACCATAAATATATGAGCAAGTAAGTTCCAACCTTTAGGGAAGAGAGTATTAGATCCTAGTAACTGATTTCATTGTTATATATCGACAAGTATGGATGTCTATATTGCATTAAAGTTATGAGATTGTGTAAAGATGCAAGATTAAGGTTTATGAAGCTAAGTGAGTGGGCAAAGGAAATGGGGATAAGTTATAGAAGGGCGTGGCAGATGCGTTTTTATGCTTGCCAAGCTATTTAAAAGTAGCAGGCATAAACAACATTAATTTGAAGGTGGTTTTAACAAGTCAGATTAAAAAGGCTTTTTCGTAAAATTTTTAGTCTCTTATCTAAAATCGCTTGACATTTACTACTACTACTACTAGCATTAGTGCTGTGAAGAATATTACTGTTGATAATTATTTTGGCAAGGATGAGACTTAAATCCAGAGGATGGTTAA
>Ga0080006_1192080_pt1 | contig 97677 bp, 90 predicted proteins | sample RS3BMetagenome_FD_69209 | JGI IMG/M metagenome (GOLD analysis project Ga0080006, IMG submission 69209) | Ferric oxide microbial mat and aquatic microbial communities from Rainbow Spring, Yellowstone National Park, USA - RS3B (SPADES... ... | reverse complement strand
CGAGGAGGGTGTCGGGCTCGAGGTCGGCCACCAGTGCGCCGAGGGCATCGGCGACCGAGGTCATGCGGGCGCGCAGGCCGTCCGTGGAGGGACCGGTTGCCGGACAGGGGGACGAGGCGGGAGCAGAGGTGGGAGCAGTGGTGGCTGTTGCCATGGATCCATCGTTGCCGGGGGGTGTGACGGTGGCGCGCGGGAGCGACTGCCCTGCGCACCCGGTCGCGTCGATTGCCTGTAGAGTGTGGGAGTCCACCCGCGCCGTAGCAACTGCGCCTGGTGGTTCCCGAGGCACACTCCGGTGCTTCCCCCGTAGCCCGAAAGCGCCTCCATGCCTGCCTCTGCCCCTTCCTTCGCCGTACTCGGCGTGCCCTCGGACATCGTGTCCGCCCTCGATGCCAACGGCATCACCTCCCCCTTCCCCATCCAGGCGATGACACTCCCGGATGCGTTGGCCGGTCGCGACGTGTGCGGCAAGGCTCCGACCGGATCGGGCAAGACGCTCGCCTTCGGTATCGGCGCCGTCGCCAACCTGAAGGGCAAGTCCGCCAAGCCGAAGCATCCCCGTGTGCTCGTCCTCACACCCACCCGCGAGCTCGCCGCCCAGGTCGCCTCCGAACTCCAGGTGCTGGCCGACCCACGAGGGCTGCGAGTCGAGTGCTTCTACGGCGGCGTGGGCTACGGCCCGCAGCTGAAGGCCCTGTCCCGGGGCGTCGACATCGCCGTCGCCTGCCCGGGACGCCTCGGCGACCTCCTCGAGCGGGGCAGCATCCGCCTGGACTCCGTCGAGATCGTCGTGATCGACGAGGCCGACCGCATGGCCGACATGGGCTTCCTGCCCGACGTTCGCCGCATCCTCGACCTCACCCCGGACGGCCGTCAGACCCTCCTCTTCTCGGCCACGCTCGACGGGGACATCGACGTCCTGGTCAAGCGCTACCAGCACGACCCGGCCCGCCACGAGCTCGAGGTCGACCAGGACGACGCCAGCGCGGCCGTCCACCTCTTCTGGCGGGTGTCGTCAGGGGACCGGATCGACCGTACCGCCGAGGTCGTGACGGCGGCCGGCCCGACCATCGTCTTCTCGCGCACGAAGCACGGTGCCGACCGCATCGCCCGTCAACTCGAGCAGCGGGGCATTCGGGCGGCCGCCATCCACGGCGACCGGAGCCAGAAGCAGCGGGAGCGGGCGCTGGACTCGTTCGTCCGTGGCGCCGTCGACTGCCTCGTCGCCACCGACGTCGCCGCCCGCGGCATCCACGTGGACGGGGTGAACGCCGTGGTCCACTTCGACCCCTCCGCCGATCCGAAGGACTACGTGCACCGTTCCGGTCGTACCGCCCGCGCCGGCGCCACCGGTGTGGTCGTCAGCTTCGTGACCCCCGACAAGGCCGGCGCGGTCAAGAAGCTCCAGCGTGAGCTCCACGTACCGATCGGCACGACCGAGTTCGACCTCACCGCCGTCGAGAAGGTGCTCGGACCCCCGCCACCCCGGCGCGTGGTCAAGGAGCGGGAGCCCGACCGCCACCGCGAGTCGTCGCCGAACGCCAACCGCGGCGGCGTCCGTGCCTCGCGTCCGTTCAAGACGCGCAAGCCGGGCCATGGCGGCGCCGCCCGCCACGGCGGCGGTCCCCGTACCGGCACCAGCCCCGGCAACGGCAGCGGTCCGCGTGAGGACGTCGGCAAGCCGTCGGGATTCTCCCAGCCCGGCAAGCCGGGACGTCCGGGCAAGCCGGGCAAGCCGGGACGCACCACCAAGCCAGGAGGCCCGTCCAAGCCGGGCGTGCCGTCGGCCCACGCATCGGCGCCCTCCGGTCACAAGAAGCGCGGCGCCGGAGCCGGTGCCCCGGGTGGGGTTCGCCGAGGTGGTGCCGCCGGAGCACGTCCGACGAGTGGTGGCGCGGGGCGGTCGCAGCGGGGTCGTTGAGCCCGCAGACCGCAGGCCATGTTGTGATCGGTGATCGCGACGGGTGGTTGCAGCCACCATCTACAGTTCCAGGATGCCTTCCGATACGAAACCCGACGTCGCCATCCCCGACGGCCCGCCTCCGACCGAACTGATCGTGGAGGACCTCGAAGTAGGAACGGGGGCCGAGGCCGTGTCCGGCTCGTCGGTGACCGTCCACTACGTGGGTGTCTCCTGGTCGACGGGCGGCGAGTTCGACTCGTCGTGGAACCGTGACGAGCTCTTCGGCTTTCCGCTCGGCGCCGGCCACGTGATCCAGGGCTGGGACGAGGGGGTCGCCGGCATGCGGGTGGGTGGCCGTCGTCGCATCACCATCCCGCCCGAGCTCGGCTACGGGAGCCGCGGCGCCGGTGGCGTCATCGGGCCGAACGAGACCCTGGTGTTCGTGGTCGACCTGTTCGACGTCGGCTGATCAGCGGAACAGGTCCCCCGCGGGAGCGCGCACGATCTCGTCGGCGACCGATCCCGGGCGCAGCCAGCCCGGGTCGAGGCCGCGCACCACGGCGACAGGGACCGAACGGTCCTTGCCCATGACCAGCTCGGCCGCTCCCGCCACTTCGTCGGCGACACACACCTCGGTGGCCTCGAGGATGCGTCCGGTGGCGTCAGAGGTGCCGCGTAGGTCCACCACCCCGGCGATCCCGGCGATGCCGATGGCCACGTCGGTGACCCCGTTGCGCCAGGTCCGTCCGAAGGTGTCGGACACGACGACGCCGACGGTGACACCGAGGCGGTGAGCGAGCACCTCACGGATCCGACGGGCCGACTTGTCGGGATCGACCGGCAGGAGCGCGGCGGTTCCCTCGTCCACGTTCGACAGGTCGACCCCGGCGTTGGCGCACACGAACCCGTGGCGCGTCTCGGTGATCAACAGGTCCCCCCGACGCCGCAGCACCCGGTTCGACTCGGACTCGACCAGGCGCCGTTTGGCTTCCGGATCGTCGCGGTCGATCGCCACGATGCGTCCCTCCGCCTTGGACACCACCTTCTGGGTCACCACCACGACGTCCCCGTCCCGGATCCAGGTGGCCCGCACCCCGTCCTGGCCGGGCGGTGCGAGCGCATCGGCCAGGAGCGCACCCAGATCGTCACCGGGTCGGATCTCCCCGATGCCGAGCACCGGGACGACGGACAGGGCCCCGGCGGGCAACCCGGTCCCGGAGGCGACAGGCCGGTCAGGCACCGGCGTCCAGTACGACCCGGGCCAACGCCGCCGACCGGGAAACGTCGGACATGATCGTCGGAGCCACGAGGCACCGGACGCCTTCGGCCTCGACGGCCGGAGCCAGTGCGGCGTCCGCCTCGTCGACCACCAGGGTGGCCACCCATGGCGCGTACCAGCGGGCCACGCCCACGACCGAGGACTCGAAGCCCATCTCGACGAGCAGGCGGTCGGCCGGACCCTTGAGGGCCGATCCGGCGATGATGGGGGACACCGCGACGATGGAGTCGCGACGGGCCGCCAATGCCTCGGGTATGCCGGGCACGGCCAGGACGGGGTCGATCGAGACGACGGGATTGGACGGGCACACGACGACCAGGTCGGCATCCCCGATCGCCTCCAGGACCCCCGGCCCGGGCCGGGCCTCAGCGGCCCCGGCGAACCGGACCTCCCGCACGGCCACGTCGTGGCGCAGCTTCACGAAGTACTCCTGGAACCCGACCTCGTGCCCCTCGTCGAGGAGCAACCGGGTGCGGAGGGGATCGTCGGTGGCGGGGAGCAGGCGGATGCCCACGCCGAACCGACCGGCCAATTCGGCGGTGACGGCGCCGAGTAGGGCGCCCTCCGACAGCCGCTGGGTCCGGTAGAGGTGCGTGGCCAGGTCCTGGTCCCCGAGATTGAACCACGTGACGCCGCCGAGGCGACCGAGGGACTCCATGACCCGCCAGGTCTCGCCGGCGAGGCCCCAGCCCGTCTCGGGGTTGATGGCGTCGGCCAGTGTGTAGAGCACCGTGTCGAGGTCGGGACTGATGTGGAGTCCGTGCAGGTCCGTGTCGTCGCCCACGTTGACGACCGCGGTGATCTCCCGGGGGTCCTGCACCTCGACCATGCCGCGCAGGAGGCGGGCGGCGCCGACCCCACCGGCCAGGGCGGTGATCACGGGGAGATCCGCGGGGTGACGCACGATGCAGGCATCCGCGCAGGCTACCTGGACCGGTGACGTGTACCGGGCGCCGGGGGCGGGCGGGCAGGCATCGGGCGGTGGGCGGGCAGGCATCGGGCGGTGACGTCACGGGCGGGTGACCGGGATGTGCAAGGCTCGCACCGTGCCGCCGGAGCGACCAGCGACCGTCGCCGACGACCGGCTGTCCGTCGGATTCGATGCGACCCCCCTGCTCGGGCGTCCCACCGGGGTCGGTGTGTTCTGTGCTGGCGCGCTGGGTGGTCTGGCCGCCCGCGACGATCTCGAGGTGTCGGCCTACGCCGTGAGCTGGCGACGCAGGCAGGGGATCGCTCCCATCCTCCCCGGAGGCGTCCGTTGCGGCCATCGGCCCATGCCGGCCCGACCCCTGCATGCCGCGTGGGCCCGCTCGTCGCTGCCACCGATCGAGTGGTTCGTGGGTGCCCGGGACGTGATCCACGGTTCGAACTTCGTGGTGCCACCGACCCGGACGGCGGCCCGGGTGGTGACGGTGCACGACCTGACCGTGATCCGGTTCCCCGAACTGTGCGACGCGCCGACGTTGGCCTACCCGGCCCTCATCCGGCGGGCCGTCTCCGAGGGCGCCTGGATCCACACCCCGTCGAGGTTCGTGGCCGACGAGGTGGTCGCCGAGTTCGCCGTCGATCCCTCCCGGGTGCGGGCCGTGCACCACGGCGTCCCGGAACTGAGCACCGCCGCTGATCGCGGTGCCCCCGTCAGCCTGCCCGTCGGCTGTGACCGCTACGTGTTGGCCATCGGGACCATCGAGCCGCGCAAGGACTATCCGCTGCTCGTCCGGTCCTTCGACGAGGTGGCTGCGGTCCATCCGGACGTCGCCCTCGTGATCGTGGGGAGCGACGGGTGGGGAGCACGGGCGTTCACCGAGGCGATGGCCGCCTCGTCCGTGCGGGAGCGAATCGTGCGTCCGGGCTACGTCGACGATGCCCGGCTGGGTGCGATCCTGCGGGGTGCGGCCGTCCTGGCCTACCCGTCCCGCTACGAGGGGTTCGGCTTCCCGCCCCTGCAGGCCATGGCCGAGGGCGTTCCGGTGGTGGCCACGGCGGCCGGAGCCGTCCCGGAGGTGGTCGAGGACGGTGCCTGGCTGGTGGCGCCCGGTGACCGGGACGCACTGGCGGCCCGCCTCGACGAGGCACTGGCCGGAGGTGCGGCCGTGGACGCCCTGGTCGAACGCGGCCGGACCCGGTCGGCCGGATTCAGCTGGGAGCGGTGCGCCGACGGCCTGGCCGGTCTCTACCGGGATGCCGTCGAGGCCGCGCCTGCGCGCAGGGCGGATCCGGGACAGGCGGATCCGGGACGCGAGGGGCTGCGGTGAGCCGCCTGCGCGTGCTGCTGCTGGTCGAGCAGCTGCGGCGGCCGGCGGCCGGCGGTATCGGGAGCTACGTGGTCGGTCTGCTGCAGGGACTCGACGAACTCGCGGCCGCAGGTGCGGTCGACGGGCCCGAACTCGTGCTGGCCGCCAGTCGGCCGCCCGGCGGGTCGGACGGCGAACCGCTGGCCCGGCTGGGCCGTGAACTGCGCATCTCGGCGCTGCCGGGACCCCTGCTCACCCGGGCGTGGGACCACGGTCTGGTGCGGGCACCGTCCGGTATGGACGTCGTGCACGCCGCCTCCCTGGCCACCCTGGAGACCGGCGACGTCCCCCTCGTAGTGACGGTCCACGATCTGCTCTGGCGGCGGGTACCCGACGCCTATCCGCCCCGGGGACGCCGTTGGCACGAGGCTGCACTGATTCGGGCCCTCGAGCGGGCCGACCACTTCGTGGTGCCGGCGGAGGTGGTGGCCGGCGACCTGGTCGACGCCGGAGCGTCACGGGAGGTGATCACGGTGATCCCCATGGGCGCGGACCACCTGCCGCTGCCGGACGTGGCCGGCGCGTCCGCCCACCTGGCGTCGCTCGGGGTCCATGGCCCGTTCCTGCTGAGCGTCGGGACCCTGGAGCCGCGGAAGAACCTGCCACGGCTCATCGAGGCCTACGAGTCCATCCGGGATGAACTTCCCGAACCGTGGCCCCTCGTGATGGTCGGTCCGTCCGGTTGGGGTGGGCAGATCACCGTCGGTCCGGGGGTGATCCTGGCCGGCACGGTGTCCGCCGCCGAGCTGTCGGGACTCATCACGGCCGCCCGGCTGCTCGCCTACGTCCCCCTCATCGAAGGCTTCGGTCTCCCGCCGGTCGAGGCCATGTCGCTGGGCACGCCGGTGGTGGCCAGCCCACTGCCGAGCACCGGGGGCGCGGCGCGGGAAGTGGACCCGAGCGACACGACCTCGATCGCCGCCGGGCTCTGGGACGTGGCCACCGACGAGTCCGTACGTGCCGATCTCGTGCGGCGGGGCTCCGTGCGGGCCGCTGAGCTGTCGTGGTCCTCCATCGCCCGCCGTCACCGTGAGGTGTGGGAACTCGTGTCTGCCGGCCGGGGCGGTTCGTGAACGCCGAGGACCGCCGGGGCCCGGTGGGATCGATGGACCCGGTGGGATCGAGCCTGCGGGTGTCGCTGGACGTCAGCGCCGTCCCCGAGCGTCCGGCGGGGGCCGGGCACTACATCGTGCAACTTGCCGACCAGCTCGCCGCCCGTGCGGACGTCGACCTGGTCCTGTGGAGCCGGGCCGACGACCGCGTCCGGTGGGCCCCCCTGGTGGCTCCTGGTGACCTCGGGGCGTCCGCCCCCGGGCCACGGCCGCTCCGACTGGTGTGGGAGCAGCTGCGCCTGGGCCCGCTGGTGGCGGCGTCCGGGGCGGCGGTCCATCACGGACCGCACTACACGATGCCGCGCAGGACCTCGGTGCCGGTGGTCGTCACCGTGCACGACCTGAGCTTCTTCGAGGCACCCGAGTGGCACGAGCGGTCCAAGGTGGTCCTCTTCCGGCGGGCGATCCGACGGGCGGCCCGGGAAGCGGCGGTGGTGGTCTGCCCGAGCCAGGTGACGGCGGACGCGCTCTCGAGGTGGTGCCCGGTCGAGGCCGAGGTGGTGGTGGCACCGCACGGCGTGGACACGCTGCGCTTCCGTCCGGACGAACCGGTCACCGGGGCCGATGCGGAGCGACTGGTCGGCCTCGACGTCCGCCTCACGTCGGACCGGCCGCTGCTGGTGTTTGTGGGGACGCTCGAGCCCCGCAAGGACGTCCCGACCCTGGTCGAGGCCTTCGCCTCGGTGGCGGAGGCGCATCCGGAGGCGCTGCTCGTGCTGGCCGGTGGCCACGGGTGGGGTGGGAATGCAGTGCACGCCGCCGTGGAGGCGTCCGGCCTCGGGGACCGCGTGGTGCGGACGGGGTATGTGGACGATGACGTGGTCCCGGCGCTGCTGCGGTCGGCCACCGCCGCGGTCTACCCTTCACTCTACGAAGGGTTCGGCATGCCGGCTCTCGAGGCGCTGGCCTGCGGCACGGCCCTGGTGACCACCCGTGGCACGGCGATGGACGAGGTCGCCGGCGACTCCGCCCTCCTCGTACCCCCGGGCGACCGGGCCGCCCTGGCCGACGTGCTGGACGTGGTCCTGGGCGGTCGGGGGGACGACCGGGCGGCATCCGAACGGCGCACCCTCGGCTTCGGGATCGCGGACCGCCATACGTGGGAGGCCAGCGCCGACCTCCATGTGGCGGCGTACCGGTCCGCACTGGCAGGCGGCTGACGGGTACGCAGGTCCGGGCGTGGGGGAACCGGGGAGCAGCCCGTCGCGGACCGCCGCGCTCTTGCGGCCCGCCCAGCCAGTAGGGTGCCCGTCGTGCGCTCCCTGATCACCGGCGGCCGCGGCTTTGTGGGCACGTGGCTGGCCGATCATCTCCGTGACTCCGGCGACGACGTCGTCCAGATCGACCAGGAGGTCGAGATCACGGATCCGGCGGCCCTGCTCGAGGCCGTGACGGCCGCGGCCCCGGACGCCATCTACCACCTGGCGGCCATGACCCACGTGGGACAGTCGTGGGACGAGCCGCTCCGGGTCCTCGAGGTCAACGTGCTCGGCACCGGTGCGCTCCTGGCCGCCGCCCGCGAGTGCGGCACGGATCCGACGGTGCTCGTGACCAGCTCCGCCGAGGTGTATGGATCCGTCACCGACCCGCAGCAGCTACCCCTCACCGAAGGGTCACCCACCTCCCCGCTCACGCCGTATGCGGCCTCCAAGCTGGCCGCGGAGGCTCTGTGCCTCCAGGCGTGGCTGGGGCACGGGCAGCGGGTCATCACGGTCCGCCCCTTCAACCACATCGGTCCCGGCCAGTCTCCGAATTTCGCGGTGTCGGCCCTGGCCAAGCGCATCGTGGACGCCGAGCGGTCCGGCGCCACCGAGATCCCCGTGGGCAACCTGTCGGCTCGACGGGACTTCACCGACGTACGCGACGTGGTCCGGGCCTACCGGATGCTCATCGAGTCAGGCGCTGCCGGCAGCGTCTACAACATCTGCTCGGGGCGTGACGTCGCCATCCAGGAGATCGCCGACCGCCTCCTGGCCCAGGCGGGCAGTTCGGTACGCCTGGTGCCCGATCCGTCCCTGATGCGTCCCGTCGAGGTCCCCGTACTGCGCGGCGACCCGACACGTCTCACCGACGCCACCGGATGGCTCCCGCAGTGGACCCTCGACCAGACCCTGGCGGACGTGCTGGCCCACTGGCGGGCCACGCCCGCCTGACGCTCCGTCCCGGACCCCGGACGCCGGACCCCGGACGCGCAGAACGACCCGCCGGAGCGGGCCGTTCTCGCGGGGAACGAGGAGGGTGGGTCCGGGTCGACCGGGCCTCCTGGGTCCACTGCCCGGTCGCCCGGTCGCCGGGGAGACGAAGGGGCGAACGTGGGTACCGCTCAGGCGACCGTCGTCGGGCGCATGTTGCGGATCTGCGTGCGGGCGTCCTTCGCCTGCTCGTGCGCCTGCTTGGCGATGTCACGGGCCTGCTCGGGGAGCCGGTCCTCGAAGGGGGCGAAGACGGCTTCGACACGCTCGATGAGCTCCTCGGCGCGGTCCATGAGCTCCTCGACCTTGGCGTCGACGTTCTTGACGGCGTCGGTGAGGTCGCTGCGGACTGAGGTGACCCGGTCGTTCAGACCGCTGGACGGGTCGTGCAGCTTGGCCATGAGCTCGCGGCGCTGGACCTGGGCCTGCTGGAAGCCGAGGACGCCGGCGCCGATGACGACGTAGGTGGCGTCCTTGGCGACGTTGGCGATGTCCTTCGCCGCCTTGGTGATGTCGGTGTTGATCTCGGGCATGGTGTGCTCCTTCGTACTGCTTCGCTGATCGGACTGCTCGTAGTGGTCACGCGGCGCCGGTTCCTGCGTCCAGGTTCCTGCGCTGTGTTCGAATACAACTGTATACGAAAGCATATACATTTGCAAGCACTCAGGAAACGCCCGGCACCCACCCGGCACCCACCCGGCAATCGCGACCGGTCCCGGAGCCATCCACCCCCTCCGAACAGGGGGTATGCAGATCCGGGGCGCGAACGCCCATCACGCTCCTCCCGGCCCGATAGCCTCTCACCCCTGATGGAAACACTGGCCCCGCCGGTTGTCGCCGTCGTCGTCGCCCACGATCCCGGCCCGTGGTTCGCGGAGACGCTGGCCTCGATCGCCTCACAGGACTATGCGGAATTGTCGGTGTTGGTCCTCGACACCGGCGTGTCCGGCGGCCTGGCCGTCCGGGTGGCGGCGATCCTGCCGTCGGCCTACGTGCGGCGGTTCGAGGAGAACCGCGGCTTCGGGGCGACGGTCAACGAGGTGCGGACCATGGTGGACGGTGCCGCCTACTACCTGGTCTGCCACGACGACGTCGCCTTGGCCGAGGACGCCGTCCACCTGATGGTCGAGGAGGCCTTCCGCTCCAACGCCGGCATCGTGTCACCGAAGGTGGTGCGCTGGGACGACCCGGAGCAGCTGATCCACGTGGGCATGAGCATCGACAAGGGTGGTTCCGTGGTCGAGCGGGTCCAGCCGTACGAGATCGACCACGGCCAGCACGACGCGGTGCGGGACGTGTTCGTCGCCCCCGGGGGCTGCACCCTCATCCGGGCGGACCTGTTCGACGAGCTCGACGGATTCGACCCGGCGATCGTGGCGATGGGGGAGGACCTGGACCTGTGTTGGCGGGCCCAGGTGGTGGGCGCGCGGATCGTCGTTGCTCCCGACTCCCGGGTGCGCCACCTCGAAGTGCTGGCGTCGGGTGCCCGGGTGCTCGAGCCCTCGCTCCTCGATGCCGAGGCACGGGCCACAGCCGTCGAGGCCGGGGAACGTGCCGGGAGCAGCACCGGCGGGACACCGGACGCCGTCCCGGACGCAGCGGAGGACGGCCGTGGAGTGGAGGAATCGGCCACGGAGGGCGGTGACGGGGTGCGCCCGGCCACCCTGCAGGAGCTGCAGCGCCGCCACGAGCTCCGGGCGGTGTTCACCTGCTACTCCCGCAGCCACCTGTGGAGGGTCGTTCCCCAGCTCGTGGTCCTCGCTGTCGCCGAGGTCATCGTCGCCGAACTGGCCGGCAACCGGACCCGCGCACGCGCCGTGGTCCGGGCGTGGCGGTGGAACCTGGGCCGGATGGGTGCCATCCGGACCCGACGATCGACCCTGCAGGCCAAGCGGCGGGTCGGGGACAAGGAGATCCGCCCACTGCAGGTCCGGGGCAGCGCCCGGCTGTCGGCCTACTTCCGGAGGGTCTTCCAGTTCGGATTCCACGGCGCGCACGCCGACGAACTGGCGGCGGCCGCGGCGGTGGCGGTCGAGACCTACGGGACGGCCGACGAGGGCCTGGAGCTCGAGGCGGGTGCGGAGGCCACCGAGGCCGGTCGGGTCACCGGTCGGGTCCGCGTCGGCGTCTGGCTCGTGGCCACCGCCCTGGTGGTCATCGGTTCACGTGGCGTCCTGACCGGACGCCTCCCGTCGCTCGGACAGTTCACCCCCTTCCCCTCCTGGTCCTCGACGTACGCGCAGTTCTTCACCGGGTGGCACCCCTCCGGGGTGGGGACCACCGCCCCGGCCACTCCGGCCCTGGCCATCTCCGGCGTGGTGGGCACCGTCCTGCTGGGGGCGATGGGGCTGACGCAGAAGGTCCTCGTCTTCGCGTGCCTACCCCTCGGGGCGTGGGGCGCCGTCCGGCTGCTGCGGCCGTTCGGGTCCCAGCGGGCGGCGCTCGTCTGTGGCCTGGCCTATCTGGCCGTGCCCCTGCCCTACAACGCGTTGGCCCTCGGGCGGTGGGGCGCGCTGGTCGTCTACGCCGGGGCTCCGTGGGTGCTGGCCACCCTCGCCCGGTCCACCGGGCTCGATCCGTTCGTCCGCCCGACGGGGGTGCCGGCGGCCGGCGTGGTCGACGGGGTGCGGGAGGGCGGCGACGCGTGGGCGTCGCGGCACGGTCGGCTGGGGGGAGCCCTGGCCCTCGGTGTCCTCGAGGCAGTACTCCTGTCCTTCGTGCCTGCGGCGATCATCGTGGTCGTCCTGGCCGCGCTGGCGACGGTGCTGTCGTCGCTGCTGTTCCGGGACGCCACCCGGACGCTGCGGTCCCTCCGGTTGGCCCTCGGGTCCACGGCGGTGGCCCTCGTGATCACCCTCCCGTGGCTCCTCGGTGTCCTCTCGAGCGGTCGGGGGCTCCTCACGGTCTTCGGCCTGCAGACGCCCGGTTCCGGTGCCGCCACCTGGGGGACGGTCGTCCGCTTCGCAGCGGGACCCATCGGAGACTCACCTCTGACCTGGGGGTTCGTCGTGGCGGCAGCCGCGCCTCTGGTGTTGGCCCGCGGCGTGCGGTTCCGCTGGGCGGCGCGTTTTTGGGCCATCGCGCTGGTGTTCTGGTTCGTGGCCTGGATCAGCGGCCGCGGTTGGACCGGGGGACTGGCCGTCGACCCCCTCGTGCTCCTCGGCCCGGCCGCGGCGGCGACGGCGGCGTCGATCGGGCTCGGGGTGGCCGCGTTCGAACGTGACCTGCCGAAGGCGGAGTTCGGCTGGCGCCAGCTGGTCACGGTGGTCGGAGTGGTCGCCGTGGCCCTGGCGTCGGTACCCACCGTGGTGTCCGCGCTTCCGGGCCGATGGGACCTGCCGACCAACGACTTCGCTCAGTCGGTGTCCTGGATGCACGCCGAAGCGGCATCCGGGGCGTTCCGGGTGCTCTGGCTGGGTGATCCGCGCAGCCTGAACCAGGGCGGGTGGGATGTCGGCGGAGGGCTCGCCTACGCCACCTCGGAGAACGGTCCGCCTGATGCCCGCTGGCTGTGGAACGGGACGGCGCCGGGGCCGGCGGCCCAGCTGGGATCCGCAGTCGACCTGGCCCTGCACGACGGCACCGACCGCCTCGGGAGCCTCCTCGCCCCGGCCGCCGTGCGCTACGTGGCGGTGCTGACCTCGATCGCCCCCGAGATCGCCGACCAGCAGAGCCCGACCGCCTACCCGGTCCCCGCGGACCTCCTGCCGGAACTGGCGCGCCAACTCGATCTCGAACCGGTGCTGTCGGGCACCGGGATCACCGTCTACGAGAACGCGGCGTGGGTGCCCCAGCGTGCCGAGGTCCCGGGCCGGCCGGGCGCGTCGGTGACGGTGACGTCGCCGCTGGCCGCCGGACCCACCACACCGGTCGTCCCCGACGCCCGTGCCGTCCTCCCCGGAGCCACCGCAGCCCGGTCCTTCCAGGGGCCGGTCGCGGCCGGAACGGTCTACTCGTCCGCCGCACCGTCCGGTGATTGGCGCCTCGTGGCCGCATCGGGCGCGTCGGCTCGCCGGTCGGACTCGTTCGGTTGGGCCTCCCGCTACACCGTGACCACGCCGTCGACGGCCACGCTGCGGTTCGACGGGGGCCTCGTTCCGCTGGTGGCCGGTGTCTTCTCGGTCGTGGCCTGGTTCCTGGTGCTCGCCGCCCTGATCGACCGCCGCCGCCTCCGTCGCGAGTGGGAGCGCGTGGGTCGGCCCCGGATCTGGTCGCCGACCCGTGCGTCGCGGCGCGACGACCTCGAGGACCTCTGGTCGATGGACGACGGGGACCTCGGTTGACCGGCCCGGGAGAGGAAGGTGCTCCGATGACCACACCGGACCGCGGCGTGGCCCAACGCGGCCGGTCCGACGGGTCCGTGGAGTCCAGCGTGGCCCGGCGCCGCCGTACCCTGCGTCCGGTTCCCGGCCGGATCGCTGCCGTCGTGACGGCGGCCGCAGTGATCGTGGGGGTCGGCATCGTTTCCCTGGCGGCCCCGGCCCCCTCGCCGTCCTCACCCACGTCGTCGGGTGACGGCGTGCACGTGGCTCCGACGTCGGCCCGGTCCTCGTCGTTCTTCTGCGCCACCGGTGCCGGTCTCGACGCCGGGGCCGGGGCCACCGGCACCGTCGTACTCACCAACACGACGCGGTCCCTCGCCACCGGGGTCATGACCGTCGACGGGGGTTCGGGGGCACCACCCGTCCGCCGCACCGTGACGGTCCCACCGCTCGGCAGCACCGACGTGGTCCCCGCCCAGGGACTGCCCGCGGGAGCCACGGCGTCCACCTTCGTCTTCGGGGGAGGCGGGGTGACCGGGACGATGGTCATCGGTTCTCCGGTCGGCTGGAGCACCGCCCCCTGCGCGTCCACGCTGTCGTCCACCTGGGAATTCGTGGGTGGATCGACGGCCACCGGACTCCTCGACCTGTCGCTCTACAACCCGGCCGCGGCCCAGGCGGTCGTCGACGTCAGCTTCCTGACGGCCGGCGGTGACGTGCTCGTTCCCCAGGCTTACCAGGGCATCACCCTGGTGCCCGGAGGACTGGTGGTGGCCGGCCTCGGCGCCTACGTGCAGAACCAGACCGTGGTGGCCACGATCGTGCAGACGACCACGGGAGGCATCGTGGCCACGGAGCTCGACCGGATCGCGGTCCAGTCGGGATCCGGCCTGGCCCTGGTGTCCGGGACGCCGACGGAGGCCGACACCTGGCGGTTCGCCCAGACCACCGCGGTGCAGGGCGGGTCCATCACGCTGTCGCTGGCCAATCCCGGGACGTCCCCGGTGACCGCCCAACTCACAGTGGGCCTGTCCTCGGCCACGGTCACGCCCAAGGTGGTCACCGTCCCCGGCAACTCGGTGGTGCCCGTCGTCGCCTCCGCCGTCGCCGGGTGGCCTCTCGGGTCTCCCTACTCCGTCACGGTCAAGGCGTCCGGGCCCGTCATCCTCGGCCGGAGTGTCGTCGCCCCGACTGGCGCCGCGTCGCCCCAGGCCGGGCTGACCGGAGGAACCACGACGACCGCGCCGTCGTGGTTGGTGGTCGGCCCGGGTAGTCCCGGCAATCCGCTGGTGGCGGGAGCGACCATGCAGACCCTGGCGATCGACAACACGGGCACGTCGCCGGTCGGTGTCACGGTCACCCCGCTGGCCGGCGGACGACCGGTGGCCGCGTTCACGGTCGCCGGCGGCGGTCTGGTCGTGCTCGGCCCGGGCGTCGTGGGCGGCTTGCGTCCCCTGGTCGTGAACGCCACCGGTCCGGTGTCGGTCGAGGTCGACGACGGCCCGGTCGGTGCGCCCGGCGTCGTGTCGGCGTCCGGGTTCCCCCTGGGCGGCTGACCGTCCGGTGAGGAATTGATCACCTGAACCCGCAGGCGGTACCGGATACCCCAGCTACCCGGAATTCACCTGCAGATCCAGCAGCATCGTCACCGATCCACCAATCCCACCGACGGCTTGGAATCCGAGTCGTTCGTAGAGTCGCCTGGCTGGATTCTCTGGCTCGACACTGAGGCCGAGGCCGGCGATGCCACGGGCCCTCCCCTCATCGATTACTCCGTCGAGGAGCATTCGGCCGATTCCTCGATCTCGGAATCCGTCGGCGACACCGATGGATATCTCGGGAACCGCCTCGTCGATGAATCCGTAACCGGGATGATCGACCGTGAAGTACCGCCACCAGGCGGCACCCACCGGTTGGTCGAACGCGGCAATCAGACCGAAGTCTGATGATCTGGGCCATGCATCGATGTAGTGCCAGAGCTCCGGATGACCCATCAGGTCGGCCACGGGTCGCGTGATGACGTCTGGGCGCCAGTCGCACGCCTCAGCCAGCATCTCGGCAAGGAACCTGCCGTCACTGGTTGCGGCTGCTCGCAGATGCACTTCGGACATGATCGCTCCCAGGAGTCTGACAAGACGATAGCGATGACGGAACCACGCCACTCTCCCGGCGGGGGCTGGCCGGCTAGTTCTTGCGCCGCCAGTTCGTGATGATGCGCTTCAAGCCGTCGGCGAACCGTCCCATGCCTTCGATCTGACCTTCGGGGGTCAGAGGCGAGTCGGTCGGTACCATCGGAGATCGACCACCAGACTCGGGCGGCCGCGGCTCTTGCTCGCGCCTCTTGCGGGGCCGTTGGTCGGAGGATCCCACGAGGGAAGTATCCCACCGAGTCGGCAGGGAGACCTCAGCGGAACGTCAAGGCCCGCCGTTGAACTGGTAGCCAATGGGACAGTCGCCGGTTCCGCTCGTAGTCCCCGCGAACATCCACCATTCGCCGGTGAGATGGCGAGAACACTCATCCGGAAACGCTGCTCCTCCAAGATTCGTGTAGCCGAGGCCGAGGGTGGGACCCCCGGTGGCGGTGAACATGACCACGTTTCCCTCGGGTGTGGAGAGTGCGCAGCGACGATAGGGCGCTGCAAGTGGCCCTACGCTGCCGGTCCGCTTCATCGAACACTCTTCTGGGACCACACCAAAGGCGTTCCGAGGTGCCGTGGCCAGCGGAACCAGTGCTGCCTGCGCCTGAGCAGTGGCGTGTGAACCCCACGCGACTGCTACAGGCATGGAGAACTCAAACGTCCATACGGATGCGACAACGGCTAATCCGATCGCCGTCATCACCGTCGCGATGCTGCCGGTGACAATCCAAATGGCCAACGCAGCGATCGAGCCGATTCCGAAGACGATCAGCGTAGGAATGGCGAGTGATCGGCCAAGGTCGGGCAGGACCCACCCGAGGTAGCCCAGTAGAACGGCGATCGCCAGCAGAAGTAGTGCCCTCAAGGCTGCCGGGACGTGGCGACGGCCGGTGCTTGCCAACTTCACGCCATCGGAGGGGTAGACCACGATGCAAGCGTAGGGCCGGGAGATGGTCGCGCGAGGGGTGCCCGACTCGTGCCGGTAGTGGGCACCCCTCAGTCCGCCTCGGGCAATGTGCCGTTCGGAACGGTCACCCGGCCGACACTCCGGGGGAGGGTCGGCTCCGGGGGAGGGTCAGTGGGAAGCCGGCGGCGGCGGCGGCGGCCATGGCGTCTGCTTGGCCGGCCAGGGCGCCTGCGCCGAGGGCCAGGCGCCTGGTGCGGTGGACCCGTTGGACGGAGCGTCGCCGCTGGTGGCGCCGTCGGCGTCCGTCGCGTTCGACGTGGTCCCGGCCGGCTCGGCGTGCTGCCCGGTGTCCGGGGTGGCCGACGGCACCTGGGCCGGCGCAGCGGCCGTCCCGTTCGTCACGGCGTCCAGGTGATCCGCCGGCGGTCCGTCCACGTTGTCCGAGCCGGTCGGTCCGTGCTGGCTGGCCACGAAGATCGGCGGCACGGTCTTCACGCCGGCGGCGTGGACGGCCCGCCCGTAGGCGGTGTCGACCAGTCGACCGACGGTCTCACCGTCGATGGTCTCCTCGTCGAGCAGTGCCCGGGCCACTGCGTCGAGTCCGCCACGGTGTCGGGCGAGGACGTCGAGGGCCCGCTGCTCCTGGGCCCGGAGGATGAGCTCGACCTCGTCGTCGATGATCTGGCTGGTGTGCTCCGAATAGTCCCTCGTGTGCATGAGGTCCTCACCCAGGAAGACCTGTCCCTGTGATCCCCAGGCCATGGGGCCGATCTTGTCGCTCATGCCCCATTCGCGGACCATCTTGCGGGCCAGCTCCGTGTTGCCCACCAGGTCGTTGGCCGCCCCGGTCGAGAGGTCGCCGTAGACGAGCAGCTCCGCGGCCCGGCCGCCCATCCGCACGGCGAGCGAGTCCTCGATGTGCTGGCGGGGGTGGATGTGGCGCTCCTCCATGGGGAGCTGCATGGTCACGCCCAGAGCCATGCCGGTCGGGAGGATGGTGACCTTGTGGACCGGATCGGCGTCGGGCAGCACGTAGGCCAGGACGGCGTGGCCTCCCTCGTGGAACGCCACCCGCTCCTTTTCTGCGTTGGACAGGACGAGGCTGTCGCGGCGCTGTCCCATGAGGACCCGGTCGCGCGAGGCCTCGAAGTCCTCGTTCTGGACGACCGGTGAGCCCCGGCGCACGGCGTGCAGGGCGGCCTCGTTCACCAGGTTGGCGAGGTCGGCGCCACTCATCCCGGGCGTGCCCCGCGCCACCTTGCCGAGGTCGACGGTCGGGTCCACCCGCTTGTCCTTGCAGTGCACCTGCAGGATGGGGAGGCGCTCGTCGAGGTCGGGGAGGGGGACGACGATCTGACGGTCGAAGCGGCCGGGTCGGAGGATGGCGGCGTCGAGGATGTCCGGACGGTTGGTCGCCGCCATGACGACGATGCCCTCGGTCGGGTCGAAGCCGTCCATTTCGGAGAGCATCTGGTTGAGCGTCTGCTCCCGTTCGTCGTGCCCACCGCCGAGTCCGGCGCCGCGCTTACGGCCGATGGAGTCGATCTCGTCGATGAAGACGATCGCGGGAGCCTGCTTGCGGGCCGTGGCGAACAGGTCGCGCACCCTGCTGGCGCCGACACCCACGAACATCTCCATGAAGTCGGAGCCGCTCACCGACATGAAGGGCACACCCGCCTCGCCGGCCACGGCCCGTGCCAGCAGGGTCTTCCCGGTCCCGGGAGGACCGACCAGGAGGATGCCCTTCGGGATGCGCGCGCCGATCTCCTTGAAGCGGGCCGGCGTCTTCAGGAAGTCGACCACCTCGCTGATCTCGAGCTTGACACCGTCGTAGCCCGCCACGTCATCGAACGTGGTCGCCGGACGCTCCGTCGAATAGAGCTTCGCCTTCGAGCGGCCGATGGACATGATGCTGCCCATCTGGCCCTGGGCCCGCCGGGAGATGAAGTAGAAGATCCCGAGGATGATGGCGAAGGGGATCAGGTACCAGATGATCGAGACCAGCGGGTTCTGGGTGGTCGTGACCAGCTTGTAGTTGACCCCGAGCGGGGTGAGGGCGTGGAGCTCGGAGTCGGTGACCGGGTTGGGGCCGTTGGCCGAGTACTTGGTCCCGTCGGTGAGGGTTCCGCTGATGACCCCGGAGGACTGGTCGACCGTGGCGGTGTGGACCTGCTTGTCCGACACCTTGGTCAGGAACGTGTGATAGGTGAACTGGGACGTGTTGGCCTTCTGGACGAGGCCGGGCACGATCAGCACGGCGAGTACCACCAGCGCCACGACCACGAACAGGATGATGCGGTTCTTGTTGGGCCCCGTCGAGTCCTGGCCGGAGCCGGTGGGGGAGCCTTGTCCGCTGGGGGTGTCTGAAGATGGCGGGGTCACGTGATCATGCTACGCGCCACCCGGGGTCGTTGACGCATCGCCCCGGCGCGTGGCCCGCCTCCGGAGCGGCCCCCGTCCACCGTCGGGGACCTGGTGCCCCGCACGGGGGTCCGGTCGGTATCGTGGGGGAGTGAGCGACCGGCCCGAACAGGCGGTGGATGCCGCGGGACCCGGCGCACCACCCCCGGCAGCGACCACCCCCGCACCCGCCTCAACCACGGGAGCGCGGCGCGGCCGGTGGGGGACCCCGGACGTCAGCCTGGGGCACCAGCTCGACGCCGGCGGCGTGCCCGCCACCCGGAACGCCGGCTGGATGTGGTTGCTCTACGCCGGGTTGGGCTTCCTCGGCGGGCAGTTGCTCGCCGCAGTGGTCGTGGCCGTGGCGGCGGCCCTGGCCGGGCAGTACCACCAGATCGCCAGCCTGTCGAAGCTGACTGAGCCCCCGACCTGGTTCGTGGTGTCGACGCTCTTCGGACTGTGGGGCGGGTTCTTCGGGGCCGCGGTCCTGGCCAGCCGCCTGCGCGGGACGAAGCGCCTGACCGCGGACATCGGACTCCGGTTCCGGTGGATCGATCTGCTCGGTGTCCCGATCGGCGTCGGCGGGCAGTTCCTCGTGACCCTGGTGTACGTACCGATCGCCCCGCACGTGCACGACTTCCACCAGCGGTTCGCCGCTCCGGCCCAGCGACTGACCGGTGGTTCCCACGGTGTCGGCTACGCCGTCATCGCCGCGGCCACGGTGGTCGGAGCGCCGTTCTTCGAAGAGGTGTTCTTCCGGGGTGTGCTGCTGCGGGCGCTGGCCCGGCTGTTCGGGCGGTGGGCCGGTTGGGTGGGGCCCGCGCTGGCCATCGTGATCAGCGGGACCCTCTTCGGTCTCGCCCATGCCGAGTCGCTGCAGCTGCTGGGCCTCGCCGTGTTCGGGGTCGTCCTCGGCACCGTGTCCTACCGGACCGGTCGCCTCGGCATGAACATGGTCGCCCACGCCAGTTTCAACGCCGTCGCCCTCTCCGCCGTCGTCCTCCCGGCGCTGGCCGGTGCGCGGGGACTCGCCTGACATGGCGACCGGGGACACGGCCGGCGGGAGAACGGCCGGCGGGAGAACGGCCGGCGGGAGAACGGCCGACGGGGGCACAATCAGCGGGGAGCTCGGACCCATCGAAGCGGTGACCGCAGTGGTGGATCCCCCGGTCGGTGGCGCCCACACGGTGCAGGACTTCCCCACCGACTCCGTGCGGACCGCCACGCCGTGGTGGAACCGGTTCGTCCGACGCACGGCCTGGCCCGCCTGGTCGAACACCGTGGTCATCCTCGCCGTCATGGCGGTGGTGCTCACCCAGATGCACCCGAACCTGCTGTTCCTCAACACCACGGCGACCGGAGGGGACACCGGGGCCCACGTGGCACTGCCCGCCTACCTGAAGTCGCACCTGCTCACGCACGGGAGCCTGACCGGGTGGGACCCGGGCTGGTACGACGGGTTCCCCCTCTACACCTTCTACTTCCCGCTCCCGGGGCTGCTGACGGTGGTACTGAACGGCGTCGTCAGCTACGACGTGGCGTTCAAGCTGGTGACGGTCCTCGGCAGCCTGCTGCTCCCTCTGTCCGCCTGGGCCTTCGGCCGGTTGGCCGGGCTGAAGGACCCGGGTCCGGGCTGCCTGGCCGCGGCCACACTGCCCTTCCTCTTCGAGCCGAGCTTCTCGATCTACGGGGGGAATCTGCTGTCGACGCTGGCCGGCGAGTTCTCCTTCTCGCTCAGCCTCTCGCTGTCCCTCCTCTTCCTGGGGGTGGTGGCCGCCGGCCTGCGGACGGGCCGGCACCGGGCGCTGGCCGGCGTGCTGTTCGCGGCCACCCTGCTGTGCCACCTGCTGCCGGCGATGTTCGCGGCGGCGGGGGCCGTCGTGCTGCTGGTGCTCGACGCCGACCTCCCGCGGACGCTGGCTCGCGGTGTCCGGGCGACGGCGGCCGGCCGGAGGTGGCTCACGCGCCTCGGGTGGTCGGTCGTGGCCGGGCTGCTCGGGCTCGGGTTGACGGCCTGGTGGCTGCTCCCGTTCTACGCCGAGCAGCCCTACACGACGAACATGGGGTACACCAAGGTGTTCGGCTACCCCCACCTGCTGTTCCCCGGGTCGGCGCGCTGGGTGCTCGCCGCCGACCTGGTGGGTCTCGTCGCCATGGTGGTCCGTCGGAACCGCGTGGCGCTCTTCCTGGTGGTGATGGCGGGCCTGTCGGCCGTGGCGCTGATCGTGGATCCGGCATCGAAGCTCTACAACGTCCGGTTCCTGCCGCTGTGGTTCCTCTGCCTCTACCTCCTGGCCGGTTACGCACTGGCCGAGGTGGTGGCGCTCGTCGCACGCGGGTGGCGCCGTCGGCGCCTGAACGTCTGGGTCCGTGCCGTGCAGGTCCGACTCGGATCGGTGGACCCGTTGGCCTGGGCGCCGGGGATGCGGATCACCCGGTTCCGTCGGCCGGTGCCCACCCCGGTCGCCGCCGGTGCGGTGGTGGGTCCCCTGGTGGCGTTGGCCGCGGTCTGCCTGGCGGTCGTCCCGCCGCTGGTCCTGCCGGCGACCACCCTGGCCAGGGTCGGGGTGACGGTGGGTGCCAACCAGCCGAGTGCGTGGGCGGCGTGGAACTACTCGGGCTACGAACAGAAGCCCGACTACCCCGAGTTCCAGTCGGTCATGCGGATGATGTCCTCGGTCGGCGCGGCCCACGGTTGCGGTCGGGCCATGTGGGAGTACGACCCGAGTCTCAACCGGTTCGGCACCACCGAGTCGCTCATGCTCCTGCCGTACTTCACCAACGGATGCATCGACTCGATGGAGGGCCTGCTGTTCGAGTCGGCCTCCACGACCCCGTTCCACTTCATCAACCAGAACGAGTTGTCCCCCAGCCCGTCGGACGCCGTCGTGCCCAACGGCGCCTTCACCTACGGCGGTCTCGACGTGGCCCTCGGCATCCGCCACCTGCAGCAGCTCGGTGTCCCCTACCTGCTGACCTCGTCGACCACGGTCCAGGACGCCGTGGCCACCGATCCGAGCGCCACCCTCGTCGGGACCAGCGGCCCGTGGAGGACCACCTACAACGCGCAGGCCCTCGACACGACCTGGAAGGTCTACAAGATCGCCGAGACCTCGCTGGTGGTACCGCTCCAGAACCGTCCGGTGGTGTGGAACGGCGTGGGCGCGAGCCAGTCCAGCTGGCTGGCGCCCGCCGCCGCCTGGTACGACACCCCGTCCCGGTGGTCGGTCGTGCCGGCCGCCGACGGTCCGACCTCCTGGACCCGCGTGCCCGTCGGGGCGACCCCGGTGACCGCCGTGCGCGAGCCCACCACCACCGTGTCCGACGTCCGCCAGAGCGACCAGGGCATCTCATTCCACGTGGATCGGATCGGCACACCCGTCGAGGTGCGCGTCTCCTACTTCCCGAACTGGAAGGCCACCGGTGCCGCCGGCCCGTGGCGGACCGCACCGAACCTGATGGTGGTGGTCCCGACCAGCCACGACGTGACGCTCACCTACGGCCGCGTGGCCGCCGACTACGCGGGACAGCTGATCACCCTCGTCTCCCTGGTGGTCGTGGCGGTCCTCGGCGTGCTCGGCTGGCGGGCCGGGCGGAGCCGCCGTGCCCGCCGGGCGGCCGGGGCGACCCGGTGAGGCGATGACCTATCCCCTCGGTATGTTCCCGTTGTCCACGGTCCTGTTTCCGGAGGCCGGTCTGCCGCTCCACGTGTTCGAGGAGCGGTACCGGGCGCTCATGACCACCTGCCTCGACGCCGACGGCGAGTTCGGCGTGGTCCTCATCGCCCGCGGCTCGGAGGTCGGTGGTGGCGACGTGCGGGTGGACATCGGCACGGTCGCCCGCATCGCCAACGTGGCCGAGCTCGACGACGGCCGGATGCTGGTCGTGGCCACAGGCGTACGCCGGGTGCGCGTGCACGAGTGGCTGGCCGAGGAACCCTATCCACGCGCCCTGGTCGAGGACCTGCCCGACCCGACCTTCACGTGTTCCGACGAGGTCCTGGCCGGGGCCGAGGGATCGTTGCGCCGCTTGCGCTCGCTGCTGTCCGAACTGGGCGACGTGCCGGCGCTGCCCCACAGCCTCCGGATCACCGGGGACCAGCAGGAGGTCGGCTGGCAGCTCTGCGACATGGCGCCCCTGGTCAGTCTCGACCTGCAGCGCCTCCTGGTGGCCGACGGGCTCGCCGACCGGATGGGCCTGCTGGCCGAACTGTGCGACGCCATGTCGGACGACGTCATCGGACTGCTGTCGGGCCCCGAACGGGAAGACTGAACCGGGCGAAGTGGCCGGGACGGGATCAGGGCACCTCGAGCTGGACCAGGAACTCCGTGATGCCGCCGGCCAGTCCATCGGCCGCCCGCTGGCGCCACGAGGGGTCCTCCACCAGCGCCGAGTCGCCGGCGTTCTGCATGTTGGCGCACTCGATCAACACCTTCGGCACGGTCGAGAGGTTGAGTCCACCCAGGTCGCCTCGGGGGACGATCCCGTCGACACCCGTGTAGTCGGACACCTGCAGGCCGGTGTCGGCCCGGAACACGTCGCGGACGTCGTTCCCCAGCACACCGGACGGACCGACGACGGCCCGGTTGTCGCTGATGGTGCTGACCACGGGGACCGGGACGTCGACGGCGAAGCCGCTGCCCCCAGGTGGACCCCCGTCACCGTGGATGGAGATGGCGGCGTCGGACCCGACGATGTTGCCGATGGCGGCCCGGGTGTCCACACACGGACCGACCCCGGTGTCGTTGGACCGGGTCAGGACGACGGTGGCCCCTCCGGCCTCCAGCTCGGCCGCCAAACGCAGGGCGACGTCGAAATTGAACGCGTGCTCCGGATAGCCGTTGACGTCGGTGGTTCCGGCGGTGTCGCAGCTCTCGGTGAAGCCGCCACCGTCGATCGGCTGGTCGATGAACGCGGGGTCGGACCCGTTGCCCCCGTCATGGCCGGGGTCGATGGTCACCACCTGGCCCACAAGCGGTGGCACCCGCACCGAGCCGAGGTTCGGGGCACCGCCGAAGGCGTAGACCGACCCGTCGGTCGACACGATCCGGTAGCCGTCCCCCGCCGTGTCGATCGAGCCCGCCGCCCGTTGGAGCAGGCCGGCGGCGGACCCGGCGAACGGGGCGCCGAAGCAGAACACGCCGCCGTCGGCGGCCACCAGGCGGTAGCCACCGGTGAGGACGTCCGTGGCCATGCCGACCACCGGTGCGGCGAGCACCAGGTTCCCCGTGGACCCCTCGAACCGGGCATCCCCGTATGCGAAGACCCCACCGTCGGAGGCGACCAGCCAATACCCCTTGCCGTCGGGCGTGGCCGCCATACCGACGATCGGCCGGTTGAGGTGCGACCCTCCCATCGAGCCGAGGAAGCCCGCATCCCCGTAGGCGAAGACCCCACCGTCGGAGGCGACCAGCCAATACCCCGTGCCGTCGGGCGTGGCCGCCATACCGACGATCGGCCGGTTGAGGTGCGACCCTCCCATCGAGCCGAGGAAGCCCGCATCCCCGTAGGCGAAGACCCCGCCGTCCGCGGCCACCAGTCGATAGCCGCCACCGTCGGACGTCGGCGCGATCCCGACGACCGGGGAGCGCAGGGGCAGGTCCCCGGCGGATCCCTCGAAGGGTGCGCCGAACGAGAACACCCCGCCGTCGGTGGCGGTCAGCCAGTAGCCACCGGTGGCCGGGTCGGCGGCCGAGGCGACCACGAGGTGGTTCCCTTCGACGACGGGCGCTCCGACGGCGGGACCCACGGTTGCCGGTCCGGCGGAGGCCCGGGGCGAGGCGAACCCGAGGGCGGCACCCAGGGCGAGCGTCGCCGCCACGAGGGTGACGACCGCACCGGCCGAGCGCGCCGCACGGCCTCGGCTACCCCGAAGGGCGAGGCGGTCCACGCTCAGATCCTGACACGGAGGCCTGGCCTAGGATGGTCCGACCATGGCCTCCCTCTCCCACGTGTTCAAGGCGTACGACATCCGGGGCGTCGTGCCCGATGACCTCAACGCCCTCCAGTTCCGCGCCATCGGGGTCGCCGTTTCCCGGTTCACCGGTGCGCCGACGGTCCTCGTCGCCCGGGACATGCGCGCCTCGGGGGTCGAGCTCGCAGAGGCGTTCGCCCTGGGCGTCCGCTCCGAGGGGGCCGCGGTGGTCGATCTGGGCCTCGCCTCCACGGATCTGCTCTATTACGCCGCCGGAAGCCTCGACGCCCCGGGGGCGATGTTCACCGCCTCGCACAATCCGGCGAAGTACAACGGCCTGAAGCTCTGCCTGGCCGGGGCCCGCCCGGTCGGTCGGGACACCGGCCTCGTCGAGATCCAGGCCACCGCCGAGCAGCTGCTCGACGACTGGGCGGCCGACGGTCCACCCGAGCCGGACCCGGCCACCCTGGGGGCCCTCGAGCACCGCTCGGTACTCGAGGCCTATGCCGACCACGTGCGGTCGTTCGTCGACACGTCGGTCCTCCGACCCCTCAAGGTGGCCGCCGACACAGCCAACGGCATGGGTGGCCTGGTGGCCCCGGTCGTCTTCGCCGGTCTCCCGTTCGAGGTGGACATCCTGTTCCCCGATCTGGACGGGGACTTCCCCAACCACCCGGCCGACCCCATCCAGCCCGAGAACCTGGTGGACCTGCAGAAGCTCGTCCTGTCGTCCGGTGCCGACGTGGGTCTGGCCTTCGACGGCGACGCCGACCGGGTCTTCCTGGTCGACGAGAAGGCGGAGCCGGTCTCGGGTTCGCTGACCACGGCCCTGGTCGCGGCGGCGCTGCTCGACAAGCACCCGGGTTCGACGGTGCTCTACAACTGCATCTGCAGCCGTGTGGTGCCCGAGGTCATCGCCGAGCACGGCGGTGTCGGGATCCGGACCAAGGTCGGGCACAGCTTCATCAAGCAGGTGATGGCCGAGACGGGCGCAGTCTTCGGCGGTGAGCACTCCGGTCACTACTACTTCCGAGACAACTACCGGGCCGACTCCGGGATCATCGCCGCCATGCTGGTCCTCGAACTGCTCAGTGTGACGGGCCGGCCGCTGTCCGAACTGCTCGCCCCGTTCAAGCGCTACGCCGCCTCCGGCGAGATCAACACGGTGGTGGACGACCCGGCCGGTGCCGTCGAGCTGATGGCCGCCGAGGTCGAGGCGGCCGGTGGCGCACTCGGCACGCCCGACCGGCTCGACGGACTGACCGTCGACCGGGGTGACTGGTGGTACAACCTGCGTCCGTCGAACACCGAACCGCTGCTGCGCCTCAACGTCGAGGCACCCGACGAGGCGTCCTGTGCGGCCCGGGTGGCCGAGGTGCAGGCAAGCATCGCCCGCCTGCTCGCCCCGTGATCCCGGGCGACCCGGGACCGCACCGCACGAACAACGACGAGACACTCCCAGAGAGGAACCACCGATGACCCTGGACCCGCTGCTGATCGAGGTGCTGGCCTGTCCCGAGGACAAGGGCCCGCTCCTGTACTTCGCCGACGAGCAGCTCCTGTTCAACCCCCGGCTGCACCGGACCTACCCCGTCCGCGACGGCATCCCGGTGATGTTGATCGACGAGGCCACCACGGTGGAGGCCACCGAGGGCGCACGTCTCCACGCCAAGGCCGAGGCCGGCGGGGCCGTGACGACCGCCGCATCCGCCGGGGCGTGACCGTCGAGGCGGCGGCACTCGATTCGCGCGGGATTTGGGGTGCCACGCTCGGGCTCCCCGAGCAGGTGACCGCGGCGGTCGATGCCGCTAGGGCCGTGGACGGCCTGCCCGGCCACGACGACGTCGAGAACGTCGTGGTCCTCGGGATGGGCGACAGCGGCATCGTCGGTGACGTCCTGACCGCGGTGGCCGCACCCTTCATGCCGGTTCCCGTCACCGTGGTGAAGGGCTATGTGCCACCGGACCACGTCGGGACCGGATCGCTCGTGCTGGCCGTGTCGTTCTCCGGCGACACCGAGGAGACCGTCGAGGCGGCCACCGCGGCCTATGAGGCCGGTGCCGCACTGGTGGTCGTCTCCGGCGGCGGTGAGCTGGTGCGCCTGTCGGGGGAGTGGGACGTGCCTCTGGTGCCGGTGCCGGTGTCCCTACCCGAGGCACGGACCGCCCTCGGGGCCATGGCGATCCCGCCGCTCGTCCTCCTCGAGGTCATCGGGCTCTTCCCCGGGGCGCAGCAGTGGATCGACCTCGCGGTGGAGCAGCTGACCCGGCGCCGTGACGAGCTCGGTCGGCCGGGCAACGTCGCCGAGACGACGGCCCGTCGGATCGGTCGGACGATCCCCCTGGTGCACAGCAGCCAGGACCTCGGGGCGGCCGCCGCCCTCCGATGGAAGTGCCAGATCAACGTGAGCGCCAAGTCGCCGGCGTTCTGGAACGTCCACCCTGAGCTGTGCCACAACGAGGTGGCGGGCTGGGGCCAGAACGGTGACGCCACCCGCCAGATCATCACCCTGGTCAACCTTCGCCACGATGCCGAGCACCCCCAGGTGAGCCGACGGTTCGACCTGGTCACCGAGGCTCTGCGCGAGGTCATGGCCGACGTGCTCGAGGTGCGGGCGGCCGGCGAGGGGGACCTCGCCCAGCTGCTCGACCTGGCGCTCGTCGGCGACATGGTGGCACTCCACCTGGCCGACCACGAGGGGATCGACCCCGGACCCGTGCCGGTGGTCGACGAGATCAAGCACCTGTTGGCCGGCGGCGACGCCTGAGACGGAGCCGCGGTGTTGCGGTTGTATGACGTCCGGGTGAACTCGTAGCGCAACGGTTACTTTCTGCGCCGTCGAGGCGTAGGGTTGAGGTGTGAGCAGCGTGCGGGTCTGTGGTTGCAAGTCGAAGCCAGTCGCAGGCGAAACGACCCACGTAAGGCAACTCATGGTTGCTGAGCATGGTGCGGCTTAGGAGTAAGACCTGCCCGCGGCGTCCCCGGCTGTCGGGGGCGGGCGGAGAGGAGCTGACGCGTGTCCACAGCGGTCCCGCTGGGTGTGCGGCCCTTGACGGTCGTCGCCGCCGGGTCCCGGCCGCAACGCTCCCTGCAGGCGAGTGTGGGGTCAAAGACCAGGTCAGCCGCACGCCGCTCACGATCTCCCCGTTCCCATCCCCTCACCGACCGATCAGGAGGACCGGCCACCTGTTGCACTAGCTGTCGATCAACGATGCCGAGGAGGCGAAGCAGTGGACGTAGTCATCACGCATGGTAGGAAGATCGTGTCCGACGAAGTTCGAGCCCTGACCGAGGAGAAAGTGCGCCACGTGGGTGAGCACTGTCCCGGTCTGGAGCGTGCCGAAGTCCACTTCTCGGAGGAGCACAACCGGAGGATCTCGGCCCGTGAGTGCTGTGAGGTGGTGATGTCCGGCCACGGCCACACCATCCGGGCCAAGGCCGTCGGCCGGGTCCCGCTCATCGCCGTCGACCTCGTGGTGGAGAAGCTCGAGCACCAGATCGAACGGACCAAGGGACGTATCGTCGGCCGGTCCCACCCCCGCCACCGGATGGCCCCCAGCGGCACGCTCTACCGGAAGGTCCGCACCGCCTGACCGGCCCACCCCGCTGATCCACCCGTCCCCTGGACCCCGGAGGGCCCGGGGACGGGTCGGACCCCCCGCTGCGGCGACCTCGCCGAGGTCGCCGACGGTAGAGTGGGGTCCCCATGAGCATGTTCTCCAAAGTCCTCCGCGCCGGTGAGGGCAAGAAGGTCCGCCGACTCGCCGAGCTGGTGCCGCTGGTCAACGCCCTCGAGCCGGAGATGGAGGCGCGTTCCGACGAGGAGCTGCAGGCGCTCACCGTGGAGTTCCGCCGGCGCCTCGACAACGGTGAGGTCCTCGAGGACCTGCTGATCGAGTCCTTCGCCCTGGTGCGAGAATCGGCCTGGCGGGTCCTCGGACAGCGGCACTTCGACGCCCAGCTGATGGGCGGCATGGCCCTCCACTTCGGGTGGATCGCCGAGATGAAGACCGGTGAGGGCAAGACCCTCGTGTCGACCCTGCCGGTCTACCTGAACGCCCTCGCCGGCAACGGCGTCCACGTGGTCACCGTGAACGACTACCTGGCCACCCGTGACTCGGAATGGATGGGTCGCCTCCACCGGTTCCTCGGCCTGACCGTGGGCCGGGTGGGCCCCGACATCTCGGACCCGGCCGAGAAGCGGGCGGCCTACCACTCGGACGTCACCTACGGTACCAACACGGAATTCGGGTTCGACTACCTGCGCGACAACATGGCCCGCTCCAAGGAGGCCATGGTGCAGCGGGGCCACCACTTCGCCATCATCGACGAGGTCGACTCGATCCTCATCGACGAGGCCCGCACCCCGCTCATCATCTCCGGTCCGGCCGCCGAGTCGGCCCAGCTGTACTACCAGTTCGCCGGCATCGTCCGGACCCTACGGGCCGAGGAGGACTACGAGGTCGACGAGGAGAAGCGGACCGTCGTCCCCACCGAGAGCGGCATCGAGAAGGTCGAGCGCCAGCTGGGTGTGTCGAACCTCTACGACGCGGTGGCCGTCAACTACGTGCACCACCTGTCCCAGGCCCTCCTGGCCAAGGAGCTCTACAAGCGGGACAAGGACTATCTGGTCGCCCAGGGCGAGGTACGCATCGTCGATGAGTTCACCGGACGCACCCTGGACGGACGGCGCTGGTCCGACGGCCTGCACCAGGCCGTCGAGGCCAAGGAACGGGTGAAGATCAAAGAGGAGAACCACACCTGGGCGACGGTGACCCTCCAGAACTACTTCCGCATGTACGAGAAGCTCGGCGGCATGACGGGTACGGCCGAGACCGAGGCCTCGGAGTTCGCCAACACCTACGAGCTCCCCGTGGTCCCGATCCCGCCGAACCGGCCCCTCGTCCGCGCCGACCAGCCCGACCTGATCTACAAGACCGAGGACGCCAAGTTCAACGCGGTGGTCGAGGACATCGCCGAGCGCCACGCCACGGGACAGCCCGTCCTCGTCGGAACCGCCTCGGTGTCCAAGTCGGAGCAACTGTCGCGCCTACTCGACAAGCGCGGCATCCCCCACGAGGTACTGAACGCCAAGCAGCACTTCCGGGAGGCCGAGATCGTGGCCCAGGCCGGGCGCGTGGGTGGGGTGACGGTGGCCACGAACATGGCCGGCCGCGGCGTCGACATCATCCTCGGCGGCAATCCGGAGGGGCTTGCGCTGCGCGAGGCGACGGCCCGGGGGATCGACCCCGGGACCGAGGAGGGCGCCACCGAACTGGCCCACCTCGAACGGGAGTTCGAGGACAGGTGCAAGGCCGAGGGCGAAGACGTCCGCGCCAAGGGCGGCCTGTACGTGCTCGGCAGCGAGCGTCACGAGAGCCGCCGGATCGACAACCAGCTGCGGGGCCGCTCGGGCCGGCAGGGCGACCCGGGGGAGAGCCGCTTCTTCCTGTCCCTCGAGGACGACCTGATGCGCCTGTTCGCCACCGGCGCCATGAACTGGGTCATGGGCCGTGCGCTCCCCGACGACATGCCCATCGAGGCGAAGATGGTGACGAAGGCGATCGAACGGGCGCAGAACACCGTGGAGGGCCGCAACGCCGAGTCCCGCAAGGACGTCCTCAAGTACGACGACGTGATGAACGAGCAGCGCAAGGTCATCTACGCCCGCCGGAACCAGATCATCGACGGCGACGACCTGCAGGAGGACACCGTCGAGCTGCTCGAGACGACGCTGACCGACGTGGTCGCCTCGTCGTGCCCTTCGGACTACCCCGAGGAGTGGGACCTGCCGGGGCTCATCACCGAGCTCACGCAGTACTACCCGACCAAGTTCGTGGCCGAGGACTTCGCCGAGGCGGCCACGGCCGGACAGGTGACCGAGAGCGTCATCACCGAGGCGCTCGAGCTCTACGCCGAGCGGGACGAGACCATCCCGGGTGGGGCCGAGACGGCCCGCCAACTCGAGCGGGACATCATGCTGCAGATCATCGACCAGCGCTGGCAGGACCACCTGGCCGACATGGACTACCTGAAGGAAGGCATCAACCTCCGGGCCATGGGCAACCAGGACCCGCTGGTGGCCTGGCAGCGTGAGGGCTTCGCCATGTTCGGCAAGCTGATGGACGGCATCAGCGACGACTACCTCCGCTACCTCTTCCACGTCCAGGTCCTGACCGAGGAGACCGCCGCCGAGCCCGATCTGGCCCAGGCCAGCTACGTCGCCGCCGACGACCCGGTACAGGGCGACGCCGCCGTCACCGCCGCCTTCGCCCATGCCACGCCGGCCGAACTGGAGGCCGCCGCCGCCGTGGCCGGTGGTGTCGGGGCTCCGCCTGCGCTCCCCTACGACGACACCGAGACCCAGGCCCCGATCGTGAAGTCGGACCGCGAGAAGATCGGCCGCAACGAGCCGTGCTGGTGCGGCAGCGGCAAGAAGTACAAGCTCTGCCACGGCGCCAACTGAGATGGCGGCCGACGCCGCACGCCGGGGGGAGGGCGAACCGGAGCGGGTGGACATCCCCGAGCAGCTGCAGCTGTTGAAGGGACGCGTCCAGGAGGCGGAGCGGTTCCTCGGCGCCGACGCACTGGCCGCCCGTCGCGCCGAGTTCGAGCAGGCGGCTTCGGCGCCCGACCTGTGGGACGACGCCGACAATGCCCGCGCGGTGACGACGGAACTCGGTCGGGTGTCCGAGGACCTGGACGTCCTGGGGAAGCTCCGCGACCGACTGTCCGACGCCGAGACGCTGCACGAGTTGATGCAGGAGGAGGGCGACGAGTCGCTGCGCCGGGAGACCGAAGACGTCCTGGCGGACCTCGACCGAACGCTCGGCGACCTCGAGCTGCGGGCGCTGTTCGGTGGCGGCTACGACGACGGCGACGCGGTGGCCGAGATCCACGCCGGGGCCGGGGGCACCGACGCCCAGGACTGGGCCGAGATGATGCTGCGCATGTACAGCCGCTGGGCCGAGCGCCGCGGCTTCACGATCGAGGTCGAGGAGGCGACGGAGGGTCAGGAGGCCGGCCTCATGTCGGCCACCTTCATCGTCCGGGGCCGCTACGCCTTCGGTCTGCTGGCCGCCGAGCGCGGCGTCCACCGCCTGGTCCGGATCTCGCCGTTCGACGCCCAGCACCGCCGGCAGACGAGCTTCGCCTCTCTGGACGTCGTGCCCTTCCTCGAGGACCCGTCGGGTGAGGTGGAGATCGACGAGAAGGATCTGCGCATCGACACCTACCGGTCGTCGGGCGCCGGGGGCCAGCACGTCAACAAGACCGACTCGGCGGTACGGCTGACCCACATCCCCACCGGGATCGTGGTCACCTGCCAGAACCAGCGGAGCCAGACCCAGAACAAGGCCAAGGCCATGCAGGTCCTCGGGGCCAAGCTGGCCGAGCGGCAGCGTCTCGAGCACCAGGCCACCCTCGACCAGTTGTCGGGTGACCGTACCGACAACGCCTGGGGCAATCAGATCCGCTCCTACGTGATGGCGCCGTACCAGCTGGTGAAGGACCTGCGCACCAATGCGGAGACGGGGAACGTCGAAGCCGTGCTCGACGGCGACCTCGACATGCTGATCGAGGCCGAGCTACGCCGGAAGGCCGAGAGCCGGCGAGACGGCTCCTGATCCACCCCCGCTCCCGTCGACGCGCGGTGGGTCGGCGGGATGCACCGGGGAGGGGAACGCGTCGTCCGAGGTCAGAGGGGCTGACCCAGTTCGCCCTGCGCCGCGGGTACAATGATCTTCGCGGACATCCCGCCTGTGCGCCCACGGACCCCTCCCGTTGCGCTGCCCCGCACCATCGCATCCTCATGATCAAATTCCAGAACGTCACCAAGACGTACAAGGGATCCACGGTCGCCCTCCAGGACTGCTCGGTCGAGATCGACAAGGGCGAGTTCGTGTTCCTGGTCGGCCCGTCCGGATCCGGCAAGACGACCTTCATCCGTCTCCTGCTGCGCGAGGAGATGCCCGACTCCGGCCGCATCTGGGAGGCCGGCAAGGAGATCGGTCATCTGGCCAAGTGGCGCATCCCGTACCTGCGACGCAACATCGGCTGCGTCTTCCAGGACTTCCGACTGCTGCCCAACAAGACCGTCTTCGAGAACGTGGCCTTCGCCCTCGAGGTCATCGGTCGCCCCCGGCACGTGATCGCCGCCCAGGTGCCCCAGGTCCTCGATCTCGTCGGCCTGGCCAAGAAGCGGGACAACCTCCCCGGCGAGCTGTCCGGTGGTGAGCAGCAGCGGGTGGCCGTGGCCCGGGCCTTCGTGAACCGCCCGCTGATCCTCCTCGCCGACGAGCCCACCGGCAACCTCGACCCGACGACGAGCCTCGGCATCATGCGCCTGCTCGACCGGATCAACCGCACCGGCACGACCGTCATCATCGCCACGCACGACGCCGGCATGGTCAACCAGATGCGCCGACGGGTCATCGAACTCGACCGCGGCGTCCTGGTCCGTGACCAGGCGCACGGTGTCTACGACATCGACAGCGCCACCCTGGCCGGCGGCGCAGGTTCGCCCACGGGCCATCTGGTGGACCAGATGCCCACCGCGGACGACGACCTCGAGGTGCCGGGCACCTCGCTGGCCCGACCCTGATGGCGATCTCCCCCGCGTACGTAGGCAAGGAAGCCGCCACCAACCTCTGGCGCAACCGACTCATGACGGCCGCCGCCGTACTCACCGTGGCGGTGTCGCTGGCACTGGTCGGCTCGGCCCTGCTCATGAAGCAGGGTGCCTCCAAGGCCACCGAGCTGTGGCAGAACGGGGTCCAGACCATCGTCTGGGTGAACCCGAACGTCGGCACGGCCCAGACCAACGCCATCGACATGCAGCTCAAGCAGTCGCCCTACATCAAGTCGTGCGTCTACCGCGACCAGGCCTACGACTACGCCGAGGCCAGGAAGGTCCTGCCGGTGGACGAGAGCAACGTGACCAGCGAGTCGCAGATCCCGGCGTCGTTCCGCTGCCAGCTCGTCGACCCGTCGCAGGCGCCCGCGGTCTACCAGGCCTTCCACGGTAAACAGGGCATCTTCGACGTGAAGTACCCGGGCCAGCAGATCAAGACCATGCAGAGCGTCATCCGGGTCCTCCAGTGGGTCTTCCTGACCGTGGCCATCGTGCTCCTCCTGTCGGCCTCGGTGCTCATCCTCAACACCATCCGCATGGCCATCTTCGCCCGAAGACGCGAGGTCTCGGTCATGAAGCTGGTCGGGGCCACCAACTGGTTCATCCGGTTGCCGTTCATGGCCGAGGGGATGATCCAGGGCCTCCTCGGCGCCGGTGTGGCCGTGCTCGTGGTCCTCGCCCTCTACTGGGGGATCGGACTCAACAAGGCCACGACGGCGGCCACGTCGAACAGCATCATCGCCCAGATGTCGCTGAGCGGATGGGAGGTCTTCGGGACCTGCCTCCTCGTGTCGGTCGTCGGTGTCGGTGTCGGTGTCGTCGGATCGGCGTTCGCCGTCCGGCGCTTCCTCGACGTCTGAGCCACTCCCATCGGGGAGGAGTACCGGTCGGGCCTGGGCCGTTCCGCCCGACGGACCGGTCCCGGCGTCCGGGTACTCAGAAGTCCGTCTGGTGCTCAGTGGTGCGACGGCGGGTGGGAGGTCGCGATCCCGAGACCGGGACGGGTGCACGAGTCGACCATCGGCTCCTCGGCGAACCGCGCCTGCAGCCAGCGGCTGATCCAAGGAGTCGACTGGTCGAGGGTCTGGCTGTGTCCCAATCCCTTCCGGACCGCGTAGTCCACCGTGTCGTACTGGTCGTGGCAGAGCTGGTGGGAGACGAATCCGGTGGTCTGGGAGAAGGACACGACCTCGTCGGCCGTGCCCTGGACGATGAGGATGGGTGCCGACGTGGGGGCCTCGCCGGGTCGGTTGGCCAGGTCGGCGGCGCGCACCGCGGGACGGTCCTCCCAACCGGGGAGGAAGAACCGGTTCGGGGTGACCGCGTCGTAGAGCGAGGCCACGGTGTCCACGCACGACGACGACACCGCCGGGAGATCGGCCAGGCCGGCCGGGGTCAGGACGCTGCCGAGCCCGAACGTGCGGTAGTGCTGTGACCAGGCGTAGAGGACCATGGCCGTGAAGGCTGACTGGCCCGAGGGAGGTACATGGTCGCCGGTCGGGGCCAGGGCGAAGACCGAGGTGACGGGTGCGACCGCCGCCACTCCGGCCAGGAAGAGCTCGGGGGCGTACGCGGGGGCGATCTCCCCGGCGAAGAGCGCGGCCTGGCCGCCTTGGGAGAACCCGAACACGGCCACGGCGTTGGACGCCCGGTCGCCCGCGAGGGACCGGGCGGCACGGGCGGCGTCCAGCACGTCCTCGGCCTCGGTGCTCCCCACGAGATAGGGGTGCTGACCCGGGGTCCCGAGACCCCGGTAGTCGGTGGCGGCGACGATGTCCCGGCTCGCGACCAGGGCCGACAGGTCGGGGATGGTCGAGGCGCCGGTGACCGACGGGGCACAGCCGCTGGCGACGCCGGTCGTGCCGTGGGCCCAGCTGACGATCGGGAATCCGCCCCGGGGAGGTATGCCGCCGGGCACGACGATGACGCCGGACTCGGCCAGGTCGCCGCCGGACTCGGAGGTGGAGTGGAAGAGCACGCGCCAGGACTGCGTCCCCGCCGGGAGACCCGGCTGGGTAGCCAGCGCCTGGCGGCGGATGATCGTTCCCGCCGGGGCGTAGGGGAGCGGGTCGGGCGGTCGGTAGAAGGAGGCGAGGGCTCCGGTGACCGCAGCCTCGGTGCCCTCCTTGGCCACCGGAGCCGGGGTGGCGGTGGCGGTGGCCGCCGAGGCGGACGGCACGACCACGACGGAGAGGACGACGACCATCACGGCCGCGACGGCGACCGATCGCATCCGTCCACGATGCGCTCGCGTCGCCGACATACCCATGACCGACCAGGGTAGTCAGACCGGGTGCTCGCGGGTTCCCCTACGATGGGCCGGACATGCACGCGCTCGACGAGGTGATCCGCTGGCCGGTGGATGCGGCCGCCGTGGCGGTCGTCCGCACGGGTGGAGCGGCCACCGACCCCGGCGTGTCGGTCGGCGATCCGGAGCGGGTCTTCCCCTGGGCCTCGGTCACCAAGCCGGCCACGGCCCTGGCGGTGCTGGTGGCGGTGGAGGAGGGAACGCTCGCTCTCGACCAGCCGGCCGGACCGGCGGGTTCGACGGTGCGCCACCTCCTGGCCCACGCATCGGGACTCGGGCCCGAGGCCGGCCCGCCCGTCGAAGTCCCCGGGCGCCGGAGGATCTACTCCAATGCCGGGTTCGCCGCGTTGGGCCGGCTCGTGGAGGAGGCCTCCGGCATCGGTTTCGCCGACTACCTGACGACCGGCGTGCTCGAGCCGCTGGGCATGAGTGCCACGGCGCTGTCCGACCAACCCGCCGCCGGGGGCGCCGCCGCCGGACTGACCGGTCCCCTGGTGGATCTCGTCGCCCTCGGTCGGGAGTGGGCCCGTCCGACCCTGGTGAGTGTGACCACCTGGCAGGACGCCACCTCGGTGCAGTTCGCCGGCCTGGCGGGCGTGCTGCCCGGCTACGGCCCCTCGGACCCGTGCGACTGGGGACTGGGCGTGGAGATCAGAGGGTCGAAGCGGCCCCACTGGACCGGTCCGTCGAACGCACCGGGGACCTACGGCCATTTCGGCCAGAGCGGGTCGTTCCTGTGGGTCGACCCGGTCGCCGGGGTGCTCTGCTGCGGACTGGCCGACCGGCCCTTCGGGGTCTGGGCCTCCCGGGCCTGGCCGGATCTGGCCGAGGCCGTCCTGGCCGAGGTTCCCCCGCCCGGGGCCGTCCCGGGCGATCCGCCGTCCGCCGTCCCGCCCCCAGGCGGCTCGGGTGGCCACGTCTAGGCTGCGCCACATGAAGGGTGTCCTCCTGGCCGGTGGTACCGGCTCCCGCCTCCATCCGCTGACCCGGATCACCAACAAGCACCTGTTGCCGATCTACGACCGCCCCATGATCAACTGGGGCATCGAGGCACTGGTGAACGCCGGGATCACCGAGATCATGCTGGTCACGGGGGGCACGCATGCCGGTGAGTTCCTCCGGCTGCTCGGCAACGGCCACGAGTTCGGCATCGACCGCCTCAGCTACGGCTACCAGGACCGGCCGGGCGGTATCGCCGAGGCCCTGGGTCTGGCGACCCGCTTCGTCGGCGGTGACCCGGTCCTGGTGATGCTGGCCGACAACGTCGTGGAGCACTCGATCCGCCCCATGGTCGACGCCTTCCGGGCCGACCCCCACGGCGCCCGGATCCTGTTGACCCCGGTGGAGGAGGACGAGCACCTCCGCCATCTCGGCGTGCCCACCTTCGGGGACGACGGCAAGGTCGTCGGCATCGTGGAGAAGCCGGAGCACCCGGCCTCCAAGTTCGGGGTCACCGGCATCTACTGCTACGACGCCGGTGTCTTCGACGTGATCCCGACCCTGGTCCCCTCGGGTCGGGGCGAGCTCGAGATCACGGACGTGAACAACCACTACATCACCGAGGGGGCCATGGCCTACGACATCCTCGAGGGGTTCTGGGGTGACGCCGGCGAGTCGATCGACGCGTATTACACGGTCAACGACTTCGTCCGGAAGCGCGGTGCGAACCTGGGCTGATCCCCGGGTCGCCCGCGGGGGTCGCCGGCCGGGGGGTCAGGCGTCGAGCGGGACCCCGAGCCAGGCCGCCGTCTCGGACCGGTGGCGGGCGTAGTCGACCTTGCCGGAGGGCGACCGGCCGATGGTCTCCACGAAGCGCACCCGCCGCGGTGCCTTGTAGCCGGCCAGCCGCTCCTTGACGTGCCCGATGACCGACTCGGGGCTGGGTGGGTCGCCGACGGCCACGGGGGCGAGCTGGACGACGGCCACGATCTCCTCGCCGAAGCGTTCGTTGGGGATGCCGACGACCACCGTGTCGAGCACACCCTCCACCGTCTTCACGACCTCCTCCACCTCCTCGGGGTAGACCTTCTCGCCGCCCGTGTTGATGCACACCGAGCCGCGGCCCAACAGGTGGATGGAGCCGTCGGCCCGGATCTCGGCGTAGTCGCCGGGCACCGAGAAGCGCTTCCCGTCGATGACGCGGAACGTGGCCGCCGACTTGGTGTCGTCCTTGTAGTAGCCGACGGGGATCCGCCCGCCCAGTGCCAGCACGCCGACGGCGCCGGAGCCCGGTTCGATGTCGCCCCCGTCGGGATCGATGACCCGGACGTCCGGACCCAGGTTGAACTGGGCCGTCTTGGCCGCACTCCTGGACGACGACACCGACGTGCCGATCCCGAGCGCCTCGGACGAGCCGAAGGCGTCGATGAGGAGCATGCCCGGATGGTGGCGGAGCAGGCCCTGCTTGGTCTCCTCGCTCCACATCACCCCGGACGAGATGATGCCGACCAGGCTGGAGAGGTCCCACCGTCCGGGGTGGGCCCCCAGGGTGGCCAGGATGGGCTTGGCGAAGGCGTCGCCGACGATGACCGTACAGTTGACCTGCTCACGTTCGATGGTGTCGAGCAGCTCGACCGGGTCGAACTGGCGACCGGTGAGCGTGACGACGTGCCCACCCTCGCTGAGACACTCCATGGCCGTGAACCCCCCGGTGCCGTGCATCAGCGGGCAGGCCGGCAGCAGCGTCATGCCCGGTCCGGCTTCGCGGAGCAGGGCGTGGACGTCGTCCGCGTTCCCCTCGGGCGGGTATTTGCGGAAGCCCCCGCCGTTGAGGCGGGCGAACAGGTCGTCCTGGCGCCACATGACGCCCTTCGGCATGCCGGTCGTCCCACCGGTGTAGAGCATGTGGATGTCGTCGGGGGTGCGACCCCAGGGTGCGACCACCCGCCGGTGGCCGTGGTCCCCGGACGTGCCGGTCGTCTCGGCCGCCTCCTCGTAGGGGACGGCCCAGGACGGGCAGCCGGCGGTGCCGTCGTCGACCCACAACCAGCTGCGCACGCCGGGCACCCGGTCGCGGATGCCCTCGATGCGCTCGACGAACACGCCGTGGAACACCACGGCCACGGTGTCGGCGTTCTCCCACAGGTAGACCAGCTCGTCGTCGGCGTAGCGGTAGTTGGTGTTGATCGGCACCAACCCGATCTTGTAGGCCGCGTAGCTCGTCTCCAGGTAGTCGGGGCAGTTGTAGAGGTAGAGGGCGATCTTGTCCTGGGCGACCACGCCGGCCCCCAGCAGCCAGCGGGCGACGTTGTCGGCGCGCCGGTCGAAGTCGCGCCAGGTCCGGGTGCGGCCCCCGTGGACCAGGGCGGGGGCGTCGGGCAGCTCGTCGGCCACCGCCTCCCAGACATCGGCAAAGTTCCACGTGGTCACGACGGTCTCCTCGGTCCCCCGGCCGGTGCCCGCTCAAGCCGGGGCGCCGGCGACGACCGGTGCAGCCTACGCTGGCCGCCGTGGACACTGCGCCGCCCTCCGCCCATTCCCCCGCCGACTCCCCGGTCGACGAACACCCCGAGCGCGGCGGGCTGCGGGCCTGGCTGGAGGAGCACCCCACGCCGAGCGGCCGGGAGCTGGCCGAACGGGGCCTGGTGGCGCCCCACTGGCCGCCTCCCTGGGGCCTCGGCGCCGACCCGGCGCTGCAGCTGGTGGTCGACGAGGAGTTGCGACGGGCCGGGGTGCGGCGGCCGGAGAACACCATCGGCATCGGCTGGGCCGGCCCCACCCTGCTCCACGCCGGGACCGAGGAGCAGCAGTCCCGCTACCTCCTGCCGCTGCTGGCGGCCGAGGAGATCTGGTGTCAGCTGTTCAGCGAGCCGGGCGCCGGTTCGGACCTGGCCTCGCTCACCACCCGGGCCGAGCTCGACGGCGACGAGTGGCTGGTCCAGGGCCAGAAGGTGTGGACCAGCTACGCCCATCACGCCCAGTTCGGCATCCTGTTGGCCCGGACCGAGCCGGACGCCCCGAAGCACCAGGGGATCTCCTACTTCATCTGCCCGATGGACGCCCCGGGGATCACCGTCCGACCGCTGGTGGACATGACCGGCGCCCACACGTTCAACGAGGTGTTCCTGGACGAGGTCCGGCTCCCGCGGGAGAACCTGGTGGGCGAACGCGGACAGGGCTGGTCGCTCGGCAAGGTGACGCTGGCCAACGAGCGGGTGTCGCTGTCGGGGGCCGGGGCGCTGTGGGGCCTGGGACCGACGGCCGACGACCTGGTCGCCACGGTCCGGGCCGCGGGCGGGACCGACGATCCGCTGCTGCGCCAGCGCCTGGCCGAGGTGTGGGCCGAGGGCGAGATCCTGCGCCTCCTGCGATTGCGCATGGTGGCCGCGGCCGTCGCCGGGGAGACGCCCGGCCCCGAGGCGTCGGTGCGCAAGGCGCTGGCCGACGACCACGGTCGGCACATCATGGGACTCGCCCGTGACCTGGCCGGAGCGTCGGGGATGCTGGAGGGCAGCGGCCCGACCCCGGGAGCCACGGACGCCGGCACCTGGCCCGACGCCTTCTGGTCCTACGGGTTCCTGTTCGCCCCGGCACTGACCATCGGTGGCGGCACCGCGGAGGTGCAGCGCAACATCATCGCCGAGCGCACACTCGGCCTGCCCCACGATCCTGCGGTCTGACCCGACCCCTCAATCCGACCCCTGACGGCCCGAGGCGGTCCGGCGGGCGCAGGGTGGGCGGTCCGGTCAGCCCGCCAGGGGACCGGCGTCCTCGTACCCCTGGCGCACGCCCCGCCCGGCGTTGCGGGTGAGCTGCTCGGGTTCGTAGAGCATCCAGTAGGCGTTGCGGGCGTGCTTGCGGGCCCGGTTGACACAGACCACCGCCAGCTTGGCCGGGTCCTCCTCCTCGTTCTCGTGCACGAAGACCTCGAGGATGTGGGTGGAGGTCAGGAGCTGGGCCATCATGATCCCCTGGGAGGCCTCGTGGGCGCAGATCTGGTCGATCTCGGCCGTGCCGGGCATACCGAGGGCCACCACGATGCGGGCGCCCTCCTGCTCGATCAGCCGCTTGCAGGCCACCCCGAGGTCCTTGAATCCCGGCACGGTGCGGCGGACGACCTCGAAGGTGGTGTCGTACCCGGGGCAGGAGGCCAACTCGTCGAGGGCCTCGGCACCCATGTCGTAGCGGGCGAACATGGTGTCGACGACGCCGATCTTGTCCATCCAGTCAGTGTACCGGCCACCCTGTCGGCCCAGGCCTGGACCGCGTGTCCCGGGCCCACCGGGAACGGGTTCGACCGCGGCCCCCGGGTGGGCAAGACTCGTGGGCCATGAGTGCCCAGACCCCCTCCGTGCCGATGTCCGACCACTGGGTGGACCGGGATGTCGCCGTGGTGTGGCACGGGTTCACCCAGATGGCCGCCTACGCCGGCAACACCCCGGTCACGGTGGAGCGGGCGGAGGGTCGCGAACTCATCGATGTCCACGGGCGGCGCTACTTCGACGCCATCTCGTCGCTGTGGGTGACCACCCTCGGTCACCGGGTGCCCGAGCTCGACCAGGCCGTCATCGACCAGCTGGGCAAGGTGGCCCACGCCACCCTGCTCGGCAACGGGAGCGCCACCGTGATCGAGTTCGCCGAGGCGCTGGCCGAGGTGGTCCCGGTGGACGGGGCGCACACGATCTTCGCCTCCGACGGGGCGGTGGCCGTCGAGCAGGCCCTCAAGATCGCGTTCCAGTCGTGGGTCAACCGCGGCCGTCCGGAGCGGAACCGCTTCCTCGCGCTGGGCGACGCCTACCACGGCGACACCGTCGGGGCGCTGTCGGTGGGCGACGGCGGCTTCGGTACCACCGTCTTCGACCCGCTGCGCTTCCCGGTGGTGCGGACGCCGGGCTACGCCACCTCTGACTGGGCGACCAAGGCGGTGGGCGCCATCGAGACCCACGGAGGCACCCTGGCCGCACTGATCCTGGAGCCCCTGGTCCAGGGAGCGTCGGGCATCCTGGTGGCCGAGGCCGAGGACCTGGCGCGGGTCGGCCGGGCCTGTCGGGAGCACGGGGTGCTCCTCATCTGCGACGAGGTGGCGACCGGGTTCGGCCGCACCGGCAAGCTGTTCGCCTCCGAGTGGGCCGGCCCCGGGTTCCGTCCGGACATCGTGTGTCTGGGCAAGGGCATCTCGGGCGGCTACCTTCCGCTCTCGGCGACGGTGGTCTCGGCCGAGGTCTTCGACGCGTTCCGCGGCGAGGACCTCGGGACGGCGACCTTCTACCACGGGCACTCCTACGGGGGGAACGCCCTCGCGTGCGCCGTGGCCCTCCGCCACCTGCAGCTACTGACCGAGTGGGACGTGCTCGACCATGTGGGCCGCGTGGCCCAGCACCTCGGGGAGCGGCTCGACGTCGACCTCGTGGGCCGTCCCGGCGTGGCCGAGGTCCGCCGACGCGGCCTGATGGTCGGCGTCGACCTGGCCCCCCCGCCGGGCGCGGTCCGCTGGGGGCGACGGGTGTGCGCCGCCGCCGTGCGGCGCGGGGTCCTGCTCCGCCCCCTCGGCGACGTCGTGGTGATCATGCCGCCACTCACCAGCACGGTCGACGAGCTCGACCGGGTGGTCGACGTGCTGGCCGCGTGCATCGACGAGGTGTGGGCGGAGGACGCCGCGTGACCCCGTCACGCCGTCGGTACCCGAACAGGCGGTTCCGGTGACCGGGGGCCGGCGATGAGCACGTCCGGCCCGACGGCGTGGACCCGGTGGGTGGAGGCGTCGTGCGACGAGGTGGCGAGAGCGGGCCGTTGGCGGGCGCCGCGGCCGTTCGACCCCCAGGGGCACGAGGGTCCGCTCGGCTCCGGCGGGGACCGGGCCGCCGTCGTCTCGTTCGCCTCCAACGACTATCTCGGCCTGAGCCGGCACCCGGCGGTCGTCGACGCCGCCCACGCCGCGCTCGACCGCTGGGGCGCCGGGTCGGGCGCCTCACGGCTCGTGACCGGTTCCCGGCCCGTGCATCACGAGCTGGAGTCGGCTCTCGCCGACTGGAAGTCCACCGAGGCGGCCGTCGTGTTCCCCACCGGATTCGCCGCCAACCTGTCCGTCCTGTCGGTCTTCGGCTCCGGTGACGTCGTGGTCCACTCCGACGAGCTCAACCACGCCTCGATCATCGACGGCTGCCGACTGGCCCGGGCCGACGTGCGGATCGTGCCCCACGCCGACCTCGACGCCCTCGACGCGTCCCTGGCCTCGGTGAGCGGCCGGTCCGTGGTGGTGTCGGACACCGTGTTCTCGATGGACGGCGACGCCGTCGACCTCGACGGGCTGGTGGCTGTGGTCCGTGACCACGGGGCGCTCCTGGTCCTCGACGAGGCCCACGCCGTGCTCGGCCCCGAACTCGGGCATGCGGACGGTGCCGAGGTGCTGCAGGTGGGGACCCTGTCCAAGACGCTGGGCTCACTCGGGGGGTTCGTGGCCGGACCGGCCCGCTTCATCGAGCTGCTGGTGAACCGCGCCCGTCCCTACATCTTCACCACCGCACCCACCCCGGCCGATGCCGCCGCCGCCCTGGCAGCGGTGGGGGTCGTCCGGTCCGGGGAGGGCGCGGCCCTCGTCACCCGGTTGGGGGAGCTGGTCGACCGGGTGGCCGGCAGCATCGGCATGGCCGACCATCCCTCGCCGATCATCCCCCTCGTGCTCGGTGACGAGGCGGACGCCGTCGCCGCCTCGGCGGCCCTGGCCGGATCGGGTCTGTGGGTCCCGGCCATCCGTCCTCCCACCGTCCCCCCCGGGACCTCCCGCCTGCGCATCACCCTCTCCGCCACCCACACCGACGACCAGGTGGACCGGCTGGTCGCCGGGTTGGCGCCCTTGCTCGCGCATCGGGCGCAGGGGGTGGGCAGTGCGGCCTGAGCGGGTGGTGCTGGTGTGCGGCACGGGGACCGAGGTCGGCAAGACCTGGGTGGGGGCACGCCTGCTGGTGGAGCTGCGCTCCCGGGGCCGGACGGTGGCGGCGCGCAAGCCGGCCCAGTCGTTCGACGTCGGCCGGCACGGGGAGCGTCTGGGCGGTCCCACCGACGCCGAGGCACTGGGTGCCGCGTCCGGTGAGCACCCGGGGGACGTGTGCCATTCCTTCCGCTCCTACCACCGGGCGATGGCCCCACCCATCGCCGCCGCCGTGCTCGGCCTGCCGCCGTTCACGGTCGCCGAACTTGTCGAGGAATTGGCCTGGCCGACCGAACGCGTCGACGTGGGTGTGGTCGAGACGGCCGGCGGGGTGCGCTCGCCCCAGGCGGACGACGGCGACGTGTGCGCCATGATCGACGCCGTGGCGCCCGACCTGGTGGTCCTGGTGGCCGACGCCGGTCTGGGAACCATCAACAGCATCCGGTTGACGATGGAGGCCCTGCGGACGTCCTCCGTCCCGGTCCCGGTGCTCGTGGTGCTGAACCGCTTCGACGGCCACCACGAGGTCCACCGTCGGAACCACGCGTGGTTGACCGAGCGCGACGGCTACCGGCTGGTCACCCTCCCCGGCGGGGAGGCCGAACTGGCGGGGCTGGTCACCGGCAACTGAACCACCACCCCGCCGGCCGTGACCCGAGGTCGAACCCTCGCGCCCCCCTGGTACCGTCATCCCATGCAGCGGATGCGAGGACCAGGGTGATCTCCGCCGTCGGGCTGACCAAGTCCTACGGGTCCACGCGAGCGGTGGACGACCTGACCTTCGAGGTCCGACCGGGCGTCGTCACCGGGTTCCTCGGGCCGAACGGATCGGGCAAGTCGACCACCATGCGCATGGTGATGGGACTGGACCATCCCAACTCCGGCACGGTGACCATCGACGGCCGGCGCTTCCACGACCTGCGCTGGCCGCTCCGTGAGGTCGGAGCCCTCCTCGAGGCCAAGGCCATCCACCCCGGTCGCTCCGCCTACAACCATCTGCTGGCCATGGCCCAGACGAACTCGATCCCCACGTCACGGGTGGACGAGGTGCTGGGCATGGTCGGGCTGGACGGCGTGGCCCGTCGCAAGGCCGGCAAGTTCTCCCTCGGCATGAGCCAACGCCTCGGGATAGCGTCCGCGCTCCTCGGGGACCCTGGTGTCCTGCTCTTCGACGAACCGATCAACGGACTCGACCCCGAGGGCATCCTGTGGGTGCGCAACCTCCTGAAGTCGCTGGCCGCCGAGGGACGGACGGTCTTCGTGTCGAGCCACCTCATGAGCGAGATGGCCCTCACCGCCACCGACCTCGTGGTCATCGGCCGCGGCCAGCTCATCGCCGACACCACCGTGGAGGACTTCATCGCCTCCAATACCGAGGCCACCGTGCTGGTGCGCTCCCCGGGGGCCGACCGCCTGACCGCCGCCCTCGAGACGGCCGGAGCAGGCGTCCACACCCGCGACGACGGTGCACTCCTCGTGACCGGGCTCGACGCCGCGCGGATCGGTGACGTCGCCCTGGCCCGGGCGGTGGCCCTGCACGAGCTCAGCCCGGTCCAGGCCAGCCTCGAAGAGGTGTTCATGGACCTCACCTCGGACGCCGTCGACTACCACGGCCGCACCTCGGCGGACCGGACGCCGGTCGGACCTTCCCCGGTGGGGGCGACGGCCGTCGAGAAGGTCGCGTGACCACGACGCTCACGGCCCCGGTGCTGCCGGTGGCGGACCACGGGCGTGCCGGCCTCGCCACCCAGGTCCGCTCCGAGTGGACCAAGCTGCGGTCGGTGCGGTCCACATGGATCTGCCTCCTGATCGTGCTGGTGGCCGGTGTCGGGCTCTCCGCCCTGGTGTCCAACATCGAGGCCGGCCACTGGAGTCACCTCGGACTGGCCGACCGGGCGACGTTCGATCCGGTGCGGTTCAGCCAGACGGGCTCCTTCCTGTCCCAGTTCGTGGTCGGCGTACTCGGGGCCCTGGTCATCACCTCGGAGTACGCCACCGGTTCGATCCGGACGACGCTCGCCATCACCTCCAAGCGGCCGACCGTCCTGGCGGCCAAGCTGCTGGTGATCGGGGCGGTCATCCTCGTGGTGGCGGAGGTGACCGCCTTCGCGTCCTTCTTCGTGGGCCAGGCCGTGCTCCTCAGTCATGGGGCGAAGGCGCTGCCGGCAGGAAGTTCGATCCTGACCCAGATCCACAGCTCGGCCATCCCCTACGTGAGCCTGGCCGACGGCGGAGCCCTGCGCGCCGTGTTCCTGTCCGGCGTGTACCTCTTCCTCCTGGCCCTCCTGGCCTGTGCCATCGGGTTCGTGCTGCGTCACACCGCCGGGGCCATCGCCGCCTTCGTCGGGGTGCTCCTGGTGCTGCCGCTCATCGTGAGCGTGCTGCCCTCGAGCGTCTCCCAGTCGTTCGAGAAGTACCTGCCGTCGAACCTGGGCCTGGCCATGACGCTCGTCACCACCCGGAAGACGGACTTCGCCGGGGTGCTCTTCACCCCATGGACGGCCACCTTCCTGCTCGCCGTCTACGTGGTCGTCGCCGTGGTGCTGGCCACGTGGCTGCTGGTCCAGCGGGACGCCTGAACGGGCGGGCGTGGTGTCGATCGCGGAATCCGGACCCCGGTTGGGACTGGTGCTCGGCGGCGGCGGGGTCGCCGGCGTGGCCTGGCACACGGGTCTGCTGCTCGGACTGGCCGATCAAGGTGTCGACCTGACGGTGGCGCGGCGGATCGTGGGCACCTCGGCCGGGGCCACGGTGGCCGCCCAGCTGGGTGGGGGTGCCGAACTGGAGGCGCTGTTCGGGCGCCAGACCGATCCGGCCACCGCCGCCACGGAACTCGTCCCTGCGCTGTCGGTGGCCGACCTGTGGACCCGGATGGCTCCCATCTACGCCGAGGCGGTCGACGACGCCGCCCGCCGACGCCGCCTGGGTCGCCTGGCCCTCGACGCCGACACCGTGCCCGAGTCCGAGCGACGCCAGGTGATCGCCGCGCGCCTCGAGGGACTGGACTGGCGCGGCGACCGGGTGGCCGTGGTGGCCGTCGAGGCGACCACGGGGTCGAGGCGTGTCTTCGACCGTGCCTCCGGGGTCGAACTGGTCGATGCCGTGGCGGCCAGCTGTGCCGTCCCCGGGGTGTGGCCGACGGTCACGATCGAGGGAGCCCGGTACCTCGACGGGGGCATCTGGTCGATGACCAACGCCGACCTGGCCACCGGGTGTGACCGGGTGGTGGTGGTCGCCCCCTTCACCGACGAGGCCATGCGCGCCGAGCTGGACGGGCTGGGCGCCGAGGTGCGCTCGGTGGTCGTCACCCCCGACGAGGCCTCGCTCGAGGCGTTCGGGGCCGACGTGCTCGATCCGGCCTCCCGGGGTCCCTCCGCACGGGCCGGTCGGGACCAGGGTCGGGTCGAGGCGGAGCGGGTGGCACCGGTCGTAGCCGGCTGAACCCCGAGGGGGTGCGGCTCTCCCCGGCACCCGAACGGGCCTCGACCCCTGCTGCGAGGACCTTCCCCCGTCCGAGCGCACGCCGAACTTCCGGCCGGGTCGCACCGCTGCCGGTCAGCCCCCGAGGCCGGCGGACTCCACGACCGCACGGGACAACGGGCGGGCCAGTCCACGCAGGGTCTCACAGCCCTCCTCCCCGATGGCCTCGTAGGGGTAGACGGACAGTCGGTCCGTGGCCTCCTCGATGTCCTGACGCACGGCCATCCCCTCGTCGCTGAGGGAGAGGTGGTCGGCGTCGGCCGTGGAGGTCAGCCACCCCCGCTCGCGCAGTCGTTGGGCGGCCTGCACCCACTCCTCGGCACTCCACCCGCGGGTGGCCCGCAACAGGTCGACCGGGAGCTCGGCGGTTGCCTCGTGCATCACCAGGGCCTCGACGGGGTCGAGCCCGTGGCGCAGGAGCAGGGCGATGTGCCCGTCCCCCCGGAACTCGCGCAGGAGGGTCTGGGCGTGCCACAGGCGCTCGATCGGTGCGTCCGGCCAGGGGAGATCGGCGTGCCCGGCGAAGAGGGGCCGGCCCTCGCGACGCTCGCCGGCCCGTAGCGCCGCCCGCGCGGCCAGGTCGGCGGCCGTGGCGACGTCCACGGAGTCGGCGGCGTCCCCGAGCATCCTCCGCAGCGCAGCGGCCGCGGCCTGCAGGCGGGCGGCGAGCACCGCGGCCGGGGTGACCCGGTCCCAGACCCCCGCCAGTGACTCCTCGACGAGGGACGGACGGAAGTTGAAGAAGGTGGCCACCACGGTTCCGCTGCTGACCGCACCCATGGGCGCGGCGCGTGACGCGAAGTAGCCGGACCGACCGTGGAGGTCCAGGGTGCGATAGGAGTCGGTCGCCTCGGGAGCGAAGTACACCATGCCGTGCAGGGGCTCCACGGTGCGCCACGTCTTGCGGGCGGTCAACGGGGTCACGGGTGACAGATCGGGGCTCATGGCCCACGGTATCCCGGCGGGGAGTCCTGGAGTGGTCCCGTATAGTGCAGAGCAGCAGGTGCAGCACCCGACCGGGGACCCGAGCCGTGGCCGAGTCGAGAGTCCCGTCACGGGCAGGGCACAGGACGTCAGGACGCAGGAGTCGACGATGTTGAACGGTGTCTCGGGCATGGTGGGAGAGTCGGCGGTGGTGACCAAGGAGCTGTCCGGTCCCCATCAGCCCGGCTCGGTCCTCGCCCGTGGCGAGGAGTGGTTCGCCCGGTCGATGTTCCCCGGGACGAAGATCGCCCCCGGGACCACGGTGGTCGTGGCCGATGTCGAGCGGGGCCTTCTGGTCTGCTACCCGTCCGACGACGTCTGATCCTCCGCCCGGGATCCTCCGCCGCACCCCCTCGGCCCGCACCCCGCCGCACCCCCGTCGAGCGCCTCCGGGCACCCCGTCGCGGCCCGGCGCATCCCGGAGGCGCGATGGTGCCTAAGGTGGCGGCAGGAGGTGGTCACCATGATCATCGGTTCAGCAGCAGTTGCCGTCGGGGCCGCGGTGGTGGGGTTCTTCATCTTCGCCTTCATCGTCGTGTTCGCCAAGTCCTCCCTCAAAGTGGTCCAGCAGGGCTGCGTCGGGGTGGTCAAGCGCTTCGGCGAGTTCAAGACCATCAAGCAGCCGGGACTGCACGTCCTGCTGCCCCTGGCCGACCGCATGGACAAGGTCGACGTCCGCGAGTTCCCCCGCACGGGCGATCAGCAGGCCGTGATCACCAAGGACAACGTGTCCCTTTGGGTCAGCGCCACCATCTTCTGCCAGGTGACCGACGTGAAGCTCGCCCTGTTCGAGGTCAACGACTTCGGCCTGGCCATCGACCAGATGGCCCGTACCGCCCTGCGCGCCGTGTTCGGTGAGCTGACGCTCGACGAGTCCCTGTCCGAGCGCGAGACGATCAACTCCAAGATGCAGGACCACATGGCCGAGGCCACGCTGAAGTGGGGGGTGCGTCTCAACCGGATCGAGATCCTCGACATCACACCTCCCACCAACGTGCTGCAGGCCATGTCGGAGCAGAAGGAGGCGGAGCAGCACAAGCGGGCCGCCATCTTGAAGTCCGAGGGCGAGCAGCAGGCGGCGATCAACGGCGCCCAGGGTCGCAAGCAGGCCAACGTGCTCGAGGCCGAGGGTCAGAAGCAGGCGTCGATCCTGGCGGCCGAGGCCCAGAAGCAGGTCCTGGAACTCCGGGCCGACGGTGAGAAGCGTGCCGCGGAGCTGCGTGGTGAGGGTGAGGCCCTGGCCCTCGACGCCATCGACAAGGTGGCGATCCATCCGAACACCTTGGCCATCATGCAGCTGCGGGCCCTGCAGGCCGTCGCCGTGTCACCCAACGCCAAGGTCGTCGTACCCTACGAGGCGGCCGGTCTGGTCGGTGCCGCATCGGTACTGGTCGACGCCATGAAGGATGCGGGAGCCGTCACCGAGGTGGCCGTGTCCGGCAACGGCAACGGCAACGGCAGGTCGTCCGCCTGAGGTGATCCGGGGAGCCTGACCGAGGGCCCTGCATCGCTGCCGACCGGCAGCCCGGCCGCCCGGTCAGGCGGGCGGACGGAACCGGCCGGCGAAGGCCCGGAGCGGGAGGTCCGCACTTGTGAGCGGACCGGGGGGCGCCTCGCACACCCAGCGCAGGGCGTTGAGGGCCGGCATCCCGGTAACGGTCATACCGAGGGAGGCGAAGTACTCCGGCGTCCAGGACCCGTGGGGCCTGCCGGCCGCCGGAAGGATCAGGTGGCGGTTGGCGATCGTGGGATCACCCCGGACGGTGGTGACGTAGCAGCCCTGCACGTCCCATCGGGGGCCGGGAGTCCGAGGGGCCCGGTGAGGCCAAGATCGCCGGATGGGCCCGTCCCGTCGGCCCTGTGGCTGCCGACGGCGAGGACGGGGTACCGGACGGACCGGCCGACGGGGAGCGCGCTACTTCATCTCCACCATGTCGAGGTAGTCGTCGCGCCAGTGGGTGAAGACCTCGTCGGGCAGCTTGAGGGCGTGGGTCGGTTGCATGGCCTCGACGAACGCCCGGTCGTGGCTGACCACGACGATGGTCCCGGGCCAGTCGGCGAGCATGGTGCCCACGGCCTCGATCGACGTGGGGTCGAGGTTGTTGGTCGGCTCGTCGAGCAGCAGCACGTTGGCCTGACCGGCGGCCAGCATGGCCAGGCCGAGCTTGGCTCGCTCGCCACCCGACAGGGTCTTGGGCATCTGGTAGGCGACGTCACCCACCAGGCCGAACGACCCGAGCAGGGCCCGCCGCTCGGTCTCCTTCGTGAGGATCCGGTCGTCGATGTTGTCGAGCACGCTCACCGAGAGGTCGACCTGCTCGTGCTCCTGGGCGAAGTAGCCGAGTGACACGTTGATGCCGGGCTCGACGGTCCCGTCCGTCGGCTCCTGCACCCCGGCCAGACAGCGGAGCAGGCTCGACTTGCCGGCGCCGTTGCGGCCGATCACCACCGCCCTGTCGCCGCGTCGGAGGTGGAAGTCGACGTCGGCCAGCACGGTGTTCGTGTCATAGCGCACGCACAGGTCGGTGACCCGGAGCGGCACCTCGCCGGACCGGGCGGGGACGGGCAGCTTGAACGTGCTCTTCTTCTCGCGCTTGTGGACCTCGGTCCGCCCGCCCTCCAGGCGCTCGACCCGCTTGTCGAGAGACTTGGCGATCCGGGCGCGGCGATTGGTACTGCCCCGCATGGAGTCGGCCAGCTTGGACAGCCGCTCGATCTCGCGCCCCTCGAGCTGCGCCGACCGCTCGCGTTGGGACAGGTCCGTCTCGAGCTGGACCAGGTACGAGGAGTAGGTGCCCTTGAACTCGGTGAGACGGGCGTCGGACAGGTGGAGCACCTTGTTGATGGAGCGGTCCAGCAGCTTCAGGTCGTGCGAGACCACGAGGATGGCCCCGGGGAACGACTCCAGTTCGTCCATGAGCCACTTCTTGGCCGGCCGGTCCAGGTGGTTCGTGGGTTCGTCCAGGATCATGGTGTCGGGCCCCTGGAAGAGGATCCGGATCAGGTCGACCCGACGGCGCTGCCCACCCGACAGGCTCTCGATGTCCTCGAGCAGCAGCTCCTGGCGTAGACCGAGCCCGTCCGCCAGGCGGGCCATGGTGGCCTCGGCCTCGTAGCCGCCGTTCTCCCGGAACTGCTCCTCGAGATCGGAGAAGAGCGCGATGTTCTCGGTGGAGGGATCCTTCGCCATCTGGGACCGGGCCTTGCCGAGGGCGTCGTCGAGGACGTCGAGGCCGCGCCCGGAGAGTACGTGGGAGAAGCCGTTGGGCTCGAGGCCGAGCCCGTGCGGTTCGGGGACCTGGGGAAGATAGCCGTAGGTCCCCCGGATGGCGGCGCTGCCCGTCGAACGCACGTTGCGACCGGGCTCGCTGATGACCACGGAGATGAACGTGGACTTGCCCGTGCCGTTGCGCCCGACCAGGCCGACCTTCTCGCCCGCACCGACGACGAAGGAGGCGTCGCGCAGCAAGGTGCGGTCACCGATCTCGATGGTGAGGGAGGAGCCGACGATCATGAGGGGGTAGGGGAGACCGGTGCCGCCGGGTAGGACCCCGGGCGGGCGTCGGAGTGCTCCGACGAGGCCAACCGCACCAGTCTCCCACATGCGGCACCGGTGCCGATCCGCAGGGCGATCACCCGGCGGGGGCGGGTGGTCGCCCTGCGGGAGCGACGACGGCTCAGGCCCGTCGGCGTGCCGAACGGGCCGTCCGGCGCACCCGCGCCCGGCGGTGTCGGACCATGGCCCGGAAGGCGAACTGGTGGATCGGCCACAGCAGCCACCAGTAGGCCATGCCGATCACGCCCTTGGTCCGCAGCGACCCGACCTGTTCGATGGCGGGAGGACCGTCGGGGGCCACGCGGAAGCCGAGCCAGGCCTCACCGCAGAACCATTCGAAGGAGCGCAGCACCAGTGCCTCGTCCTCGCGTACCACGATCGTCCACCAGTCCACCCGCTGGCCGGCGTCCATCTCCTCGGCCCGGCCGAGCCGGAGGTCTTCGCCGAAGAGGTGCCCGAGGGTGATGCGCAGGAGCCACGCGAACGGAAGCCCGTACCAGGAGAGCTTCCCGCCGCAGTCGTCGAGGTCCTGGGCGAATCCGGGCACCGTGCCGTCGGGTCCGACGTCGCGGGGCCGCAGGAGCGCGCGCGACCGGTCGGTGTAGACCCCCTCGTCGAGCCCGTGGCGGCGGGCGAAGAGGGTCGCGGTGATCCAGTCGGCCTGACTGTCCAGCGCGGCCCGGATGGCAGCCTCGACGGTCAGGGGCCGCACGGTGAACGCCGCGTCGGTGCGCTCGCGCGTCCGGACGGTCACCTCGTTGGTCAGGCTCTCGATGAGGGCGTGGCTGACGGTCGAGTCGACCGGTGTCACGAGGTCGACCCAGTGGGCGGAGAGGGCGGGGGTCAGCACCGGCACCTTGACCACCAGGCGTGGGCGCAGGCCGCGTACCCGGGCGTAGGTGTCCATCATCTGGCGGTAGGTGGTGGCGTCGGGACAGCCGACCTCGTAGATGCCGGGCGCCACCTCCGTCGACTCCACCAGATAGGCCAGCAGGTCCTGCAGGGCGATGGGCTGGATGGACGTGTTGACCCAACGCGGGCAGACCATCATGGGCAGGCGCTCGGTCAGGTAGCGGACCATCTCGAACGAGATGCTTCCCGCCCCGAGTACCACGGCGGCACGCAGCTCGACGACGGGGACCCCCGTCGACCCGAGCACCGTCCCCACCTCCTGGCGGCTGGCCAGGTGGACGGACAGGTCCTCGTGCCCGAGGCCACCCAGGTAGACGATGCGCCCTACTCCCGCCAGGCAGGCGGCCCGGGCGAAGGCCTCGGCCAGCGCGCGGTCCCGATCCTCGAAGCCGGGCCCGCCGGCCATGGCGTGGACCAGGTAGTAGGCGGTCTCACACCCGGCGAGGGCCCGGCTGACCACCTCCGCATCGGACACGTCGGTGACGTGGACCTCGACGTGGTCCCGCTCGTGGAATCCCGAGCCGTCGCGGACGAGTGCACGGACCTCGAACCCCTCGGCCACCAGCCTCGGGACGAGGTTCGTGCCGACGAATCCGGCGGCGCCGACGACTGCGACCCGCCTCCGACGGTCGACCTCTCCGTCGGCGGTCATCCGCCGGACACGAGGAGGTCCCCGCCCACCGGGGGGGTCGGATCGTCCGCCGTCTCCAACCAACGGTCGGGGAGGTGGACGGGCCGGGGGCCGTTCGTATGACCCCGGGGCATGCGCAGTGCCTCGGGTGGGAAGTCCAGCGTCTGGTCGAGTCCGTCGAGCAGGTCCGCCACCTCGGCCACCGTGGAGGCCGACGCCAGCGAGCGCCGCACCTGGGGCCCCACCGGGAATCCGGTCAGGTACCACCCGGCGTGCTTGCGGAACTGACGGGTCCCGGCCTGCTCACCGAAGAGCGCGCACAGGAGGTCGAGGTGGACCCGCATCATCGAGCAGATCTCGGCCAGGCCCGGCGGGTCGGGGACGGGCCGACCCCGGAAGACGGCGGCCAGGTCCCGGAACAGCCAGGGTCGTCCGAGACACCCGCGCCCGACCACCACCCCGTCGCACCCGGTGGCGGACATCATCGCCAGTGCGTCGGTCGCCTCCCAGAGGTCGCCGTTGCCCAGCACCGGGACGGTGGTCACCGCCTCCTTGAGCAGCGAGATGGCGTCCCAGTCAGCGGTGCCGGAGTAGAGCTGTTCGGCGGTGCGGGCGTGCAGGGTGACGGCGGCGGCGCCCTCGGACTCGGCGATCCGTCCGGATTCGAGGAACGTCAGATGCGCGTCGTCGACCCCCTTGCGCATCTTGACGGTGACCGGGACCGTTCCGGCATTGGTCACCGCAGCGCGGATGATGTCGCGGAACAGGGCCCGGTGGACCGGGAGTGCGGCCCCGGCCCCCTGGCGGGTCACCTTGCCCGCCGGGCAGCCGAAATTGAGGTCGATGTGGTCCACGCCGATCTCGTCCACGAGGCGCCGCACGGCCTGGCCCATCACCGTCGGGTCGACGCTCGACAACTGCACGCTGCGCACCGTCTCGTCGGTGCCGAACGACGCCATCCCCAGGGTCTTGGCGTTGCCCTCCACCAGCGCACGGGCGGTCACCATCTCGCTCACGTACAGTCCCGCGCCGTAACTCCGACACAGGGTGCGGAAGGCGCTGTTGGTGACCCCGGCCATGGGTGCGAGCACCACGGGGACGTCGACGGCCAGATTCCCGATCTTGAGCTCGGGCGCACCCGGTGGCGGGGTCGACGGGACAGTGGTGGGATCAGGCACCGCGGGCCTCCTCCCACCGCTGGGCGGCCGGTGCCCGGCGACCGGGGGGCGGCTCCCACAGCTCGGTGACGGACACGCCGAGCCGGCCGAGCAGGCGGCGCAGCGCGGGCAGCGACAGGCCGATCACGTTGCTCGGGTCGCCGTCGATCCCGTCGACGAACGGTGCGGAGCGCCCGTCGATGGTGAAGGCCCCGGCCACCGAGAGCACGTCCGGCGTGGCCAGGTAGGCGTCGAGCTCGGGGTCGGTCGTCACCGCGAAGCGGACCGTGGTACCTACCACCTCGTCGGCCCGGTCTCCGGTCGCCTCGTCGATCACGCAGTGCCCGGTCCACAGGGTGCCCGACCGCCCCCGCATGGCCTCGAGCCACGACCGGGCCTCGTCGACCGAGGACGGCTTGCCGTGGGGCCGACCGTCGAACTCGAGCATCGAGTCGCACCCGACGACCAGGGCATCGCCCCCGGACCGGGCCACCGCCGACGCCTTGGTCGCAGCCAGGCGTCCGGTCGACCCGGCCGTGTCCGACGGATCCACATCGTCCTCGGCCACCCCACTGACCACGACGACCGGGTCGAAGCCGGCCGCGCGCAGCAGGCCCAGGCGAGCGGGCGAGCCCGAGGCGAGGACCAGGGTACGGGACGGCATGGCCCAAGCCTAGGGCGAGGCCCGGCAGGGGCGGCCCCGGACCCCGGCCCGGGTCGGCCGTGACCAGCCCGGACCACAGTGGTCGATGTGCCGCCCGACGTCGACCCGACCGGCCGGGTTGCGCGATCCTGGAGGCATGACCGACACCGGCATCACCCTGTCGCCCGTGCAGGTGGACCCCGAGCTCGACGGGGACCACGAGCGCATGTCCCACATCGTGCTCGAAGGGTTCAAGCCCCAGAAGGGCGACTTCATCTCCGCCGGCCCCTCGGTGGTCGAGGGCATGGTGAACGGCACCGCGGTCAAGGCGCTGTGCGGGAAGATCTGGGTCCCGGGCCGCAATCCCAAGCGCTACCCGATCTGCCCGACCTGCAAGGAGATCGCCGAGGGCCGGGGATGGAAGGTCCCCGAGGGCTGACGGACCCCCGCACCGGACCCACCACCCGGCCTCGTCCGCCCGCCCGCCGGGCCGCGCCCACGGGGGATACGATGAGTCCACACCGCTCGGCATCCGGCCTGCTCCAGCCCCCGGCTTTCCGGTATGACCTTGCCCCACGCGCTGCGGCGCCAGGGAGGTCCCATGGGTCACACGGCGCTCGCCACCGAACCTCTCGACGCCGGCGATCCGCTGGCCGGCGGTCCTCCACCCCGGGTCCACGTCGCCCAGAAGGTCATCACCTCCGCCATCGTCGTCGGACCGGTGGTCGCCCTGGGGTCGGTCGTCTGGTGGCTCTGGGGCGGTGTGGTCAACCTCACCGACGTGGTCATCGGCCTGGCGCTCTACGTCGTGACCGGATTCGGCATCACCGTGGGATTCCACCGTCTCTTCACCCACCGGGGGTTCGCTCCGCACCGGACCCTCAAGATCGCCCTGGCCGTGGCCGGATCCATGGCCGTCGAGGGCTCGGTGACGAGCTGGGTGGCCACCCACCGACGCCACCACATGTTCAGTGACCATGCCGGCGACCCGCACTCGCCCCACCGCTACGGGAGCCGGGGGTGGGCCCTGGTGCGTGGCCTGGCCTTCTCTCACGCCGGCTGGCTGTTCACGTCCGACGCCTCGACCCTCGAGCGCTACGCGCCCGACCTGTTGCGCGACCGGGACCTGCAGCGGATCGGTCGACTGTTCCCCCTGCTGGCCGTGGCCTCGCTGGCCATCCCGTTCGGCATCGGCTTCCTCGTCACCGGTTCCTGGACGGGCGCGTTGCTGGCCCTGGTCTGGGCCGGGCTGGTGCGCATGGCCGTGCTCCACCACGTGACGTGGTCGGTCAACTCGCTGTGCCACACGTTCGGGCGCCGCAGCGACCCGACGACCGATCGCAGTACCAACCTGTGGCCCCTGGCCGTCATCTCGCTGGGCGACAACTGGCACAACGTGCACCATGCCCACCCGGCCTGGGCCCGACACGGGGCACATCCCGGCATGGTCGACCCGTCGGCCTGGCTGATCGCACGGTTCGAGCGGTGGGGATGGGCCACCCGGGTCCGCTGGCCCGCACCCGGGCCGGGTGCCGCCGCCTGAGTGCAGCCGGTGGCACATCCCACCACACCCCCGTCGCACACGTGGGGGTCAGGTGGGGTGACCGACCTCCTGGACCATCCAGCCGTTGCCGTCAGGGTCGCTGACCTCGAAGAACGTGTTGTAGTCGCGCCGCTCGGGGTCCGGGCCGTCCTCGGGGCGTCCGTCGACGAAGTGGATGAGCGGGCCGGGGGCCGCCCCCCGTCCGACGAGCTCGTCCCGCGCCCGTTCGATGTCCGCCACCACGAGGTGCAGGCCCTGGAGCGTGCCGGCGGCAGTGGGGTTTCGCATCAGGGCGATGGCGCAGGTCGAACCCGGGGGGAGCACCTGGATCACTCGGAAGTCCTCGCCGGCCGAATGGTCCACGATGAGCTCGAAGCCCATGCGGTCGAGGTAGAACGCCTTGGCGTCGTCCTGGTCGGCCACGGGTACGACGACGAGTTCCAGTTTCCAGTCCATCGCTACTCCTCGGTTGGTGTCGGACGTCACGGGATGGCCCGGAGACCCCGGACGACGAGATAGGCGGCGAAGACCACTTCGATCACCGTACCGATCATGCGGGAGTGGCTCCCGACCCACCGGTGGGTGGCGTCCAGGGCCCGGTCCGCCCGACTGCCGAGGACCGAAGCGAACAGGACGGGCAGGAGGACGGGCAGGAGGACGATCACGTAGAGGACGACGAAGACCGCCGCCTTGACCGTCGTCGTGGCGGTCGAATGGGTGATCTCGTGGATCGCCGGCACCACCAGCAGCAGGGTCGAGAAGTTGACCACCATGCCGAGGGCACCGACGCCGATGAACCACGGTGTCGGTGCCGTCGCCAGTCGACCGGCTGAACGCGACGAGTTCTTCTCACCGGTCGTGGGGCGCCGGATGAGGGACCGGACGGCGAGCGCGGCGAGCAGCGCACCCGAGACCAGGAGGACCGCGGCGTCGGTGGCCGACTTGTGGGCGTGGTGCGTCTGCACGTGCTGGAGTGCGGTGACACACAGGATGGAGAACACCCCGAGCACCAGGGCCGCCCCGAGCGTGAGCGACCACGCTCGGGACAGGCGGTGTGTGGGTCCGGCCAGGATCAGCAGCTGCAGCGCCAGGAGCGTCGGACTGATGGCCGCGCCCAGCGCCAGGGGGAGGACGGCGACCAGCAGTTGGTCCATCCGGCCAACGTAACCCGGGACCGTCGCACCCCACGGGACCGTCGCACCCCACGGGACCGCTGCACCCCACGGGACCGTCGCACCCCACGGGACCGTCGCACCCACCCGCTTCCGGCGGACGGATCGGGGGTCAGTGGTCCGTGAGCTGCCCGTGGTCGCGACACGTCGCCCGGAAGCCGCCGGGGGTCACCTGCACCGTCAGCCGCCGTCCGCAGGTGGGGCAGAAGCGGGGTGGGTCGAGCGTGCGTCCGCACCCGATGCACGACGTCGAGCCGCACGAGGTGCAGTGCGAGGCGGTCACCTCGGCTGCGGGCACCGGATCAGAGCACCCCGGTGAGGGCACCGACCGGCATCCGCAGATCGGCCAGCATCTGCAGGTCCTCGTCGGCCGAACGCCCGAGCGTGGTCAGGTAGTTGCCGACGATGAGGGCGTTGATGCCGGACGTCATGCCCATGGACTGCAGCTCGCGGAGCGTGACCTCACGACCCCCGGCGTAGCGGAGGATGACGCCCGGTAGGCCGAGACGGAACAGCGCGATCCAGCGGATGGCCTCCCACGCCGCCACCGGCTGCTCGGAGCCCAGGGGCGTGCCCGGACGGGGGTTGAGGAAGTTGAGCGGGACCTCGGTGGGGTCGAGCTCCTGCAGCTGGGTGAGCAGTTCGATGCGCTGCTCGTCGGTCTCGCCCATGCCGATCAGTGCGCCGCAGCACAGCTCCATGCCGTGGTCCCGAACGAGCTGGCAGGTCTCCTGGCGCTCCTCCCACGTATGGGTGGTGACCACGTTCGGGAAGAACGAGCGCGAGGTCTCGAGGTTGTGGTTGTAGCGGTGGACGCCGCCCTCGGCGAACCGCCGGGCCTGGTCCTCGCTCAGGAGCCCGGCACTGACGGCGACGTTGAGGCCCGTCTTCTCCTGGACCAGGGGGACCAACTCGAGGATCCGCTGCATGGTGCGCTCGTCGGGTCCGCGCACGGCCAGGACGATGCAGAACTCCGAGGCTCCGGCGGCCCGGGTCTCCTCGGCGGCCTGCAGTACCTCGTCGGCGTCGAGGAACGGTGTGGCCTTGACCGGCGTGTCGAAACGTGACGACTGCGAACAGAAGTGGCAGTCCTCGGGGCAACCGCCGGTCTTGGCCGACAGGATGCCCTCCACCTCGACCTCGGGACCGCACCAGGCCAGGCGGACCTGATGAGCGAGGGCGGCGAGCGAGGTCACCTGGCTGTCCGGCAGTGCGGCCAGGCCGGCGAGTTCGTCACCGGTCAGCAGTCGCCGCTCGTCGAGCAGCGCCGACTCGGCGGCGTGGAGGCGTGCCCGTGCGTCGGCCGGGTCGATGGCTGGTCGCACCGGCTCGCCCCGACGGGGGGGCGACAGGGTGACCAGGGTGGGTTCAGGGGAGGTGGCGGTGTCTCCGGACATGGCTGTCACGGTAGTTGCCGCGAGCCCCCGAGCGGAACACAGGCACGTGACGTGGGTCCGTCACGCCGGTGCCGGACCCCGTCCTGCCGGGTCGCCGAAGACCGGCGCCCGCTTCTGGCGCAGGGCGGCCACACCTTCGCGGTAGTCGGGTGCCGCCATCATGGGGTCGAGCAGCGCTTCGGCCGCCCGCACCGATTCGGCCGCCGTCAGGTGGAACGACTCGTAGACCTGGCGCTTGGAGGCGGCGAGCGATGCCGGCGACACCGTGGTGGCCAGCGTGCGGGCGTACCCCTGGACGTGGTCCGCCAGGTCCGGGCCGTCGACCACCGCGGTCACCAGGCCGAGCGCGTAGGCCTCGTCGGCCTCGAACGTCCGGCTCGACAGGATCAGGTCCAGTGCTCGCGGCAGTCCGATGAGCCGGGGCAGGAGCCAGGCCAGGCCGAAGGCGCACGGCAGTCCGAGCTTCCCGTGGGCGGTGGTGAACTTGGCGCCGCGGGCTGCGAACCGGAGGTCGCAGTAGCACGACAGCGCGAATCCGATGCCGGCCACCGGCCCGTTGATGGCGGCCAGGATCGGCTTGGGGATGCCGAAGTGGTACGCGAGTTCGGCGTCGAACTCGTCCCGCACCCCGTACCCCGGCGTGGCGAGGTCCTCCGGCGCTCCGGAGTCGTAGGAACCGCGGGCGACATGGCCGGCCAGGTCGTCGGACTCGGCTCCGGCGCAGAAGCCCCGCCCGGCCCCGGTGACCACGATGACCCGCACCGACGGGTCGTCGGCCGCCACGGCCAGGTGGGAGCGGTACTCGGCGTTCATTGTCGCCGTCCACGCGTTGAGGCGGTCGGGCCGATCGAGGGTGATGGTGGCGACGTGGTCGGCCACCTCGTAGCGCGTGGCCTCGAGCAGGTGCGTCATGGGTCGCGTGCCGCGTCGGCGACGGACCCGGAGGTCCGGGTCCGTCGCGCGGTGCGGTTCAGTACCGGTAGTGCTCGGGCTTGTAGGGACCGTCGACCGGGACACCGATGTAGGCGGCCTGCTCCGGCGTGAGCTCGGTCAGGCGCACACCGAGCGCGTCGAGGTGCAGCCGGGCGACCTTCTCGTCGAGATGCTTCGGCAGCAGGTACACCTGGTTCCCGTACTCACCCGTGTTGGCGAACAGCTCCATCTGGGCCATCGTCTGGTTGGTGAACGAGTTCGACATCACGAAGCTCGGGTGCCCGGTGGCGTTGCCCAGGTTGAGCAGACGGCCCTCCGACAGGATGATGACGGCCTTGCCGTCGGGGTAGACCCACTTGTCGACCTGGGGCTTGATGTTGACCCGCTCGATGCCGGGGGTCCCCATGAGACCGACCATGTCGATCTCGTTGTCGAAGTGGCCGATGTTGCCCACGATGGCCTGGTGCTTCATCTTGGCGATGTGCCCCGCGGTGATGACGTCCTTGTTGCCGGTGGTGGTGATGAAGATGTCGGCCGTCTCGAGCATGTCCTCGAGCGTGGCGACCTGGTAGCCCTCCATGGCGGCCTGCAGGGCGCAGATCGGGTCGATCTCGGTGACCACGACCCGGGCGCCCTGGCCCCGGAGGGAGTCCGCACAGCCCTTGCCCACGTCGCCGAAACCGCAGACGACGGCCACCTTGCCGCCCATGAGGACGTCGGTGGCCCGGTTGATGCCGTCGATGAGCGAGTGCCGGCAGCCGTACTTGTTGTCGAACTTCGACTTGGTCACGGCGTCGTTGACGTTGATGGCCGGGAACAGCAGCTCGCCGCTCTCCTGCATCTCGATGAGGCGGTGGACGCCCGTGGTGGTCTCCTCGGAGACGCCCTTGATGCCGTTGGCGATGTGGGTCCAGCGCGTGGCGTCCTCGGCCAGACTGCGGGTCAGCACTCCGAGCACCACGGCGTACTCCTCGGTGTCGGCGGTCGACGGGTCGGGGACGACTCCGGCCTTCTCGAACTCGACACCCTTGTGGACCAGCAGGGTGGCGTCACCGCCGTCGTCGAGGATGAGGTTCGGGCCTTCGCCCCCGGGCCAGCGCAGGACCTGCTCCGTGCACCACCAGTAGTCCTCGAGGGTCTCGCCCTTCCAGGCGTAGACGGGGACGCCCTGCGGGTCCTCGGGGGTTCCGGTCGGGCCGACGGCCACGGCGGCCGCCGCGTGGTCCTGGGTGGAGAAGATGTTGCAGCTGGCCCAACGCACCTCGGCGCCGAGCGCCGTCAGCGTCTCGATGAGCACGGCGGTCTGGATGGTCATGTGCAGCGATCCGGTGATGCGGGCGCCGGCGAGCGGCTTGGTGGCCCCGAACTCGGCCCGCATCGACATGAGACCGGGCATCTCGTGCTCGGCGAGCACGATCTCCTTGCGGCCGAACTCGGCCAGCGAGAGGTCCGCGACCTTGAAGTCGTGGGTACGGGTGTCGTTCGACATGTGGCTCCTTCGTCGTGCCGGCCCTGGGGAGGACTGTGCTCAGCAGAGGCGGCCGTCCGGCCCCTCCGTGTGCGTCCGAGCCCCTCCTTCGGCCGTGGCCCCAGGTCTCAGAATCGCTCCCCAGCATGTTAGTGCAGAGCCCCACGCCGGCAGTCGGTACCCCCGGCGGTGCCGGTCCCGGACCGTACCCGTCGGTGCGACGGATCCGTGGGCTGACCTGCAGGGCGTCGTCCCCCGGGGGGCGGGCGCTGCTGTTAGCCTCAGCCCGTCACGTCGGCCGGTCGTCGCCGGTGGAGCGGCGTGCGGGAGCGTTAGGGGATCTCCATGGGAGCAAGCCGGAAGCAAGGAACCGTCGGACGGGTGACGACCGCGGAGCCGCACCGCGGCGGGTGGCTGCGACGGTGGGGGGTCCCGATCGCCAGTTGCGCCCTGGGTGCCGGCCTGCTGGCCGCGTGCGGCTCGTCGTCCTCGTCCAGCACGACGACGACCGCGGCCGGTGGGAGCAGCGCAGCGAACGGGAAGGTGCTCCTCGTCGGCACGTTCAACGGTCACGCCGGAGGCTTCACGACGATCCAGGCGGCCGTCGACGCCGCCAAGCCCGGCGACTGGATCCTGGTGGCACCCGGCGACTACCACGAGACGGCCGACAGCACCCAGCCCACGGATCCGGCCCATGGCGACAACGGCGGGGTGATGATCTCGACCCCCGACGTGCACCTGCGGGGCATGAGCCGCTCCGGCGTGATCGTCGACGGCACCAAGCCCGGCTACGGGACCTGCAGCTCCAACCCGGCGGCACAGACCTACGGGGCCGTCGGATCGAACGGCAAGACCGTGGGGCGCAACGGGGTCGTGGTGTGGAAGGCCGACGGGGTGTCCGTCGACAACCTGACCGCGTGCAACTTCCTCGCCGGATCGGGCGACTCCGGCAACGAGATCTGGTGGAACGGCGGCGCCGACAGCGCAACCATCGGCCTCCACGGCTACGAGGGCAGCTACCTGACGGCGACCTCCACCTACTTCGGCGACGAGAACACGGCCGCCCAGTACGGGATCTTCTCCTCGGACTCGGCCGGGCCCGCCACCTGGGACCAGATGTACGCCAGCAACTTCAACGACTCGAGCATGTACGTGGGCGCCTGTCAGCAGGTGTGCGGGATCACGATCAGCCACGCCTGGCTCGAGTACAGCGCCCTGGGCTACTCCGGCACCAACTCGGGCGGGTCCATCGTCTTCCAGAACTCCCAGTTGGACAACAACAAGGACGGGTTCGACACCAACACCCAGATCGCGGGTGACCCGCCGGCACCGCAGAACGGTGCCTGTCCGAACAACGCCATCAGCCCCATCACCGGTACCCATTCCTGCTGGGTGTTCCGCAACAACAACGTGCACGACAACAACAACCCGAACGTGCCGCAGTCCGGAACGGCCGGCCAGGGGCCGACCGGCACCGGCATGACCTTGTCGGGAGGTCGCAACGACACCGTGGAGAACAACACGTTCACCAACAACGGGGCCTGGGGCTTCCTGATGATCCCCTACCCGGACTCGAGCACGCCGGAGTACAACCAGTCGTGCACGGGCACCGGGGGCGTCGAGTCCGGCGCCTTCGGATGTGTCTACGACCCCATGAACAACGCCCTGCTCGACAACCACTTCAACAACAACGGCTTCTTCAAGAATCCGAGCAACTCGGACTTCGGCGAACTCACCCTCAACAGCGGACAGCCCTCGAACTGCTACCGGGGAAATACGGTGCCGAACGGGACGTCGCCGGCGAACCTGCAGGCGTTGAAGCCGACCTGCGGGGTGCCCACCACCGCCGCCAACGCCGGCGTCGACCTGCTGGGTCAGGTGCTGTGTGACACCGGGAACGGCCCGTGCGGCTCGGGCATGGTCTACCCGAAGCCCACCCAGATCACCATGCACCCGGTGCCGGCCGGCCTTCCCTCGATGCCCAACCCGTGCGACGGCGTCCCGTCCAACGCCTGGTGCCCGGGGGGGAAGCCGGCGTAGCGGACCGAAACGGTCACGAGTTGCCGGAACCGGTCGCCCGGTCGAGACCCGTCGAGTTCGGCGCAAGCGATGCGCGGAGCATGAACCCGACGCAGGCCGTGGGTCGGCGGATGGTGACCACCTTCCTCCGGTCCTTGCACGGGTGGGCATCCCGGTAGCTCCCGGCCGTCAGCCTGAAGCACTCCGCCAGGTCGCCAGGGCGCCCGTCAGCGCGGCAGGCGAGACACCCGCGCCGGCCGCGTAGAGCCCGAGGCCGATCGATTCCACGTGGGAGCCGGCGGGAACCTGCAGGGCGACGCATCCTGACGCAGATGCGTGAGGAGCCAGAGGCGGGAAGGCGATGAGCTGACAGCCGCCGGCGGCGTACTGTCCGCTCACGCCGACGAGGTCCTGGTAGAGATGGCCGTTCACGAAGACATCCACGTTCGGCATGTAGCCGTCTGGCTCCCCGAGGGCGTCCGGACCTTGGTTCGTGATGGAGAGTTGGACCGCCACCCACTTCCATTCGGGCTCGGGCAACGTCGAAGGAGTGTCTCCGAACGGCCTCGACAGGCCGGTCGGGCCGGGTACATCGAAGTAGCGCGTGACCGAAGCCGTGATCGTCTGGCCCAAGCCGTCGCGGTCATCGACGAGCGTTGCCGTCGCGCCGAGCGGGACGACCTCGCCCACGAAGGTACCCGGTGCCTCGCTGATGCCACGCCACAGTTCCCCGTAGGTCGGGGAGGTGGTCGGTGTCGGTGGGTGAGGCTCCGGACCGGCGGTCGAAGTGGTCGAAGTGGTCGAACAGCCGCTCAGTCCGATACAGAGGGACGCTGCGCAGAGCACCGTGAGGTTCCGCACACCGCCGGCCCCGATGGTCACCGACGAGCCCGATGTTTCGTCAACTGTCCCTCCCGTGCCGCTGGGGCGACCCTATCCTCCCAGCGCTCCCGACCAGGGCCGGGCCCGGTGCAGCCTCGGGGCGGGCGCCCTCCGAGGACTACGCTCGTGGAGTTGGCGCATGATGGGGGCCAAGTCGGTCTATCCGCCGCCCGGGCGCTGGCTCGAACGGCGAGGACCGCCGACTGACCAGCACCCCGACCAGGAGCGGTGAACCGACTCGCGGGCGACGTCCCATGGCCCCGGACACCGGGGTGGACAACCCACCCGGGTCCAGCAGGGTGGCACCGGTGCTCGACCGGTGACCACACGTCCGGAGTCGGCCGGGACACGAGACGTGCCGCATCCGCGTCGGTAGCGGTCAGCGCCGGGCGTACCAGTCGGCCAGCCGGGCGAGTCCCTGGTCGACGCCGACGTGGGGTCCCCACTGCAGTACGCGCTGGGTCTCGGTCTGGTCGAACCAGTGGGCCACCGAGAGCTGACGGGCGGCGAAATGCGTGAGCGGTGGCTCGTCCCCCGTCCACCAGCGGTCGAGGGCGCGCCCCACGAGCGCGGCCACCGGGGCCGGCACCGACCGCACGGAGGGATCGACACCCGCGGCCGACAGGATCCCCTGGACCAGCTCGGCCAGCGGCCGGGGGTCGTTGCCGGTGACCACCCAGGCCCGGCCGCACGCCTCCTCTGAGTCCGCGGTCCGATCGAGGCCCGCCACCACCGCGGCCGCCGCATCGTCGACATAGGTGGTGTCGACCAGGGCCCGGCCGTGGTCCGGCAGGGCGAGACGGCCCTGACGTGCCCGGTCGACGATACGGCCGACCAGCTGCGTGTCCCCGGGGCCCCAGACCAGGTGGGGTCGGACCACCACCGTGGCGGCCGGGGCGCGCGCGAGGACCAACCGCTCGGCGACGGCCTTGGACCGCGTGTAGGCATCCCGGCCCCGGTACTCCGGTGGCTCGGCCCCGGCTCCCACCGCGGGTCGTCCGTCGAAGGAAACCGAGGGGGAGGACACGTGCACCAGACGACCGCACCCGGTCGCCGCCTCGATCACGTGCAGGGTGCCCGTGACGTTGACCGCGTAGGCGTCGTCCCATGCCGGGCGCGGCGCGACGAGCGCCGCCAGGTGGACGACGGCGTCGTGGCCCCCGGCCGCGGCCAGCACGGCGTCGCGGTCGCGGATGTCGCCCCGGACGTCGGTGGCCGTGCTCCCGCTCGCCGACCGCTGGAAGCAGTCCACGTCGTCGCCCCGGGCCACGAGGAGATCGGCGACCGCCCGTCCGAGCAGGCCGGACCCGCCGGTGACGAGGACCTTCATCGTCCTGCGAGGAACCGCCCCGCCGAGTCGGCGAGCGCAGCGCGGTCCACTTTTGACTGGTGGCGACGGTCGACGGGCAGTGCACCCACGAGGACGGCCGCCACCCGGTGGTGAGCCGCCGCCCGTACCCGGTCCCGCACCTCGGCGCCGGCTACGGCCAGACGTCCCGGTCCGGCGACCACGAAGCAGACCACCTGGTGACCGGCCGGGCCGATGCCCACGGCGGCCACGGAGCGGCCGATCGCCACCCGCACCGGCTCCTCGAGGGCCACGCTGGCCAACGGCCCGTCCGGCGAGTCGATCACGTGGCGGCGCCGCCCGAGGTGGAAGACGAGTCCGTCGTGGACGTACCCGACGTCGCCGGTGCGGTGGTAGCGCCGGCCGTCGTGCACGGCCCAGGTGTCGGCGTCCGCAGTCCACGCGGCGTCGTAGCCGTCGAACATCCACGGGGCGTGGACGAGGAGCTCGCCCCAGGCGCCCCCGGCCACACGCGCCGACGGATCGTCGAGGGGGGTGACGACCACGGTGCAGCCGGTCACCGGTCGCCCGGTCGAGTTGCCGCCGAACGGCCCGGTCGCCTCGGGTTCGGTCCCGTCGGTGACCGGTAGGCACTCGGTCATGCCGAAGGGGGTGCGGACGTCCCCCCCGGTCACCGACCGGACACCCGCCACCAGATCCGGCGGGATCGGCGCGCCGGCCAGCATCACCAGGTCGATGGGCGCCTGTCGTCCGGTGGCGGTGGCCACGATCTGGCGGGCCGAGGCGGGGGACAGCCAGGCCACGGTGACATGGGCCCGGGCGGTGGCCGCGACCAGTTCGTCGTAGCCCAGGGAGGACGGCTGGTCGACGGGGAAGTCGGGCCGCACGCAGGTCATCTGGAGGGACGGGGCGAGCAGCATGAAGGGCCCGAACGACGTGGTGAACGCGTCGCCGGCCTGCATCCCGAAGAGCGGTCCGACGACGTCGCGCTGAGCGGCCAGCGCCCCGTGGGTGTACCGCACGGCCTTGGCCGGACCGGTGGCTCCGGAGGTGTGGACGATGGCGGCGGGGTCGGACGGTTGCACCGGCACCGGCACGTGGGCCCCGGCGAACGAGCCGGTGGGCTCGAGCGGGATCGCCCCGGGGGCCGGCTCCACCGTCACGCGCACCGCACCGGGAGCGAACCGGAGCACGACGGCGGCGGCCAGGGTCGCCCGGGTCCCGAGCACGAACGCCGGTGCGGCGGCCCGGACGAGTCGGCGGAGCTGGCGGAGACCGGCCGAGGCGTCGGCCACGACCGGAACTCCTCCCGCCGTCCACACGGATCCGGCCGCCACCAGCAGGTCGCAGCTCGGTGGCACCAGTAGCGAGACGCGGTCACCCGGTCGCAGCCCGGCCCGTTGCAGGGTGGACGCCCCGACCGACGAGCGCGACGCGAGGTCGGCCCACGACAGCACGCCGTCCGGGCCGTCGTAGACGGCGGAGGTGTCCTGGCGGCGGTCCTCCAGGGAGGCGAGCACGGAGCGGAACCCCTCCGACGCCGGCCCGGCGGGGGCCGGGACGACGGGGTCGTGCAGTCCGGACAGCCAGCGGGCCACGACCGGCCCGACCGGCGCGTCGAGCGTCACCAGGTGGGCGGCCTCGGCGAAGCGCTCGACGTCGGCGTGTGGGATCCTCCGGCGCAGATCGGCGAGAAAGCGGTCGTGGAACACCGGATCGCGCCCGCCCCACAGCAGCAGGGTGGGCCGTGGGTGATCGACGAGGACCCGGGCGCTGACCTCGAGGTCGGCGTGGGACGGGTCGCCGGGGGTCACCGGGATGTCGTCCACGAAGTCGCGCACGGCCTCCCGTCGGTCCGCGGTCCGGTAGGGCGCACGCAGCGCCTCCCGGTGCTGCCGTCCGGTCATCCGTGCGGTCCCCTCGACGAAGGTCGGGGTCCGCCGGCAGCTGAGGTCGACCAGGCTGCGGGCGGCGGCGATCAACGGGGGGACGGCGACGTCGTCGGGTTTGGCCACGGCGGTGTTGCCCAGCACCAGGGCCTCGACATCGAGCTGGCCCGAGGCACCGACGGCCACCGGGCCCCCCCAGTCGTGCGCGGCCAGCACCAGCGGACCCTCCACCTCCTGGCGGCAGAAGGAGACCAGCTCGGTTATGCGGTCGGCCAGCCTCCGGGGCCGTCCTCGTTCGGACCAGCCCATGCCGGTCTGGTCGACGGCCACGACCCGCCACTGCGACCCGAGGGTCTCCAGGAGGTCCCTCCACACGTAACCCCAGGTCGGGTTGCCGTGGACACAGACGACAGTGCCCCGGGCTCCGGCGGGGGTGCCGGTGTCGAGGACGTGCCAGTCCACCGGCCGGCCGTCCGAGCCGTCGATGGTGACCCGACGGGACCAGGAGGGATCGAGGCCCCAGGCCGTCAGCTGCGCCCGGGTGGGCGACGGCGTGTGGGCACCGTCTGGACCGCCGGCGGTCCGGATCGGGACCACCGCAGTTACCAGATCAGTTCGGCGGCGGCGCAGTTCAGCCCGGAACCGATCCCCATGAGCAGGACCCGCTCGCCGGTGGTGATCTCGTCGGCCACCGTCGACAGTGTGTAGGGCACGGCCGCCGGACCCATGTTGCCGAACCCGGGATAGGTCAACGGCACCAGGTCCATGTTCACGTCGAGCAGCTCACACAGCCTGCGGGTGTGGACCGCCGAGACCTGGTGCATGACGTAGCGGTCGCACGTCGTCCACTCCCAGCCTGCCTCGACCGAGGCGTCGAAGGCCTCCTTGGCCAGGGCCAGGCCGTTCTCGAGGAGTGCGGCGGTGTCGGTGCGCATGGTGTCGAGGTCGCCCACGCAGAGGTCGTGGTTCTTGGTGGCGGCCCGTGAGATCCCCCCGAGGAAGCGATGGGCCCCCTCGCGGGGACCTCCCATCACCATGGCGGCGCCTCCGGACCCGAGGGTGAGGGACGCGAACTGGTCGAACACGTCCATGGCCGTGGCGGTGGGCTGACGCAGCCGCTCGATGGTGGCGAGCTGCGTGTAGCGGCTGCCCTCGCCGTCGACGATGAGCACGGTCTTCGCCTGGCCGGTCTCGATGGCCATGGCCGCGACCTGCATGGCGTTGACGAATCCGAGGCAGGCGTTGCCGAGGTCGTAGTTGACGCACTCGGGAGCGAGCCCGAGCCGGAAGTGGACGGAGCACGCCACGCTGGGCTCGAGGTGGTGCTTGCACACCGACGTCGAGATCAGGAGGTCCACGTCGGAAGGGGCGACACCGGCGAGTTCGAGGGCGGTCGTCCCGGCCTTGGCCGCCGCCTCGTCGAAGGTGACCTCCTCCGGCCACCAGCGGCGCTCCACGATTCCGGCGACGGTCTCGAGGAGGCCCGGTCGGATACCGACACGCCCGTAGGTCTCGGCCAGCTGCTCGTCGATCCAGGTCGAGGTCACGATCTCCGGTGCCTCGGCGTGTCCCACGCTCCAGATGGTCGGACGCGTGAAGGGGATTCGCTGGCTCACCCGCCCAGGTTACGGCGAACGGCGGGTGATCGGGGACAGCGGGTTTGTGGTCAGGTGGTGAGGCCTGCCCGTCGACGCCGTCACCGCGTGGACAGCGGCCCGTGGATCCCCTCCGTGAACTGGGCTGTTCACGGAGGCCGGGCAGTGGTCCGAACCGCCGTCACCGCCGTCGTCCCGGACGGGACCCGCCGTGCCGGCGGTCGTGGGCAACCCCGGCTGACCATCACCTGCGGCGGACCTCGGCCGTCCGCCGCCGTCAGTCGGAGGTGCGTCACCCGTAGGATCCGGTCGTGGAAACCGATGGGGGAGAGGTGCCGGTGGGCGGATCACTCCTCGGGTCCTTCGGCACGCTCTACGTGATCTGCACGGGGGTGCTCGCGTGCATGCTGACCGCCGTGCTCGGCTTCGGCGATTTCAGCTCGTCGATCCCGGTCCTGGTCGGTGCCGTGGCGCTGCTGGGCCTGGCCGTCACCGTGGCCGCGCGCTCGGGTACGACGGTCATCGCGACGCGGGACGCCCTGGTGTTCAGCGGTAGGTTCTGCCGCACCCCGGACATCCCCTGGGCAAGCGTCGCCGAGCTCGCCCCGGGCCAGCTGGGGGCGTCACTGGTCCTCGCCACGCCGGTGGCCCACTTCCCCGAGTCGAAGCACGTCATCTTCACCTGCCTGGATCCTCGATGGCGGAAGCGGCCCCTGGCCGTCGCGGTCCGGTCGCGGCTGACGGCGTCTTCCCGTCCCCCGTCAGACGATCTGTCCGGACAGCGGTAGGTCCCGGCCCGACCGCGGGATGTCGGCCATCTCCGTCGTCCCGGTGGCGACCACGATGCGATCGCGCCCGTCGCCCTTGGCCCGGAGCAGGGCCTGGTCGGCCAGGTCCACCACGTCGTGGAACGTGGGGGCCTGGTCGGACGTCGCCACGCCGAAGCTCACCGTGAAGCCGGGCAGCTTGCCCGCGGACAGCCGGTCGGCGAGGCGCTGGCGGACCCGCTCGAGCACCTGCACGGCCTCGGTGGTCTGGCACGCGGGCAGGACGACGACGAACTCCTCCCCGCCGTAGCGGCAGGGGATGTCGGCGGGACGCAGCGAGTCACGGAGGACCTGCGAGAAGGCCCGGAGCGCCCGGTCGCCGGCGTCGTGGCCGAACACGTCGTTGAGCTGCTTGAAGTGGTCGATGTCGGCGTAGGCGATCGAGTACAGGTTGCCGCTCTCCTGCAGCTCCCGGGTCGAACGTTCGAGGCTCCGCCGGGTCATGAGGCCGGTGAGTGAATCGCTGTTCGCCTCGCCCTCGGACACCTCGAAGGCCCGGAGCATCGCCAGCCGCTCGGACGCCCGGCGGCTGATGACGAACACGTCCTGGCGGATCTCCTCGGAGGGCGGGGACCCTTCGGCGGCGGTCACGTGGAACACCCCGATCGAGTCCCCGCCGATACTGATCGGGATGCAGACGGCGGAGCAGTCGCGACCGCGCAGGTTCGGGCAGGCGTCGATGGCCTTGCTCCGGGGGAACACCATGGTCTGGCCACGGGTGGCAGCCGGGCAACCGTCCGGGGAGATCACACCGCACCCGCTGTCCACGATCTCGTCGGGTCGGTTCAGCACCTGCTGGAAGTGGGCCGCGCCGGAGTCGGCGACGAGCAGCTCGGAACGGAGGTCGCCGGTGGACTCCACCAGCGCCTCGCCGACCAGCTCGTAGATCGAGGTGTCCGACTTGGCCATCTCGAGCGCCCGTTGGAGCCGCGTCTCGAACTCGTTGCGCCGGGTCGCCCGGGCCCGGACGGCGTTCTTGCGCGCGTCCTCACGCTCGACCCGCAACGCCTTGTAGGCGAACAGTGACGTGAAGCCGACACCGAGCACCCCACCGATGATCAGACACAACAGGAGGTCCAACCGGGCGGCGTCGGCGGCCGCGCGCGCCCGGGCGGCCTTGACCCCCACCAGTTGGGTGACCGTGTCCTGTGAGCGGCCGATGGCGGCGTCGACGTTCTGGTCGGCCTGGCGTTCCGACGCGACGATGGCCGCCCGTTGGTCCAGGGTCGATGCGGGGTCGACGAAGTCGGCGAGCTTGGCCCGGGCGGCCACGTAAGCGGTCATGGTCGTCGCCAGATCGGATGGCACCCCACCGCTTCCGGGGCGCATCAGGAGTGCCTTGTAGGTGGCGTAGTCGCGGTCGGTGACGTTCGAGGCGTTCACGGCCGACGCCAGGAAGACGGCGGTAGGAGGTGCCCCGGCGTAGGCGCTCTCGGCCAGGGCCTGGAAGCTGGCGACGCTGCTCCGCAGGATGCGGGCGGGTGCCAGGAGTCCCAGGTAGGTGTTGCTCAGCGTCGTCGTTTCGGCCACGGCGGCGGACTCGTTCGCCACACTCAACGCACCACAGGACACGGCGATGGCGATCAGGATGACTCCGAGGGCGATGATGGCCCGGTGCGGGAGGTACCAGTTCCGCCCCCCGGCCCACCTCGACACTCCGGGCTCATCGCTCACTTCCCGACATCGGCAGTCGGGGACCGCACCTTGAGTCGCGGTCGTCGCCGACCTGGTCGTCGCCTACCCGGTCGGGGTCGGGGGCGGTCAGCGCAGCAGGCGGGAGAGTCGTCGGTCGGCCAGGGTCCGACCCCCGGTCTGGCAGTGCCTGCAGTAGACGATCTCGTAGGACTCGTAGGAGACCCGCAGGAGCGGCCGCTCGCACCGGGGGCACGGTTGGCCCGCCCGGTTGTGGACGGCGAACCGCAGGCCGAGCTTCGGTTCGGACAGGCCGCCGGTGCGGGTGCGCTCCTGGTCGAGGGCTGCCGCCAGCACCGAGCGGATGGCCGTCACCAGGTCGGCGCGCTGCTCCGTGGACAGGGCGCGCAACGAGGTGAACGGCGACAGCCCGACGGTGTTCAGCACGTCGTCCACGTACCCCCGCCCGAGGCCGGCGAGGGTCCGCTGGTCCCGTAGCAGCGTGTGGATCCGACGGTTGGACTCGTCGGTCATGAGGAACTCGACGAACGCCTCGTCGTCCGGTTCGGGGCCGAGTGCGACGAGCGGGCCGTCGTCCCCCGGGGCGAGGATCCACCAGGCGGCCTTGCGCTGGGTCCCGTGCTCCCGGACGAGGATCGCCGAGCCGTCGTCGAAGCGGATGCGGACCACGGCACCCCTGGGCCTCGTGGCCTTGGCCGGTGACTCGAGGTCCAGCCGCCCGGCCTGGGACAGGTGGATGAGCGCCCGGATGCCGTCGTCGAACCGGACCACCAGGTACTTGCCGCGGTGGCCGACACCGGTGACGCTTCGTCCGACCAGGTCGTGCGGAGCCGGCTCGACCGTCTTCAGCGCGGTGAACCCCAGGGCCTCGCTCCCCGTGACGACCCGTCCGGTCAGCGCGATGTCGAGGCGCTCCGCCAGGGCCTGCATCTCGGGGAGTTCGGGCATGGTCGACTCCGGATCGCCGGTCGGAACAGTGCCCTGCAGTATGCCGCGACGGTCAGGCCGGATCCGCTTCCGCAGTCGCCCGCTGCGGATCCGGGGTGGCCAGCACGAGGAGCTCGCCGATGCGGTGGGCGTGTTCGAGCGGGTGGCGCAGCTTACGGTCCATGTTGATCCGGTAGTGGTTGCGGCGCCCGATCCGGGTGCGCTGTAGGTAGCCCTCCGCCACGAGGTCGGCGACGATCGCCTGGGTGGCGCGTTCGGTGATCCCCACCCGCTCGGCGATGTCCCGCCCCCGGATGGCCGGATCGCTGGCGATGCACACCAGCACGTGGCCGTGGTTGGTGAGGAACGTCCAACCGGGCCGGCTCGTCGGGTTGTCCGGCTCCTCCATCACCTCAAACGTACCTGCCTTCATGAACCACAGTGCGTGTCTCGGACACCTGGTCCACCCATATAACTTGCCGTAGTCAAACTCGTGCGTTATAACTCACGAAGTGGAAATCGTAAGAATGAGGGAATTGACGTGACGGACGGGTCGACCAGATGGGACAGAGGCGGGCGATGACGACGATCGGGCGGATCTGTCTGGTCGGGGTAGTGGTCGCGCCGCTGCTCGGGGTGGCGTCAGCACTGGTGCCCGGCACCGGCCGTCGGACGGCCCTGCACCTCAGCGCGGCGGCCCACTGGATCGGGGCGTTCCTCGCCGGGCTGCTGGTGGTGGTCGTGTCCGTCCGGGGGGCGTTCGGGGTCGGTGTCGACTCCTCCCGGGGAGTGGTCCTCGGCCTGAGCGCGGACCGGCTGACGGTGACCCTGATCGCCCTGGTGCTCGGGATCGGGGCCGTCGTGCAGTCGTTCGCCGTGCGCTACCTGCGCACCGACGGGCGGTCGTCCCGGTTCGTGACCGGTGCCGGCCTCCTCGTCGCCTCGATGACCGTGGTCGCCTCCTCGACGACACTCGGGGGACTGGTGGTCGGCTGGGTGGCGGCGTCCGCGGGCTTCCTCGTCATCGTGGGCTACCGCCAGGACCTCCCCGGCGTGCGCGGCAGCGCCCGGCGGACGGCGCTGGCCTTCCTGGTGGGTGACGGGGCCCTGGTGGCAGCTGTCGTCGTCGTCGCCCTCCGGGTGGGCAACGTCGCCCTCGTCGGCCCGGTGGGGCCGGGCCCGGCGGGGGGCAGGCTCGGCGGGGCGGGCGCGATCGTCGCCCTGCTCATCGTGGTCGCCGCCCTGGCCCGCTGCGCCCAGGGCCCCTTCGGCTCGTGGCTGCCGGGCACGGTGGCCGCGCCGACCCCGGTGTCCGCCCTGCTCCACGCCGGGTTCGTCAACGGCGGTGGCATCCTGCTGCTCCGGACCGGGGTGCTCGTGACCGGCTCGGCGGCGGCGATGATCGTGGCGTTCACCGTGGCCGCCGCCACGGCCGTGGTCGCCACGGCGGTCATGGCGCAGCGCTCCGACGTCAAGTCCGAACTGGCGTACTCGACCATGGGCCAGATGGGATTCATGGTGGCCGAGTGCGCCGTCGGGGCGCTCGGTGCCGGCGTCGTCCACCTCCTCGGGCACGCGCTCTACAAGGCCACGCTGTTCCTCGGCTCCGGCGCCCGGATGCCTCGGCCCGGTCGGGTGACTCCCGACGTCGACGGCGGGACCACCGCCGGACGGGTGGTCGTGTCCGTCGTCGCCGGCGTCGCCTCGCTGGGTGTGGTCCTGGCGGTCCCGGGAATCGCCAGCCACCGGGGCAGCGGTCCGCTGGTGGCCTTCGTGGCCCTGACGACCGGCGTCGGTGCCTGGTCGCTATGGACCCCCTCGCGTACCCGGCGGACGGTGCTCGGGGCGGGGGCCATCGTGGCTGCGAGCGCCGTCTACGGCCTCCTGGCCACCGCGCTCTTCGCCTGGGTCGAGCCGGGGCTCCCGCCACTCGGGTCCGGAGTCCTCAGCCCCTGGCTCCTGCTCGCCGTGGCCGCCGGCGGGGGAGTGACCGTGGCCGCCCTGCACCTCCCGGTCGTCGGGCTCCGCCTGCGCACGGTGCTCATCGACCTGGGGGCACCCGCGCCGTGGGCCACGCTGCGCGTCGAGGCGCCCCGTCCCGCCGGATTCCCCACGCCGAGCCCGGTGGTCGGTGTCCCCAAGGTCCGGAGTGCGGCGTGACGACCACCTCGGCCCCCACCGGTCGTGTCCGCCTCCTGGTGGAGCTCGAGGAGGCGGCGCGGGCGATCGGACCGCTGTGGCCGCTCGGGACGTTCATCGCGGTGAATCCCTTCTGGGACCTCCGCCAACTCGGCTTCGACGGCGCAGTGTCCGTGGCCCGCATGGTGTTCGGGGCGGACGGCCTGCCGAGTCCGCAGTACTTCGCGGATGCCCTGGCGACGGGCCGGGTCTCGTCGCTCGATGTCGAGTTGGCGGCACGGGAGGTGTCCGAGGGCCTCGAGGGACCGGCGGTCTCCCCGGACACCCAGGCCGCGTGGTCGTCCGCACCCTCCTCGCGGGCCCCCGCCGCCGAGGTCAACCGCCAGATGGCCAAGTGGTGCGCCGCCTTCGTGTCCGGGCGGCTCCCGGGTGCCCCCGATGCCGCGTTCTACGCCTCGTGGCACGCCGTGGTGCGCTTCGATCCGGGGACACGGGCGCTCGTCGGTCGCCGGGGTCGTGGCCTCCTGGCCGGACTGCCCGAGCGGCCCGAGGACGCCGTCGCCTGGTGCCTCGACCGGCTCGGGATCGAACGGGACGGTTGGCGCCGGGAGCTGGTGGCGCAGCTGGCAGCTCTCCCCGGCTGGGCGGCCCACGCCAAGTGGCGGTCCCGGTGGGCCGTCTCGAACGCCCCGGGCCCGCGCCTCGACCTGATCGACTTCGTCGCCGTCCGGCTGGCCTACGACACGGTCTGGCAGACGGAACGCGCGCACCGTCCCGGCACCCCGGCACCGGCCGTGCCCACCCGGCAGGTCTCGATCCATGATCCCCGCAGCGTCCCGGGGCTGGGTGCGTCGGCACAGACGGCCCTCGCCGCCCTGGACCGGGACGAGGCGCGCCGCGCCTGGCTGCTGGCGCTCGAGCACCACTACCGGGACGGGCTGCTCGGGATGCTCCCGGCCGGCGGGGGGGGGACGGCGGCCGCACCGGACGCCCAGGTCGTCTTCTGCATCGACGCCCGTTCCGAGGGGATCCGCCGTCACCTCGAGGCCGCCGGTCCCTACGAGACGTTCGGGTTCGCCGGCTTCTTCGCCCTCCCGCTCCGCTACACCGCGCTCGGAGCCGAGCCCGTGGACCTGCTCCCGGTCCTGCTCGCGCCGACGGTGGACATGGAGGAGCGGGCCGCCCGTGGGGAGGAGGACCGGGCCCGGCGCCGACTCGCCGGCATCCAGGTCGAGGCCCAGGTCGGCCACGCCTTCGACCACTCCCGCGAGAACAGCGTGGCCCCCTATCTGTTGGCCGAGGCCGGCGGGTTCGTGGCCGCGCCCCTGCTGGCCGCCCGCACGCTCGTACCGGCGCGCTTCGCCCGGGTCCGCCGGCGGCTGACCTCGATGGTGGCACCTCCGGCCGCCACCACGATCGACGCCGATCCGTTGGACAGCGGGATGTCGGATGCCGAGCAGGCCCTCTTCGCCGAGACCGCCCTCACCACCATGGGACTGACCCAGGGGTTCGCGCCGCTGGTCGTGCTCTGCGGGCACGGCAGCACGACCGAGAACAACCCGCACGCGGCGTCCCTCGACTGCGGGGCGTGTGGAGGCAATCGCGGTGCCGCCAGTGCGCGGGCCGCCTCGGCGATCCTCAACCGGCAGGTGGTGCGTGCCCTGCTGGCCGGGCGGGGCATCGTCATCCCCGACACGACCCACTTCGTGGCCGCCGAGCACGACACGGCCACCGACGTCGTCGAGTTCTCGGACCTCCACCTGGTGCCGGATGAGCACGCCGACACCGTGGCCCGGCTCCACCACGACCTCGCCCGGGCCGGGGCCGCGTTGGCCGCCGAACGTCTGGCCGACCTCGACCCGCACGGCGGGGACGATCCCGTCGGGGCGGTCCGGCGGCGGTCGGCCGACTGGGCCGAGCTCCAGCCCGAGTGGGGACTGGCGGGAAACGCCTCCTTCATCGTCGGACCACGGGCCCTGACCCGTGGCGTCGACCTGGGTCGGCGGTCCTTCCTGCACTCCTACGAGCCGGACGTCGACGCCGACGGCACGGCGCTCGAGACGATCCTGACCGCGCCGATGGTCGTCGCCCACTGGATCAACATGCAGTACTACTTCTCCACCGTCGACCCGGAGGCCTTCGCCGCCGGGGACAAGTCGGTGCACAACATCGTCGCCGGCATCGGCGTGACCGAGGGGGCCGGGGGCGACCTCAAAGTAGGCTTGCCCCTGCAGTCGCTCTTCGTCGGGGATCGGGCCTTCCACGAGCCCCTCCGCCTGCTGACCGTGGTGGAGGCACCGATCACCAGGATCGACGGGGTCATCAACCGGAACCCGGTGCTGCGCGAGCTCTTCGGAGGCCAGTGGGTGCACCTCGTCGCCCGCGACATCCGCTCGGCCCCCTGGCAAGTGCGCCGGGTGGACGGCACCTGGAGCGCCTGGAGCCCGCCGGTGGACCCGGCGACGACGACTCCGCACCCGATGGACGAACCCGAACCCGAGGAGGACGCACCCAATGGATGACACCTGGCAGCTGACGGCGATGACGAAGATCGAGGTGGTCCTCGGCGGCGAGGACGCCGCCGCGGTGGCCGACCTGTTCGCCGAAGTCGGGGCCACGGGGTTCACGGCCGTGTCCAACGTGTCCGGACTCGGTCACGATGGCTACCATCAGGGTCGTCTGATGTTCAATGATCGCAACGGCCTGGCCCTCCTGATGGTGGTGCTGCCCCCGGACCGGGTGGCGGACCTGCTGGACGGGCTCCGGGTACTGCTGTCCAGTCGCCCCGGAGTGTTGATGGTCTCGGATACCTACGTCAGCCGACCGGAGTACTTCCAGTGAGCGGCCGGGAGGGTGCACTCGGGCTGGAGGACGTCGTGCGGGCGACGTCACCCGGGTCGACGGCCAGGGTGGCCGTGGTGGGGGCGGGGCAGCTGGCGCGGATGACCCAGCAGGCGGCCGTCGACTACGGCATCGGACTCCACGTGCTGGCCGAGTCCATCTCGGATCCGGCGGTCACGGCCGGGGCCGCCTTCACCCTCGGCCGGGCCGACGATCCCGTCCTGCTGCGCCAGCTGGCCGAGGCCGCCGACGTCCTGACCTTCGACCACGAGCTCGTGCCGCTCGACGTGCTGCGGGAGTTGACTGGCGAAGGCATGATCGTCCGCCCCGGCGCCGACGCCCTGGCGCTCGGATGCGACAAGTTGTTCGCCCGGACCGCCGTCAGCTCGCTCGGCGACCTGTCGATCGTGGTGCCCGCCTTCACTCCGGTCGTGGAGGCGTCGGAGGTGGCCGCCTTCGCCGAGGAACACGGTTGGCCCGTCGTGCTCAAGGCCCGCAGTGGCGGCTACGACGGACGCGGCGTGGTGATCGCCGACGACCTGGCCGCCGCTGACCGGGTGCTGGCCGGGACCGATGCCCACGACGGACCCCGATGGGTCGTCGAGGAACACCTCGACATCGCCGCCGAGTTTGCCATCCTGATGGCCCGCAACCCGTCCGGGTTCACGGCGACCTATCCCCCCATCGGCACCTTGCAGGTCGAGGGCATCTGCCGGGAGCTGACGATCCCGGCCGACCTGCCCGAGGAGCTCGTGGCCCGGGCGGCCTCGTGGGCGCGGTCGATCCTGGAAGGGTTCGACGCCACGGGTATCGCCGCCGTCGAGTACTTCGTGACTCGGTCGGGGCGACTCGTGCTCAACGAATTCGCCCTGCGCCCCCACAACTCCGGGCACATCACCATCGAGGCGTGCACCACCTCGCAGTTCCACCAGCACCTGCGGGCCGTCCTGGACTGGCCCCTCGGGGAGACCGACCTCGTGCGGCCGGCCGCCACGGTCAACCTGATCGCCACCGGCACCGAGGACATCGCCGGCCGCCTGCCCGCGGCGCTGGCCGTCCCCGGTGTCCACGTCCACCTCTACCAGAAGGCCTGCCGCCCCGGCCGCAAGGTCGGACACGTCACCGCCCTCGCCGATTCGGTGGGCGAGGCCACCGAATTGGCGCGCATCGCTACAGAGAGGCTGATCCCATGAGCGACCACCCCACGTCCGGACCCGGCGCCCCGGTGTCCGTCGCCATCGTCATGGGCTCCACGTCGGATCTCCCGATCATGCAGCCGGCGTCGACGGTGCTCGACGAGTTCGGTGTGGCCAACGAGGTGCGGATCGTCTCGGCCCACCGCACCCCGCAGGACATGGTGGCCTTCGGTACCGAGGCCGAAGCGCGCGGGGTGGGGATCATCATCGCCGGGGCCGGAGGTGCCGCCCACCTTCCCGGAATGCTCGCCTCACTGGTGTCCATCCCGGTGATCGGGGTACCGGTGCCGCTCCGCCACCTCGACGGCATCGACTCGCTCCTGTCGATCCTGCAGATGCCTTCCGGCGTGCCGGTGGCGACGGTGGCCATCGGGAACGCCACCAACGCCGCGTTGCTGGCCGTCCGGATGCTGGGCATCCAGACCCCCGGACTCCGCCAGCGTGTGACGGACTACCGCGCGTCCCTCCGCCGGGCCTCCCTCGAGTCCGGACGGGAGCTGCTGGCCGACCGGCCCGCCCCCGATGCGGGCCCGCAACCCGGTGGGGCGAGCTCATGAGCACGACCGAGCGTGACGGGTCCACGGTGACCACCGGGCTGCTCGCCGGACGGCGTCTGCTCATCACCGGGGTCGCCACCGCGGACAGCATCGCCTTCGCCACGGCCCACCATGCGGCGGCCATGGGTGCCGAGGTCGTGCTCACCGCGTTCCCCCGTGACGTGGAGCGGGTGCGCGAGCTGGTGGCCGACGTCGGCACCCCCTTCGAGGTCTTCCCCCTCGATCTCACCCGGGCCACGGAGGTGGACGAGCTGATCGAGGTCCTGCACACCCGGTTCGGACAGTTCGACGGTGCACTGCACGCCGTGGCGTTCGCCCCGAAGGACGCGCTCGACGGTCCGTTCATGGACGCCGACCCGAGCGGGATCGAGCTCGCCTTCCGGACGAGTGCCTGGAGCCTGAGCAATCTGGCCCGCCTGGTGGTCGCCCTGGCGCCGTCCGGGGGCGCCTCGCTCGTGGGTCTCGACTTCGACGCCAATGGGGGTGCGTGGCCCGTCTACAACTGGATGGGGGTCTGCAAGGCTGCACTCGCCTCGACGGCCCGCTACCTGGCCCGTGACCTCGGGAGTCAGGGCATCCGGGTGAACCTGGTGGCGGCGGGCCCGCTGCTGACCCGGGCCGCACGGGGCATCCCGCGCTTCGATGCGCTCCTCGATGCTTGGGAGACGACGAGTCCCCTGCCGTGGTCGGACAGCGACCCCGCGCCGGTGGCCGACGCGATCTGTTTCCTGCTGTCCGATCTGGCCCGGGCCGTCACCGGCGAGGTGCTCCACGTCGACGGCGGCTACCACGCCATGGCGGCACCGATCCACCCCCGGTGACCGCACGGGCACGAGCGTGCGCCCGTTCCGGTCGTGCAGCTGTCGTCGGTGCACGTGTCGTCAGTGCACGTTGGCCGAGGCCAGGGTGGAGGCGAAGATCTGCCACGCCAACAGACTCTTGGCCACCAGGGAGAGCGTGACGTAGACCCGCTCGCCGAAGAGGTAGTCCGACCACCTCCCGATCTTCCGGTACTGCAGGTACTGGTTGACGGCGAAGCAGTTGAAGAACACGAAGAGTGAGAAGAAGATGCCGTACACGAAGCCCGGCGGGTGCTGGTGCGCGCCGGGGCCGATGAGATAGATGCCGATGGCGATCCAGGGGAAGATGCCGGCCAGGCAGCCGATCCAGAAGGGACCGAGTCCTGATCCGGGTCGCTCGTAGCGCTCCTGCATCCATCCGAACCCGATCATGGCGCCATTGACTCCGATCAGCGCCACCAGTGCGGCGATGTCGCTGATGCCCGTCAGCATGGCGATGAGCACCACCATGATCGACGAGCTGAGCGAGTACTCGATCCAGCGGAAGGGGTTGCGACCCTGGAGGAGCTGCGCCTCGTAGCGGCTCCAACCGGGACCGACGACGTAGAAGTGGGCGAGCGCCGAGAGTCCGAAGAAGGCGGCGATGGCCCAGGCGAACCCCAGGTGGAACAAGGTGACCTGTTGCTGTCCGACGTGGGGACCCGGGGGACCGGTCATGTAGGTGGCCCGCACCGGCAGGGCGAAGCTGTTGGCCAGGATCAGGATCAGCACGGCCTGCACGAGGTGCAGGCATCCGGCGCCGAAGTTGTACGGACGGAGGGCGGCGATCCGGCCGGCGGTGTCGGTGGCGGTCGGAGTGTCGTCGGTGTCCATGGACGCCCCACTGTAGGTGGCGCCTCACGGTGGCTGCCGGATGACGTGCGTCGGGCGATCTAGGCCGTCACGCTGACAGGCAGGTGCTTCAGCCCGTTGATCCAGCTCGACCGCAGTCGGACGGCGTCACCGGCCTGCTCGACCGCACTCGTGTGCGACAGGAGTTCCTCGAGCAGCACCGAGATCTCGAACCGGGCCAGGTGTGCACCGAGGCAGTAGTGCGGACCCCCACCACCGAAGGACACGTGCGGATTGGGGGTCCGGGCGATGTCGAACCGCTGCGGGTCGACGAACACCGAGTCGTCGTAGTTGGCCGACAGGAAGTAGAGGGCCACCGGGTCGTCCTCGCGGATCGTGACCCCGTGCAACTCGACGTCGCGGGTGGCGGTGCGCCGGAAGTAGACGATCGGGGTCGACCACCGGATCATCTCGTCGGCCGCCGTGGCCGCGATCCCCGGCTCCGAACGGACGCGGGCCATCTGATCGGGACTGTCCAGCAGTGCCAGCATGCCCTGGGACATGGCGGTCCGGGTGGTCTCGTTGCCGGCCACCGCCAGTGCGAGCACGAACACCTCGAACTCGTGGGCCCCGAGCGCGTCGTCGTCGACCTCGGTGATGAGGGAGGTGACGATGTCGTCGCGGGGCTCGGCCCGACGGTGCTCGGCCAGCTGCGTGCCGTAGGTGTAGAGGGCGATGGCGGCGTTCATGGGCGCGTCGGCGTCGTCGGCGAACTCCGGGTCGTTGGCCCCCGAGATGATGTTGGTCCAGGCCGTCACCTGGGGCCGGTCCTCGACGGGGACTCCGAGCAGCTCGGAGATGGCATAGGCAGGCAGCACGGTGGCGACCTCGGTCACCCAGTCGAACGTGCCGCGCGCCACGGCGTCGGCGAGGACGTCCCGCACGGCCTGGCGGTAGCTCGCCTCGAACTGCGCGATGGCCCGGGGGGTGAACCCACGGTTGACGAGCCGGCGGAGCCGGGTGTGTTCCGGGCGGTCGGTCTCGATGATCGAGCGGAACAGATCACGCTGCTCCTCGGTCTGCACGGTGAGGAACACCCCGCCGCGTTGCGACGAGAACCGGTCGATGTCCCGGTTGGCCGCCTGCACGTCGGCGTGACGGGTCAGGGCCCAGAACCCCGGCACGGCGGGGTCGTCGGTCTCGTGCCAGTAGACGGGGCTTCGCGACGCAGCCACTCGAACTGCTCGTGGGGAATGGACTGGGTCCACTGGTCGGCGCTGATGAGATCGATGTCCACGGTGGCCGCCTTTCACACTGCCTCGTCGTCGCCTCCGGGTGGTGCAGCCCCGACCGGTGACCGGTGACCGGTGACCGGTGACCGGTGACCGGCGACCGGTGACCGGCGACCGTGCACACCGTAGAGCGCGGGTACGCGCACTTGCCACGAGGCCACGGCGTGGAGGCACGCGACAGGTCCCGATCCCATGGAGTCGCCGGGTGCCTCCGGGACGGCGGCGAGGTGGCGGCGGTCAGCGGCGGTCGGCCGAACCGACCGGGGTAGCGCCGTCGGCGCGGATGGCGGACCGCATGTCCTCGAGCGCGGCGTCGACCATCGGGGGGAACGCGACGGACCCCTCGCCCCTGGCCCAGCGTTCGAAGGCGATGGTGAAGACGGTCACCCCGGCGCGGGCCGTGAGGTTGGCGGTCGAGTCCGGTACGCCCCGCAGTTGGAGGGCGTCGCTGATGGCCGTGGTGAGACCGGCCATCTTGATCATCTCGCGTTCCTGGAGGTCGGCGGACGTGTCGATGAGACGCTGACGGCGCCAGGCTCCCTCGCCCAGCCCGGTGAGTACTGTGCCGGCGGACGTGAGGGCGGCGATCACGGCATCGATGGGGGCGACGTGCTCGGGTGCGCCGATCACCCCGTTCACCACGTGGTCCAAGAAGGCGGCCGCCCCCGAGAACAGCACCTCACGCTTGTCGGCGAAGTAGCGGAAGAAGGTCCGCTTGGTCAGGCCGGCATGCGCGGCGATCTCGGCCACGGTGACGTCGTCGAACCCACGCTCGAAGTAGAGCTCGTACGCGGCCTGGACCAACCGTCCCTCGGCTCCGGGCTCCCAGCGTGGCATGCGACGATCGTAGGGGATCGGTGATGACACATGGTGTCATTCATGGTGCGTTGTCCATGACACCTAGTGTCATCAATGCCACCCAGCGGCCATCGCGCCACCCAACAGCTGAAGGAGATTTCCCATGCGAGTGTTCATCACCGGCGCCTCCGGACACATCGGTTCCGCCGTCATCCCGGAACTGCTCGCCGCCGGCCACGAGGTGGTCGGCCTGGCCCGGTCGGACGCGTCCGCCGCCGCCGTGGAGGCACTCGGCGCCGACGTCCACCGGGGCTGCCTCGACGATCTGGACGGGCTCCGGACGGCCGCGGCGGCGTCGGACGGGGTCATCCACCTGGCCTTCAAGCACGAGGAGATGAACGCCGGCGATCTCGAAGGTCCCCTCGGTGCCGACCTGGCGGCCATCGGGGCCATGGGTGACGTGCTCGCCGGAACCGGCAAGCCCTTCGTCGGCACCTCGGGAACCATTCCCCTGGCCTTCGGGGGCGTGGACGGTGTGGGCACCGAGACGGACGTGCTGCCGGCCGGACCCCGCATCGATGCGGAGAACGCCGTGATCGCCCTGGTGGACCGAGGCGTGCGTTCCTCGGTCCTCCGCCTGCCCCCGCTCGTGCACAGCAAGCTCGATCAGACCGGTTACACCCCGGCCCTGGTCTCCTTCGCCCGCCAGAAGGGCAAGGCCGGGTATCCCGGTGATGGCGCGAACCGGTGGGCCGCAGGACACTCGCTCGACGTGGCGCGCCTGTACCGCCTGGCCCTCGAGGGCGCACCCGCCGGGTCACGCCTGCACGCCGTGGGCGACGAAGGTGTACCGCTCCGCCAGATCGCCGAGGTCATCGGCACCCACCTGGATCTGCCGGTGGTCAGCATCGGACCGGACGAGCTGGTCGACTACTTCGACTTCCTCGCTCTCTTCATCTCCCTCGACAATCCCGCCACGAGTCAGCTGACCCAGGCGCTACTCGACTGGCACCCGACCCACCCCGGGTTGATCGACGATCTCCAGGAAGGGCACTACTTCCTGGCCTGAGCCATGCGGGCGACCCGGGTCCGACGATGCCGATGTCGGGTCACGCGTGCCCCCGTCGCCGCCCTCGGCGACCGGACGGTGAGCATCCACCACTACGACGGACGGACCGTCAGCACCGGGTACCGACGTGACCAGGTGCCACCCCGTCCGGCCCGCTGGACCGTATGCTCCTCAACCGTGCAATCGCCCCAGGTCCTCCGGACCATCCGGAGGAGTCTCGGTCGGACCCGCGCGATCGCGGCCCTCGTGGCCGTCGCCGGTCTCGGTCTCGCCGGCTGCGCCTCCGGCCAGAGCGCAGCGTCGTCGACCACGGTGGCGCCGACGACGACGGTCCCCCCGACCACCACGTCGACCACCGAGCAGCCCGGTTGGACTCCGGTGTCCACGGTCGGTGGAGCCGTTGCGGTGGACACCCAGTCGGTCACCGAACCGACGGGACACGTGGTGACGGTGTTCCGCTTCCGCGCGGGGCGGGTGAACTACGGCCTGCACGTCGGATCCAGCGACCCGCCTCACGGCACCGCCACCGTGGTGGCCGACTCCGGTCCGTCGATCGGGCCGAACGAGACTGCGGCACTGCTGGCTGCGTTCAACGGTGGCTTCGAGAGCACCGCGGGTGCCGGGGGTTTCGAACTGAACGGCCAGGTCCTCATCCCGCTCCAGACGGGCCTGGCGAGCCTGGTGATCGACACCTCCGGGAGCGCCCGAATCGGCGTGTGGGGGAGCGGTGTCCCCGTCCCCGGGGAACAGGTGGCGAGCGTCCGCCAGAACCTTGCACCACTGGTGGTCGGCGGCCAACCGAGTCCCACGGTCGGGGACATCGGTGTCTGGGGTGCGACGCTCGGTGGAGGTACCGCCGTGGCCCGTAGCTCGCTCGCCGAGGACGGTGCGGGGAACCTGCTCTACGCCGCCAGCATGAGTGCGCTCCCGGCGGACCTGGCGGATGCACTCGTCAGCGAGGGTGCGGTGACGGGGATGGAGCTCGACATCAATCCCGAGTGGGTCCAGTTGGCCTGGGCGGCGACCCCCGGGGGGCCACTGACGACCGGCATACCGGGACAGAACCGCCCGGCGGACCAGTACCAGGTCGGCTGGACCCGGGACTTCGTCACGGTGCTGGCCGCAGGCTGACCGGCGATCGGGCGATCAGGTCGGGCACCCGGTGGGCCGATCGACCATGGACGTCAGGACGGCCGGCCCCTGCCTCCGGCAACCGGCCGTGACCGGTACCTCCTCGCTCGAGGTGATGGGACCGACCGTCTGACGAGAGGGGTCCGTGGTGCCGGTGAGGTCCCCCCCAACGACACCTGACCCCTCACCGATCCCCAACGCAACGATCCCGAAGACCTCACATCCGGCGTCGATGCTCGTGGTGAGGGGGACGGCGCACCTGACATGAGGGGCGGCACTCTCCGGATGCCTCTAGATCGCGTCCCAGAATCTTCGTAAGGCGGCTGCCCCGGCCACCGGATCTTGCAACATCCACCAGTGGCCGACCCCCTCCAGAACGGCAACGTTCGCTCCGGCCCGCTCGGCGACCCAGCGGTGCCGGGCCTCACCGCCCGTGTAGTCGTCCTCAGCGGGAACGACGACGAGACCTGGTCGAGCCGACGCAGCGGAGACCTCCTGCCCCCAATGGGCGAGCACCGCTTCAGGTACGGAACGGTAGACGGCGAGGATGCATCGACCCATGGTCTCATCGAGGGCGTTGGCCAGTACCCTTGCCACCTCCGGCGTCATGCCCATCGACTCGTTGAGGCTGGCTCGGTCCTCGACCCCCGACGCCAGCCATCCGGCGATGGCCTCCTCCCCAGCTCCGGGTGTCTGCCAGATATGGCAGGGCACGTCATCGAAGACGTAGCCCGGGGCGAAGCACCCGGCCGTGTCAATGGACCACGAGCGGAGCAGGTCGGGTCGTTCACACGCCAACCGAAGGGTGAAGTTGGCACCCCAATCGTGGCCGACCAGGTCGACCGGTTCACCGATCACCTCGAGCTCCCGAGTCAGCCAGACCACATATTCGTCATAGGTTGCACCAAAGCCATCGGGCAGCGGCGCGCCGAAGCCCGGCGGGGACAGGGTCAAGGTGTCATCTCGTCCCAATTCGGCGATGAGCGGCGGCCAGATCGCCGCCGTCTCGGGATTGCCATTGACGAGAACGAGTGCCATGCCTCGGAACGGTATCGGGCCTCGCCCCAGCCCGGGCTGCGATCCCGGATACCGAGCGGGCGGGACCGCCGACAGCTTCACCATCCCGGTGGGCAGGGACACCCGGCGAGCGGGGCACGGGCACGTGCCTGGTGCCGGCCCTTGAGTTCATCGGTGGCCGAACTCCCTGCGACGGACTCCCCGGACGGCATCGACGAAACCGGTGAGCGCCTCGCCTGGGAGGTCCCCGAGATCGCGGCAGTCGGGATCCTGGTGGCGACAGCCGTGCTGATTGCCGGTGGTGTCGTGGCGGGCATCGTGGCGAGTAGGACGTCCTATGGAGAGGGCCCGCCATCCCGGATCGCTGCCACGACGGCAATCAGCTTCGGTGCCACCTGGGCAGGACCTCTCCTCGCGTTCGTTCTCCTCGGCATAGTTGGCCTGTGCTGATGGCAGGTCGAGGCGTGGGGTGCTGCGAGCGAACCCGCTGATGCTCGCGATCGGCCGATCGAAGTGGCCGGTCACATGCAGCGTGCGCAGCGAATCAGCCAGGGGACCCACATCGCACTCCTCGTGAACTGTGCGGGCGCGGTGGCCCTGGTGGTCAGTAGCGCTCTGCTGTTCACCGGTGGGGTGGGCGGCAACCCGGTGAACTGGGGTCGCACCATCGTCGAGGTGGCAAACCTTCTCGCTGTCCTCGCCGTGACCGGTGTCGCCGTGTGGATCGGGCGCAAGGTAAACGTCGACCAGTGGTCCCCCGGCGGCGCTGCACGCCGACCCGAGTGATCGGAACATCCCCCTGCTGTTGTTGTCTACGCCCTACCAGGTGGCCCGCAACCGATCCGGCGATCCGAGACCGGGGCCCCGTGCTGGTGGACAGGTGGACACCACCAACCAGGGGGTGCTCGTGGAATCAGGGTGTGCTCGTGCCTTGCCTCCCGTACGCATCCGCCAGTCGAACCACGTCGTCGAGTTGAGAGGTTGATGCCTCCAGGACATCGGCGTCCTCGATCGCCTCGATGGTGTGAACGAGTCCAGGCTCGTTGCGCCAGGCGTGACCTTCCGAAATCACGGACTCTGTCAGTTCTTCAGCCGCGGGACCCTGCACCAGCCGGAGCTTCCCAGACAGGAGGTAGCAGCTCTCATCCTTTTCGTTGTGGTACTGCAACGAAAGCCGATGACCAGCATTCACGTGCAGGATCTTGCCGGCGTAGTGATCTGTGTGCGCCCACCAGATCTCGTAGCCCCAAGGCTTCTCGACCCGTCGGGGGAGTTCGTTCCCCATGAGCCACAAGCTATCCGTCGGCAGCGCTGCGCCTACTGTGCGCCCTTCTCCCGGCGACAGGAGATAGGAGGTAGGCCCTCTCGGAGTCCACCGTCCCTCCCGACCTTCGTTGGTGGACCGCCTGGCGTGGGTCGACGAGGTACTCCCAGGGACTGCACGCACCGATGGGGCGACTGGCGACGACCAGAGTCACCAGGACGTGGACGGGGCGAAGGGAGGTCCGGAGGCTCTCGTCAGTGAGGTGGTCAGCGGTACTCGACCTTGCGGTGACACCCGTGATCGCCCGGATCCCGATCCGGGCACCGCCGGCGGGGTCTCCCACCGCGGTCCCCGATTGGTACCGTGGCCCGATGTCCATCGGAGCCACCGGCGTCGAGGAGCTGGCGTGGGTCGGCCGTGCACTCGGTGGGCGCGTTGTCGCCGCCGAGCGTCAAAGCGACCGACCTCATGGTGGGCGCCCGGCATGGTTCGTCGACGTCGAGCGTGACGGCGGTCCGCTGCGCGTCTACGCCCGACTCCAGCGACCGGAATTGCGGGACGGTGGGGCCGCCCTGGAGCGTGAGGGCGCCGTGCTCGACGCGCTCGCCGCCGGCGGGCTCCTCGTACCCCGGGTGCTCGGCGTGCACTCGGACCCTCCCGGTCTGCTCCTCGAATGTCTGTCCGGGACCGGTGACTACGCCGAACTCGACGAGGACGCCCGCTGGGACGTCGACCGCAGATTCCTCGAGGAGCTGGTGAAGCTCCACGCCGTCGACACGGCGCCATTCCGGGACGCTGGGCTCGTCGAACCCCGGGACGCTCCGGCGTTCCTGCTCGACGACCTCGATCGGTGGGAGGCCGTGTACCGAGCCATGACGAATCGGCCCGTTCCGCTCGTCGAATTCCTCTGCCGCTGGCTCCGGCGACACGTGCCACCGGCGCCGGTTCGCGCCTCCGTCCTCCAGGGGGACACCGGTCCGGGCCAGTTCATGTTCGACGGATCCACTCTGACGGGCGTCGTCGACTGGGAATTCGCCCAACTCGGCGACCCGCACCTGGACCTGGCCCTCATCCGCGGACGCGACTTCTACAACCCCGGTGCCGACCTTCGCCGGTGGTTCCAGACCTACCAGGATCTGTCGGGCACGGTGATCGACTGGGATGCACTCGCCGTCTACTCGGTGAAGGCGTTGGCGCTCACCCCGATGTCCCTGGCCGGCCTGTGCCAGTCAATGCCCTGGACGACCGACTACGCCGAGTGGTGGACAATGAACGCCACCTATTCGCGGGCGACGGCACAGGCACTGGCGGAGGCGACCGGAGTCGTGACCGCCGACGACGACATCGTCCTTCCGGAGCCGGCGGTAGGGACCGTCGGCGGATTCCTCGACGTGATGGACGCAGTCGTGGATCACGAATTCCGGCCCGCCGACCCCTTCGGCAGCTCACGAGCGGATCAGGCGATGCGCCTGTCCCGCATGATCCGCAACGCCGCCAGCTCCGAACGGGAGCTCACGGCACTCGAGCTCGACGACCTGAGCACAGTGTTGGGGCACCGTCCGCGCGATCCGATGTCCGGCGACAACGAGCTCGTCGGGTTGATCACCGAGGACGATCCGTCCCGCGACGCCGACCTCGCCGCCTATCTGTGGCGTCGCACCATCCGTCACGAGGCTCTGTTCGTCGGGGCCCTCGGTGCGGGGGAGGGCGCTGTGCTGCAACCGATCGCGGACCTGCGCTGAACGGTCGGCAACGAGGCCGACATGCGCAGGCGACGGATTCGTACCGGGGACGACGACGGAACACGCTCGATGCCGTCACGCCGCCGCCCTGTCAGATCGCCTCCGCACCTGCGTCCTCGAGACCACGCAGGTGCGCATGGACCTGCGTCGCTGAGCCGGCGAGCCGGGGCACCCCTCCAGATCGAGGGGCCGGGAAGCAGGCCGAGGGGCCGGGAAGGCCAGGCCGCGGAGGAAACTGAGCGGCCGGCCTATAGCATGTAGATATGGCAAACGAATCTCACATCGGTTCCCGTGATGGGCTTCGGTCTCCCGTCGCCGGGCGGCACGCCCTGCTCTGCCTCGACGACGTCGTCGGTTGGGCCGTCTCCGTGGATGGCATGTTGTCCACCGCAGACGAGGCGGTCACCAGTCCACGCCGTCGGATCCGGCGGTTGGGGAATCAGGCGGCCCGGCGCAACGCCCGCTTCGGGGACCTCGCCGCCCGATGGTCGTCCGTCGGCCCGTCGGCTGATCCAGCTCTGGGGCCGACCCGGCCGCCGACCAAGGTGGCCTGACTTCTCGCGGCTCCGGAGGAGTCACATCGGTTCTGTCGGCACGACGGCGAATCAGAGGGACGATGGCGCACTGCCCCACCGAACCGGCGTTGGGCGACATGAGGGACAGGCGCTGGTAGCGACTCGTATCAGCTCGACCGCAGCGTCCACTTGGTTGCTCCTCCGGGCTCTACCGTGGGAAGCGCCGTCGCTCGGTCAAGCGTCACCCGATAGACCGCCCATGGAGGAGGTCCAGCTGACGGGGCGCTGGACTCCGCTGTCAGTGCGACACCGGATGCATCCACCTACGCGGGCCAGCCCTGGTCGCTCCATTTCCGAGCCATGGATGCGACCGTCCCAGGGTCTGTGACCTGCCCGGCTGTGCCCTCCACGACGAGATCGAACTCGTGTGTTGCGAGGCTCAGCGAACACCGAGGGTCGCGAGTGAGACTCCTCCCCTTCCGAGTGAGTTCGCCCGTCTCGAACCAGAAGGTGTCGTCGACCCACAACGCCCCTACGCCTGTGACATGTGGGCTGCCGTCCCAGTCGAGGAGCGGACGCCCGTAGAGGCCGGCGAGGTTCTTGGCTCCGGTAGGCGTGCTCCGGAGCGAATGACGAGAGTTCATCACGGTGGCCATTCCTCCCTGGCGGAACCGCCAATGTGTCCCACCGACCCGGCGTTACACGGGGGCGCCGTCGGCAAGACTCACCAGTGTGCGTAAGCAGTATCACTTCTGGCCGGGTTCGAGCGGGTTGGATGCATGGGACGTTGACCGGCTCGTCGAACTGTCCCAGGACCTCCCGGTCGTGGAGGTGCCCGTGGACTCCATCGGGGACGTCGACTCGAACTACTGGTTCGGAGGTGACTTCGGAGAACCAACGGTCCGCAAGATGGTGGAGCACATGCGGCTGGTTCGGGATGTGGACCCTCTGTTCCCAATCATCCTCGGAGTCGATGGACGGGTAATGGACGGCATGCATCGGATTGCCAGGGCACTGCTCGAGGGAAGGCCAACGATTCGAGCGGTGAGATTCGAAACGCAACCCAAGCCTGACTTCCAGGACTGTTCGCCGGGGGACCTGCCCTACTGACGGCATTTCACCGGGCAAGCAAGCGTTGTCAGACAGTGCGATTCGCCGGATACGGTTGGTTCCCAGGCTGGCGATGTCGAGGAGGGCGGACGATGGGCCTACGGCCGCTAGGGACAGCAGGGCTTTGCGTCGTTTCAGTGCTAGGCGCCGCATGTGGAGGAGTATCGCAATCCGCCCACTCGACGACGACCCGGCCGCCTGCCGCGAGCCCCCTGCAGCAGGTTGTCACTGCTGGGCAACTGAGGTTTGCGATCCCGTCCACGTGGACTGTCGGCCACGGAACCTGCAGATGCAGCTGGGGTCGACCCAGCTCTGCCACGCTTGACAACGGCCACCAGGGGGGAGGGGTGGCTTGCAGCTGCCCGGCGGAGGGCGGCGATGCGCCGTCTGGCCTGCACCTCTACGAGGGGCAAGGAGGTCTGGTCCCAGGCGGCAAGCCCACGATGATCAACGGGATCCAATCGCTCGTAGGACTGGACACATCGACGGCAACGCTCACGGCCACCTTCCCGAGCGTCAATCAGTGGATTACGATCAGTCCTGCTCCTCCATCAGGCACGGCAACTAGCAATCGGCAGCAGGTTGCACTGGAGAAGCTGATCCTGGCCACGGTCAAGATGGTCCCCGGCAGCGGAGCTACCTCCTGAGAGGCACACTGTTCTGTCCGGCGACGCAGCGCCCGGAGGAGGTCACCTGTATATCCGGCCTTCTGGGACGGTCGTCGCCTGGTTGGCTAGCCACTCAATGGGATGACCATGTGCGTGGACTGAGCTACGGCTACGGCAAGATCCTGATTGACCGTGCTGTGCCCATGGAAGCTGACCTCGCAGGTGACGCCGTCCTCCACCCATTCGACCAGCTCGTGGCCGCTCACCGTCTCGATGTACTGCTGCGAGATCGGGACCGTATAGCCGGGGTCCTGTCCGCACTCGTACATCGATACAACTGAGCTGTGTACGACGACTGGCGGGTGTTGTGGCACAGGTGCGCAGTATCCCGGAATCGGGGTCGGCCGAAGGGCCGGATCGGCCCGGGCGTTGAAATGCCGAGCCGACATGACGACGAAGTGCCCACTTCCCGGAAGCCGTCCCACATAGCCAGCGGGGACCACGAAGCCGTACTGGTTGATGAGGAAGTAACTGCCGGATGCGGTGATCATTGGGCGACCGCACACCATCCCGCTCATCGCTGCGCAGCTCAGGGCGGTCTGGGAACCGGGCATCGGGACGGGCAGCAGCGTCGGGCACGGGACAGGTGCATGGGTCACGTCGGCAACCTGCCGGCATTCCTGCCATTCCCCTGCGGTGATCGGGGTGAGCGGCACGCCGTCGATGATTGTGGCGCTCACCTGAGGAACCGGGGCACTCGGCGGGGGAGCCTTGGTTGCGGGTGTCGTCGAGGAGCATCCGGAGAGCATCGGCACCACCAGGACCAGGGCGCCACTGAGACACTTGCGCACATGTCGAGCGTACCGTCGACGGGCGCACAGGACCCTGGGATGCCCTCGTTCCACAAGACACATCGTGTCGCCGCCCAGCTCGCCGCCCGACAATTAGCCAGGCCCCACCCATCCGGTCGGGGGCACCCTGAGCAGGTGACTTTCGCCTCTGTGCGCTCTCGTCTGGCTGGGCAACGCTGGCATGATGCACTACGGATACGGATACGGCGGCGGGAACCACTGGGGGCTGTGGGTCCTCGTGATCGTCGCCATGGTCGTGTTCTGGGGTGCCTTGGCCTGGATCATCGTCACCCTCATACGCCACCGTGCGAACCCGGCCGGTCCGACCCCCTTGGCTCCCGGATCGAGTTCGGTGCCGCCCAGCTCGGACGCACTTCGCCTCCTCAGTGAGCGACTGGCTCGTGGTGACATTGACGAAGACGAGTACACCCGCCGGCGGTCACTGATCGAAGGGTCCGGGTGAGTGCCAGTCCACGCCACAGTGGCCTGATCATCGCTGCGGTCGTCGCCGGAGCGGCACTGGTGATCGGAACCGGTGCCCTCGTTGCCCTGGGTGCCAGCCGATCGGCGTCACCGGCAAACGGAGCCTACGGAGCCATCAGCTGCACAGCGCCAGCACTCCCCGGCGCCACAGTGGACGTCCAGGTCACCGATGCCGGCGATTCGATGATGGGCCAGACCCCGATGCGGGCCACGCTGCTGGCTACCCCTGTCAGTGTGTCGGCCGGGACGATCTCGTTCGTGGTAGCCAACACCGGCGCCCTCGTCCACGAGCTGGTGATTCTGCCGCTACCGGCGGACGGTCCGGGTACTCGGCCCACGGGCTCTGATGGCAAGGTCGACGAGTCTCAGAGCCTCGGAGAGGCATCCCGATCGTGCGGTTCTGGCACCGGTGACGGAATCGCCCCGGGGAGCACGGCGTGGACCACTGTCACACTCAAGCCGGGTCGGTACGAGTTGGTATGCGACCAGCCGTGGCATTACGCCGCAGGGATGTTCGACGTCCTCACGGTGACCTGACTCTTCCGGTTGCCCCAGCCGTGACGGTCGAGGTCGGTTAGCGCTCGGCAAACACTTGTCGTTGGTTGACGTGCACGCTCCCGACGACCTGGGGCAACGGCGAGGATCTCTCTGAAATACTTAGCTGCCATGAGACGGACCACGAGACTCTCGTTGGTTCTAGCACTCAACGTGGTTCTTATTGCCGCCTTGGTCATGGTGGGCATCGGAGCGCACTCACTTGGGGTCTTGGCGGCAGGAGCGGACTACCTCGCTGATGCTGCAGCCATCGGCGTGTCGCTCGTTGCAATCCGACTATCTACCCTGCCACCCACTGCAGCCCGACCCAACGGTTATCCAAGAGCGACTACGTGGGCCGCACTGGTGAACGCCGGTTGGCTACTTGTGCTGTCAGTACTTGTCATCGTGGCCGCCCTCCGACGACTCATTGCTGGGACGCACGAAGTGCATGGACTGCCCGTGCTGATTGTCAGTGGAGTTGCTGCTGTAGTCATGCTGGTCGGTGCACTCGTCCTGAGTGGTGACGAGGATGACGATGATGACGAGGGTGGGAATCTCAACATGCGGGCCGTTCTCCTGGACACGGCAGCGGACTCTGTTGCGGCTGGTGCAGTCGCCTTTGTGGGGGCCGTCATCCTGGCGACCAAGGGCAACTACTGGCTGGACCCGGCTGTCGCCCTCGTGGTCTCAGGGGTCATTGCGTACCACGCCCTGCGACTCGTCCGCACAGTTCTCATCAAGCTGAGGGCGGACTCGGCGACTGCCACATAGGTGCCTGGTCGGGGACGGATTACACGTGTAATCGCGTTATTGGGAGGGATCGAGGTTTCGGCGCCAGAAATGACCCCGAGCCGTTCTTCCGGCTTTGTGCCTCCTTTGCCGATCCCGAAGTGGCCGGCAAGCTGTCTGGACCGGTAGCCGGACTGCCAACCGACATCCAGGACCGCTTTCGAGCGCAAGTCATCGCATGGCCCGACGAGATCGAGGTGCTTGTGATGCGAGAGCTGTCCTGGACGATGGCAGTGCTCCAACAGCGTCATCGGAGTGAAGGACGCGGCATGTCCGCCGCCATGGTCGAAGCCCTTGCTGCGGCACATCAGCTCAACGCTGGCATCGCCGTGTCGACACGTGACGTCGGGTCCAATCTCCGGGACTCGGCTTTAGCCGATGGAATCGCATTCCATGCGCTGTTGGTGGACCTGGCACCCAACGTGATCTGACGCGCTCGCCACAGCTCATCACCTTTTGCTTACCGGGGGGATGACTCCGACCCGGCGACGTGGGGCAGATCCGGACTGCCGGGTCGATGGACGATCCAGGAAGATTGTCCGTCGTGCCCCCAATGGACCGTCTATCAAGGTAAGTTGATACACTGTGGATCCGGTGATCTTGGCAAGTGCTCGGAAGCAAGGGGTCACTGATGAAGACATGCTCCACGCCTACCGCGACCCAAGCCGTGTGTTCGAGCTCGACGACCTGACGATGTTGGTCGGTCCGGATCGCTCAGCAAACCTGCTGGAGGTCGGTGTGACCACCGCCGACGGCATCGACTTCATCGTTCATGTCATGACTGTTCGCCCGAGATTTCTGGAGTAAGCGCATGCCTCGATCAATTCAGGAGATCCTTGACCACGGCGACGATCTCGCGAAGCGGTTCGAGGATTACGAACCCAAGCCCGGAGACGAACGACCCGTCGAGGAGTACCTCCTCGAGCGGGCGACTATCGCCCGTGCTCGCACTGAACGCGAGATCGTCGACGCCGTGACCGCCGCCCGCGGCAAGAGCGTTTCCTGGCAACGGATTGGCGAGATTCTCGGCACGTCCGCTCAAGCTGCGCAGCAGCGATATGGCGCCGTAGTGGAGTCCTCCTAGGGACCTCGACGAACGACCCCATCCCGGCGAGTAGGGGCAGGGCCGGACTGGTTGAATTATGACGGTGATGTGGGTGAACCCGGGATCGTCAGGGAGTGGGATTCGGCGGAGGGTTGGGGCGTGATCGATTCCCAAAACACTCCTGGAGGCTGCTGGGTTCACCAGAGTCACCTCGACATGGAGGGCTTCAGGGAACTCCACGCCGGACAAGAGGTGGAGTTGACGTTCGATGACCGAGGCCAAGATGGGTGCATGTTCAGAGCGATACGGGTAGTCGTTCCCGGGGTGCCAACCTCACCAACCTTCGGCACCAATGTCCGTTCGGACGCCTATCGAAGCCATGTGGTCATCCGGTTCGACGAATAGGCGTCCATCGCCCTCGGATTTCATCTTCCGCTCCGTCCGACCGACCCGGTGATATCGGGGAGGCACATCAGCTCATCAGAGTCGGCTCACGGCGGTCAGGATCCGCTCCTTCACCTGAGGCAGGTCAACGTCGTCAGCGACAACTATCGGGCCCGAGGCATCTGGTTTTCGTCGGTCTGAGCAAATGGGGCTAGTCGCTTCACAATGGGCATGTGCCCCTCCAGAACCCGACAACACAGTCATTGCGTTGCCAGGGTCTGGGGCGCCGTCCCGTAGGCGCCAGCATCGCTCGCAGCATTCGACACGGTTCGGGAACTTCATCCGTGTCCTACGACGACGGTACACCCCGATTAGCCGAGTGGCTCACGTCGAGGGGTCAGGGGTATGGCATAGATGCCGAAGGGTGACGCACTCCCGGTGATTGGGGGCACCCGTCCGATGAGCCGGCGAGGGCGACGGGCACCTTCGACCTGTCGAGGATTCCGCGCAGTGCAGAACTACCATCGTCAGATGACGTCCAGTAGTCCCTCGCCGTTCCGCGAAGTCCACAGACCTAATTTTCCCGGCCCCCAGACACTCGTTGCGGCTGCATCCGCCGGACTCATCGTGGTCGCCTCGGCCATGCTCTTTGGTGCTGCGGCTGACGCCGTTCGCGAGCACGACGGCATGACTCGAAGCGATGCATCTGTGCTCCGATTCTTCACGAACCATCGCTCGGGACTCTTCGACTCTGCTGCGAAGTTGGCGACGGACATTGGAACAGCGCCGGTCCTGGCCCTCGTCGCCGTCCTGGCCAGCGTTGTGCTCTGGTGGCGCAAAGTCCCGGTCGGCATGGCCATCGCTCCGCTGGCCGCTCTCTCCGGCGCCGGCTTCACCGTGCTGGTCATGAAAAGCGTCTTCGGAAGAGCCCGACCGCCGGTTTCTCTTCACCTTGTAGCGGAAAGCGATGCCTCATTTCCTTCTGGCCATGCGACGGACAGTGCGGGGGTTATCTTGGCGATCGCACTCGCGGCGGCCATCTTCATCTTCCGCAAGCCACTGGTCAGATGGATACCCGTGGTCGTCGGCGTCCTGCTCGCCGGGGCGATCGGAGTCAGTCGCCTGGTGCTCGGTGTGCACTGGCCGACAGACGTCCTGGCCGGATGGGCTCTCGGAACTTGCATCGCCGTACTTACCGTCACGCTGTGCTCTGTACTAGCCCGATCCCCAGGGATTCGGCCCAGATCAGATCAAGGTTGGGCCAACCGATTGGCATATCGGACGCGGAATGTCTTGGCTCATCGCCGAGGGGACTGAATCGAGATTCCCAAGGCGGACGCCGAGGCGCGGCCCCCACCCCGGGACGATGCAGAGCTGACGATGCAGTAAGGCTGGCGGTAGTGGTCGGCGCCCAGCAGTGTTGGAGAATGTCAGCTCGCGGAACACTAGGACGGGTCAGACGCCAACGCGCCACCCACCCGGCAACGAGGGATACCTCCCGTGAAGTGGCTCGTCGATAGGCTCGATGTCCGAGGAAGTGTCATGAGTTCAACGAGATGCAGCCGAAAGTCAGATGCCTGAGACATTCGCGACCGGCATCCAGATGGGCGAGTCGCCCCGATGGCATGACGGTCGGTTCTGGATGTGCGACTGGCTCGCTGGCGAGGTCCTGGTGTTCGACGCCGACGGGGGTCGTGAGGTCGTGGCCAGAATCGACGGCTTGCCCTTCTCGATCGACTGGCTGCCCAACGGTGGCCTCGTTGCCACCACGGGTCGAGGATTGGTGGTCGGGCCGGATCTGGAGCCTTATGGAGCACCGGGTCAACCGTTCAACGAGATCGTGATCGACGGTGCCGGTCGCGCGTGGGTCGACACGCCGGGTTCGATGCCCTGGGAGGAGCGCAAACCGGGGATCGTGACACTGGTGATGCCAGATGGGAGTAGTCGTCAGGTCGCAGATGACGTCTGGTTCCCCAATGGGATGGCGATCCTCGAGGACGACACACTGGTGGTCGCCGAATCCCACGCCGATCGGCTCACGGCCTGGACGATGACTGGACCGGGTGAGCTGGTCGATCGTCGGGTTTGGGCGGACCTCGGACCCGGATCTGCGCCCGACGGCATCTGTGTCGATGAGGACGGGGCGATCTGGTACGCCAGTGTCCCCGGACAGCGTTGCACGCGAGTAGCGGAAGGCGGTGAGGTGCTCCAGTCGATCGATGCCGACCGTGGCTGCTTTGCGTGCATGCTTGGCGGTGACGACGGCCGGACGCTCTTCATCGTGGCCAACCGCTACGGAGCGGAGGGTGCGTCGGACGGAATCGTGCTGGTCGAGCGGGTTGCCGTCGCACGTGTGTGCGATCATCGAAACCCGCGATCGGCGATCACTGAAATTCGCGGTTGATTAGAACAGGTTGCACTTCTCCAACGGTATCCACCACGACAGTGGTGGCCTCCTCCAGCGTCTCGGGTGACGAAACACCGAGCACTGGA
>Ga0080006_1108134_pt1 | contig 97986 bp, 84 predicted proteins | sample RS3BMetagenome_FD_69209 | JGI IMG/M metagenome (GOLD analysis project Ga0080006, IMG submission 69209) | Ferric oxide microbial mat and aquatic microbial communities from Rainbow Spring, Yellowstone National Park, USA - RS3B (SPADES... ... | reverse complement strand
GAAGAGGGGGCGCACCGGGGGGAGATGGGAGCGCGGGTCGCGCTGCGCTACGTATAGAAGATCGGCATAAGGGGAGTCGAGGATCAGAGCAGGCGCGGAAGGATGCGCAAGAGCCAGGTTTACCGCCAGCGATGCGCCAATGTTAAGCCCATAGGGAACGATATGCTGCGACGGGATGGCTCTCGACGAGGTGAGATAGCGCCATGCGGAGTTGGCGTCTTCGGTCATCGTGTGCTGAGTGGGGTGCGACGCGGCGCTTTGACCGTAGCCGCGGTAGTCGAAAGCAAAGACGTTGATTCCGACAGTGTGCAGCGCGGCGAGAGTGGGGATCGAGTTGGCCAGAGAGCCGTCTGCGCCGGGAAGGAACAGGATAGTAAACGTCGCGTACCGGGCTGCGGAATTTGCTGGAATCCACCAGCCAGAGAGCTGCGGGACAGCGGACTCGTCGGCCGCAAATCGAATTGCTTTATAGGGGATGCCGGCGATCGACGGCGGATTGGGATTGGTTCGGGTGGGATGCAGGACGAGCTGCCACTGGCCCTGAAAGAACAGGATGCAAAAGGTCAGATATGCGCAGGCCAGAGCTGCAGCGATTGAGAGGCCGATGGCTTTCAGAAGCCAGATCGGGTTGACTGCTTCGAACTGGGTGGGCGGCGGAGATGTTGGGCGATGCGGCTTGGGCTGGGGGCGGGGCATAGGGCGGGATTCTCTATCGACTCTAGCATTGCAGGATGCGGCGGGTGAGGCTTTGGGAGACGCTGAGGCTCTAACATGGAGGGGTGGAGGTTTCGGTGGCGCAGTGGGTCAGGTTGTGTGGGTTGAATGAAGCTCCGCCGGTGGGCCGGGTGATTGAGGCCGAGGTGCAGGGCGTTCAGATATGTCTGGCAAATGTGAATGGGGAGTTGTCGGCGCTCGATAACATCTGTCCGCACCGCCAGGGTCCCTTGGGGCAGGGCTGGATCGAGGGTGACACGGTGGTCTGTCCCTGGCACTCGTGGGCGTTCCATGCCAAGACGGGGGTGGCAGCGTATCCCGCTGGCAATCGCGTGGATGTGTTTCCAGTGCGGGTTGAGGGGGACGATGTACTGGTGGATGTCGAATGATGCCGACGGAACCACGCGAGGAACATTCAGGGGGATGAGGAAAACTATTTCTCGTAAGGTCGCATTGCCGGGTTAGGCTGCGAACAGCATACAGACCACTCGCAAGGGTGGCTGGTCGAGAGGGAGTTTCGTCATGAAGTTGCGTACGTTGTTTCTTGCTGCTGTCGCGTTTTTCGTTCTGGCTGGTTCGGTGGCTCCTGCGAGCGCGCAGAGCCGTCATCATCACCATCGTCATCACCACCGCCGTCACCGCTAAGCTCCGTGCATTCGTTTGCGAGGTCCAGGCCCGGCGAATTTTGCCGGGTCTTTTTCATTGTGTCGGCGTTTGGCCTTAGGTCCTGTCTTTGTTCATCAATGCTGATAGAATCTATTAAATCCACTCCTCGGAGAGGCAATGCAAGCAATACTGGCGCTGGAAGACGGGCGCATTTTTCGCGGCAAGAGTTTTGGCGCACGGGCGGAATGCTCTGGCGAGGTGGTCTTCAATACGTCACTGACCGGCTATCAGGAGATCTTTACCGATCCCTCGTATGCGGGTCAGATCGTGGTTCTGACGAACCCGCACATCGGAAACTATGGGACGACGCCGAGTGATGCGGAGTCGGCTCGCCCGTACATCGAGGGCTTGGTCACGCGCGAGTTTTCGGCGATGAGTTCGAACTGGCGCTCAACCCAGGTGGCCGATGAATACCTGGAGCGCTATGGCGTGCCGGTGATCGCTGAGGTGGACACGCGGGCGGTGGTGCGGCATCTGCGCGTGAATGGGGTGATGCGCGGTGTGATTGCTTCGGGTGAAACTCTCGATACAGATGCGCTGGTGGCAAAGGCGAAGGCGATCCGCAAGATGGACGGCGCCGATCTCGCCAGCGTGGTGAGCACGAAGACTTCGTATCAGTGGGACGCGAAGGAGCCGAAGAACCAGACGGGAGATACGCTCCTGACCTCAGCGGTGGAAGGCGATGCAGCGCGCGAGCAACTGCACGTCGTTGCATACGACTTTGGCATCAAGGAAAACATTCTGCGGATGCTGACGCGGGAGAACTGCCGGGTGACGGTGGTACCTGCAACCACGTCTGCGGCGGATGTGCTGGCGATGGAGCCGGATGGAGTGTTTTTTTCGAACGGGCCGGGTGATCCGGAGCCGCTGAACTACGCGGTCGAGAATGTGAAGCTGTTGCAAGGGAAGGCGCCCATCTTTGGCATCTGCCTGGGGCATCAGATCTTTGGATTGGCTCTCGGCGGCAAGACGTACAAGCTGAAGTTTGGGCATCACGGCGGGAATCATCCGATTCTGAACCATCGGACGGGGAAGGTGGAGATTACAGCCCAGAACCATAACTACAACGTCGATCCGGATTCTCTACCGTTCGACGTGGAGCGGACGCATACGAATTTGAATGATCAGACGCTGGCAGGTTTGCGACACAAGACTGATCCGATGTTCAGCGTGCAATACCATCCTGAAGCGAGCCCCGGGCCGCATGACTCTCACTATCTGTTCAAGGATTTTCGAAAGATGATGGAAGAGTGGAAGAGGTAACGTGATTTGAAAGGGCGGGACTTTAGTCCCGCCGTTTAGCGTCAGGATGAACGGGCTTTAGCCCCTGAGGGAATAAGTGAGACCGAAGCGGGAGACGGCTACACGGAATGGGCAAACTTACTTCGTCACTTCCAATACCGTGGATCGAAAGCCTTTTTTCAAGCATCAGCGCTGGGCTGAACTTTTCATCAATGTGTTTTACGGATACAGACCGGCGCGATTTTCAGTCCATGGATTTGTCGTAATGCCGGACCACTTTCATCTTTTGATTACTCCACAGGAGAGTATCGAGAAGGCTGTGCAATGTATCAAAGGCGGCTTCTCCTTCCGAGCAAAAAGAGAGTTGTCCTGGAGCGGGGATGTTTGGGTTGCGGGCTTCTCGGATCATCGGATTCGAGATGATGAGGACTACGATATGCATCAAAGGTATCTGGCAAAAAATCCGGTTGAAGCCGGGTTGGCCGCCCGAGCTGAAGATTATGTCTATTGCTCCGCGAATGGGCGATTTGAGGTGGATGCAATCCCTCAGGGGCTAAAGCCCGGTTCTGTGGTGAAGGATGGCGGCGCGGCTAAAGCCGCGCCCTTTCAAAACGAAGGCGATTCGGCTGAAGTCGATTTTCCTAACAATTTGATGTGCTGAGAGCAGATAAATAGATGCCGCGTAGGAATGACATTGCGAAGATTCTGGTGATCGGCTCGGGGCCGATTGTGATTGGGCAGTCGGCGGAGTTCGATTACTCTGGGACGCAGGCCTGTAAGGCGCTAAAGGCCGAGGGGTATGAGGTGGTGCTGGTGAACTCGAACCCCGCGTCCATCATGACCGATCCTGAGGTAGCGGACCGGACGTATATTGAGCCGTTGACGGCTGCGTATCTTGAAGAGATATTGCGCGTCGAGCAGGAGATGTTGGACCAGGACGCGCCGGGCGGCGGCGGGACGTTCGCCGTGCTGCCGACGGTGGGTGGACAGACTGCACTGAATCTGGCGGTGGAGTTGGCTGATTTGGGGGTGCTGGAGAAGCTTGGCATCGAGTTGATCGGGGCTAAGCTGGAGGCGATCAAGAAGGCCGAGGACCGGCTGCTGTTCAAAGACGCGATGACGAAGATCGGGTTGGATATGCCGCGATCCGCCTTGATCAACAATCTTCGGGATGGCCTTGAGTTTGCGGCGAAGATCGGATTTCCGGTGGTGATCCGGCCTTCGTTCACGCTGGGCGGATCGGGCGGTGGGATTGCGTATAACCGCGAAGAGTTGATGGAGATTCTCTCGCGTGGGCTCGATCTTTCGCCGGTACATGAGTGTCTTCTGGAAGAGAGCGTGCTGGGCTGGAAGGAGTATGAGCTTGAGGTGGTGCGCGACCTGAACGATAACGTCATCATCATCTGTTCGATTGAGAATTTTGACCCGATGGGCGTGCATACGGGCGATTCGATTACCGTGGCGCCGGCGCAGACGTTGACCGATCGCGAGTATCAGGTGATGCGGGATGCAGCCATCCGGGTGATTCGCGAGATTGGCGTCGAGACGGGTGGGAGCAATGTGCAGTTCGCGGTGAATCCGTTGAATGGGCGCATGACGGTGATCGAGATGAATCCGCGCGTGTCGCGCTCGTCCGCGCTTGCGAGTAAAGCTACGGGATTTCCGATTGCGAAGATTGCGGCGCGGCTCGCGGTGGGATACACGCTCGATGAGATTCAGAACGACATCACGCAGGCGACGCCAGCCTGCTTCGAACCCACGATTGACTATGTCGTCGTGAAGATCCCGAAGTGGCAGTTTGAGAAGTTCCCCGGTGCGGATGAGAGCCTCGGACCGCAGATGAAGTCCGTTGGCGAAGTCATGGCGATCGGGAGAACCTTCAAGGAAGCGATGATGAAGGCGGTGCGGTCGCTGGAGACAGGCAAGAGGGCGACAGCGGATGATATTGAGCCGCGGCGGCTGACGCAACGGCTGGTGACTCCGCATCCGGACAGGCTGTCCTATATTCGCTACGCGTTCGAGCGGGGAATGACGGTGCGCGAAGTTGCGCGCATGACGTCGATGGATCCGTGGTTCCTGCACCAGATGAAGCAGATCACCGATGAGATCAAATCTGTCGGCGGTGTGCCAATGGCTGAGGTGACGGCGGATCAGTTGCGCGATGCCAAGCGGATGGGGATCTCCGATGAGCGGCTGGCGGCAAGCTGGAGTTTGACGGGCGCGGAGGGTACCGCAGCCGTGCGGGCGCTGCGGAAGAAGCTGAACGTGATGCCGGTCTACAAGATGGTGGACACCTGTGCCGGCGAGTTTGAAAGTTACACGCCATACCTCTACAGCTGCTACGACGAAGAGGATGAGGCGGCGCCGACGCCGCGGAGGAAGATTCTGATCCTGGGAAGCGGGCCGAACCGCATCGGGCAGGGAATAGAGTTCGACTATTGCTGCTGTCATGCTGCATTCGCGCTGCGTGAGGACGGCTACGAAACCATCATGGTGAACTGCAATCCGGAGACGGTTTCTACCGACTACGACACGAGCGACCGGCTGTACTTTGAGCCGTTGACGCTCGAAGATGTGCTGGGTGTGTATGAGCATGAGGCTGCTTCAGGCGCGGAGATCGGGATGATCGTGCAGTTCGGCGGCCAGACGCCGCTGAATCTTTCGCTGCCGCTGAAGAAGGCCGGTGTGCCGATCATCGGGACGTCTCCGGAGTCGATCGATCTGGCCGAGGACCGGAAGCGCTTTGGCAGGTTGATCGAGGAGTTGCAGATTCCGCAGCCGAAGGGAGCCATGGCGACGAGCGTGGAAGAGGCTCTGGCCGGCGCCAATCGTGTGGGGTATCCGGTGCTGGTACGGCCTTCGTATGTGCTGGGCGGCCGCGCGATGGTGATCGCTTACGACGGTGAGGCGGTGGTGCGCTACATGTCGACCGCGATCGAATACTCGCAGGAGCGGCCGGTGCTGATCGACCACTTCCTCGAAGACGCAGTTGAGTGCGATGTGGATGCGCTGTGCGATGGCGACGATGTGGTGATCGCCGGGATCATGCAGCACATTGAAGAGGCTGGTATCCATTCGGGCGATTCTTCGTGTGTGCTGCCGGCGGTCGATTTGAGCAAGGATGTGCTGCGAACGATTCGGGAGTACACGCGAAGGCTGGCGATGGCATTGAGCGTGCGGGGATTGGTGAACATACAGTTCGCGATTCAGCGCGGCACGGTATTCGTCATTGAGGTGAATCCTAGAGCGTCGCGTACTGTGCCGTATGTTTCGAAGGCTACGGGGATTCCATTGGCGAAGATCGCTTCTCGCATTATGGTTGGCCGAAAGCTGCGGGAACTACTGCCTGAGCAGGTGGCCAGCGGCGAAGACCTGGAGACCGGATCGCATTACTTTGTTAAGTCGCCGGTATTTCCATGGGGGAAATTTCCTGGAGTCGATACGGTCCTCGGCCCGGAGATGAAGTCGACCGGCGAGGTAATGGGAGTTGCGGACAATTTCGGCGAGGCGTTTGCAAAAGCACAGATTGCCGCCGGACAGGTGCTCCCATTGCAGGGAACTGTCTTCCTCAGTGTCAACGATCACGATAAAGCAGGTGTCGTCTCGCTCGCCATGCAGTTCGTAGAGATGGGATTTCATCTGGTCGCGACGCATGGAACCGCCATCGTGTTGGAGAAGGCGGGACTGCAGCCGGAGCGCGTCTACAAGGTGAAGGAAGGACGACCGAACGTGGTCGATTTGATCAAGGGCGACCGGATTCAACTGATCGTCAACACGCCACGTGGACAGGATACGTTCTTCGACGAGAAGGCGATCCGGCGCGCGGCCGTGATGGCGAGAATTCCGACGATCACGACGTTGGCCGCGGCTCGAGCGGCAGCGGAAGGGATTGCCGCACTGCAAGAAGGCAGCTTGAGCGTTGTGGCTTTACAGACGTTGCATGCCGACCGCGTAGCAGCCGCGGGATGTTAACCGGAAGCGGGCTTTACTCACTCGAAACCAGTCAATCCTGGAACAACCTGGCGCCGACTGCATAACCGATCATGGAAAGCGGTATCCAAGTGCCGACCAGGACTCCGTCGCCGCCCATCAGGCCACTGCCGTGGGTGAAGGTGAAGAAGGTGCGCCAGAGTTTCTCGACCGCGCCGCAGGTCTCGCAAAGGCCAGGCCCGGTAGGCAGATCGAGCACCCATACCCAGACGACCGAGAAGATCACCAGACCGGAGATCCAGATATAGCCGGCGATGTCATTGCGATGAAAACGGATGGCGATAAGGCCTCCGATCATCGGAACAAGAAACGCCAGCACCGTTCCGATGAACTTGGGCGTTGCCGCATCGGGATCGGGATGGTTCAGCGACATGACCCCAATGGTGAGGACGAGAATCAGGAAAGCAATCACTGTGTGCGTGAGAAACCACGCGGCTTCCCGGCCGAGGTCGCCAAGAGATTTGTCCTGCGCAATGTTCCGTCCGTTCAGCATGGACTCCTCCTCTGAGGATACTTCAAATGATCCCGGATCCGTTTTCGTTCGAGTTACGTCTTTTGGGGCATGACACCGAATCATCACGGGCGATCGGCTGCTGTTTAGCAGTCGAGGCGGCATTCTCTTAGAATGAACTTATGCTGCTTGAAGGATTGCAACTTCCTCTCACGACGCCGTTTTATCCCGACGGTCGATTGAACACCCTGAAATTGGAACACAATGTCGACCGCTATTGCAGGACTCCAGCGGCAGGGCTCGTCGTGCTAAGCGAATGGGGCGAGTCCACCTTGCTTTCAGAATCAGAGTCGCGGCAGACGCTACTCACTGCCATCCAGGCAGCGTCGCCGCGAAAAGTGATGATAGCGGGAGTGTCGCGGGATAGCGTGATCGGTACGCTCGATCGGATTGAAGTTGCGGCTGAACTGAAATATGATGCCGTGCTGGTGCGGCGCCCTGCAGTCCTGGCGGGGCAGGCAGGAACAAAGGAATCGCTGAATTACTTTCAGATGATGGCGGACCGGTCTGCCCTGCCGGTTATTCTGGCAAGCGGCCCTCAGCAGCGGGGCGAGATGTTGTCCGCTGAGAGTGTGATCGAACTGGCGACTCATCCGCGGATCATCGGGGCGCTGGATCGCGCTGCGGGACATAAGTGGATCGCGGAGGTCGTGGCCGGGACTACATCGATCAGACGAAACGTGACTGTGACAGCGGTGTTTGGGGCAGTCACGGCCAGGATGCAGGGCGGCAGCAGTAACGACACAAGCGGCACCTTCAAGGCGGAAAATTCAAAGGAGGGAAGCGGAGGGCTCGTCGTGTTACCAGCCCCGACAGTCATCAGGACGCGCACAAAAGCGATCGGCTTTCAGGTGTTAGTGGGTGGTACGAACGGAATGCTGGAGGGCTTGATGGCGGGGGCAGCAGGAGTGGCGCCGCCCTTTGCGGCATCGGCTCCGCAGGCCTGTTACGAGGCTTTGGCGGCTTGGAAGGATGGCGACGCTGCGCTTGCGCGAGAGAAGCAGTCCCGTCTGCACGATGTAGTGGTCAGAATTGAGGAAGAGTTGGGTGTCGCTGCCATCAAGTTCGGGTGCGACTTGAACGGCTACTTCGGCGGACTGCCTCGTCTGCCTCTGCTGCCGTTGACAGGCCAGGAGCGAGCCGAGGTAGAGCGGCTGATGCAGGGATTGCGCAACTGAGAGTTTAGTGGTGGGGGGTAACCGGGATGCCCATGCCGCTCAGCTTGCTGCGAGCCTGCATCGATTCGGGCGAGTTCGGAAACCGCTGGATGAGGCCGCGCAATTCCTTGACCCCGGCGTCTGTCTGTTTCAACGCGATCAGCGCCATGCCCTTGTGGAGACGGGATACAGGCACCTTGTTGCTATCGGGGAATTGCTCAATCACGTGATCGTAGGCTTGAACGGCAGGGGTGTAGCGGCCTGCGCGGTACTCGATCTCAGCCTGATAGTAGTAGGAGTTTCCGGCGAGCGGATTGTCGGGATAGGACTTGATGACGTCGCCGAACTCAGAAGAGGAGAGCGCATACTTCGCCGACATGTAATCGCCCAACGCGGCCTTGTAGAGGTCGTCGACCGGAGGTACCGCCGGCGACGCGGAGCCGCCCGCCAGCGGCACATCGGCGGAGGGCTTGCCCTGCCGGACAGCCGGCCCTGGACTGGCGGAATCGGAAGCTGAAGGCGGAGTGGCAGTGATGGGAGCGGGCGTTGCAGCCGGTGCGCTTGAGGCGGACTGGCCTGGCGTGCTCGCGCCGATGGACTGCTGCTGACTCTGAACGTCCTGCATCACTTTTTGCAGCGCGGTAAGCCGCGCCCTGATGTCGTCGATCGAGTCGTTCAACGACTGCATTTGTCCCGAGAGCTGATCGATCTTGCCGCTCTGTGCGGTCTGCTGCGCTTGCATCTGTTTTTCCGCGGCGTCGAGGTTCGCCGACATCTTGTTGACGGAGTCGGCGCTCTGCTGCACCAGATCCTTCATCACTCCCATGCGCTCGTCGTTGGACTGCTGAAGACGCGCGACGGCGTCCTGCAACTGCTGAACCTGAGTTTGCAGTTGCACCATGTCCTTGTTCACGGCAAAGGCCGGAGAGGACGCGAAGAGCACGATGGCGGCGAGGAGAGCAGCCGAGGTGCGGCGACTGGCTTTGCGAGGAACGATGGGCTGACTTGTCTTCGGATTTTTCATTGAGATGCTCATGGGCGAAGTTCGCCGTGCTTTCTATCCAGCGGCCAGCCCTGCAACATCGTTCGTGAGGGCTGGCCGTGGGTGGACTGCGAGTTTAGCGATCAAGAGAGAACTGAGCACGGCGGTTCTGCTGCCAGCAGCTTTCGGTCTCCTCGGTGCAGAACTGCTTTTCCTTGCCGTAGGAGACTACGCGCAACCGGCTAGCTGCCACGCCTGCCGAGACCAGGGCGGTACGCGCGGCATTGGCGCGATTCTCTCCTAGCGCCAGGTTGTATTCGGCCGAACCGCGATCGTCGCAGTAGCCGCCGATGACCACCTTGATGGCAGGGTGCGCGGCGAGGTAGGAGGCCGCCTGAGCTACCGCACTCGCGGCGTCGGGACGGAGATCATAGCTGTCATAGTCGAAGAAGACATCCTGGACATTCTGATGGAAGGCGGCGTCGGTGCCCATGTCGCCTTCGGACGGAGCGGGTGTGGGCGCGACGGGAACGCGCACGGTGACGCGGACGTTGGCATCGGTCGTACCGCCATCGCCTTTGGCGGTCAGGTGGAAGTTGGTGGAGTTCGCGGGCGTGACGGTCTGCGTGCCGTTGGCGTTGACCTGGCCGATTCCGTCGATGGTAACGGTCGTCGCGTTTTCAGTGCGCCAGTTGAGAACGACTGTCTGGCCCAGGTCGATCGCGGCGGGATCTGCGGTGATGGTCGCCGTTGGGGCGGGAGACGGAGCGGGCTCGGGGCCGAGGGCGCTCGGGTTGATGCCGCTGGCCTTCTTGTGGCAGCCAGTGACGGCTCCCATAGCGACCAGGGTTGCGGCGAGTACCAAGGTCTTACGAATAGTAGTGTGCATCGCGTTCATCTGTTGATCTCCTGCCAGCGGTAGTGTTTCAGCGTTCTAAGTTGCCTGCGAAGCGAGATCGCAGAGAGATAAAGTTATTTCCAGCTCCAGTTCGGCATATCCGCGCCGGACCCGGTCAAGGCATGCTTTTGGGTTCCGTCGGCAAGCATGGTCCAAATTTTGGTGTGACTGGCTCTTCCATCCGTCGAATTCGCATAGACGATGTGGCGGCCATCCGGGGACCAGGAAGGGAAGTCGCAGCGCCCGCTGTCGTGCGTCAACTGGATCCAGCGCTTGGTGGCGATCTCCATCACGTAGATATCCTGCCCGCCCGGTGCGCCGGGGCCGTACTTGCGGTCCCATGCGAAGGTGACGAACTGTCCATTCGGGGACCACGAGGGCGAGGTTGCGTAGCCGCCGTCCGTCATGCGCTGCACGGCGGACCCGTCGGTGTCCATGATGTATAGCTGGGGAAGATGGGTGCGCCCGCTGATCCAGGCGATCTGTGCGCTGGTTCGCGGATTGTAGACGGGGGACACGTCTGGACCGGCGAAGCTGGTCACACGGCGCGCGTCTCGGCCGTCATCGCTCGCAATCCATATCTCAGGGTCTCCGGAGCGCGACGACGAAAACGCTACACTCCTTCCATCTGGCGACCAGGCGGGGGAGTAGTTCGTGCCGCCGTTCGAAGCAAAGTTAACCATCCGGCCCAGTAGAAGCGAGTACATCCGAATCTGAAATCCATCCTTGCCCAGTGACGAGAATGCGATTCGGCTGTTGTCGGGCGAGATGCGAGGCGAGATCGAGATCGTTCCCAGATTTGTGATCTGGTGCTGATTGGCACCGTCGTAGTCCATCTCCCAGATCTCTTTGTTCCCGCCGCTTATCTTGACGTAAACGATCTTTGTTTCAGCGATGCCCGGGCTGCCTCCACTGAGGCGGAAGATGATCTCGTCGGCGAAGCGGTGCGCGATCTGACGCGCGCCATCGTCGGTGGGAACGTCTCCGTACTGCTTCGCGAGGATCTGCGGATATTGCAGATTCTTGGCGTCGAAGAGAAAGCCGTTGCAGACGATCTTGCCCGCCTGGACGCTGAAGCTTCCAAAGGCGACCATCGCCGCGGAGGTGGGCGCGGTAGCCCACTGTGCGAGATTGATCTCAGCAGGGGCGCCGGGTGTCGATTGCGGCAACATGCTCTTCGAGACGATGTCGAAGATGCCAGCGTTGGCGAGGTCTGCAAACAGCGTGGCATCGAAGGTGCTCTTCAACGGCGCGGTCTGCGGGTCGGCGGAGGCGGGCTTGAAGTTGGCGACGGCGATACGGATGTTGGAGACGCCGCTGGAGGTCTCGGTCTTGAAGCCTTCCTGCGCCCGAAGCGCAGTGCAGGAGAGCACATAGGCAAAGACGCCTAGAAGACACAGGGGAGCGGGACGGGTGAAGGACCTTCGTCTCGGACTACGCATTCTTTTCCATTGCATTTTGTTCCATGATAGACGCAAAGACTGTGCAAGGGATATTGGAGAAGTTACCACGGCGTACCCAGGGAAGTACTCCAAACCGGACGCTCGATTCATTGAGGATGCAGATGAAAGGTGTATTCCACCGTGATTCGATTGCCTTGAGGCAACGGGCCAAAACCGTCGACCCGCTGCACCGCCCGCAGTGCAGACTGATCGAGGGTAGGTGAGCCGCTGGCGGTCTCGACGCGGATATTCGAGGGGACACCGGCGCGGTCGATATCGAAGACGATGGTGGTGCTTTTGCCCACGGAGGCTTTTGGATCAGCCTCAGCCGTGTACCAGTTCTGTGCAACTTTGCTGTTGACTATATTGACGTAGTATGAGAAACGGTCGCCAAAGGTGCGATCTTCCACCGATACGCTGGCGGTACCGTTCTTCACCTGCAGTGTCGACTGTGCGATGCGAACCCCTGCGGTCTCCCCTGTGGTCGCCTTTGTCGGCTGCGGAGGCACAGGCTGAATGTGCTTCGGCGGCGCGGGCGTGGGCTTCTCCGCGGTCTTGATTGGCTTGGTGATCTTTTCCGGGATCGCGACCTCATGGGGAGCCGGCGGCGGCTCGGTCTCTTCCTTGCTGAGCAGCGGAGCCGGACTCGGCGCGTCGGACGTCAGGACTCCGGTATCCAGGGTTCGCTGCGTGGGCGGCAGCGGAAGCGCCGACACCATGGTGGCCTGAATGGCTCCGGGGTTCGACGCATTTTGGCCCCAGTGGGGGTTGTGAATGCGATAGATGTAGGCCCACCCCACGATTGCAAGCGCAACAAGACCGTGCAGAACGAGCGAACCTGCGAAGTTTCCGCGCAGGTTGTCGTTGTCACTGGGATCATCGAAACCGGGATGGAGATGTGAGGCTATGGCTCGCTCCTCACTTCTGTATCGGCTGGGTGACGATGCTGATGTTGGTAATGCCGGCCTGCTTGACGGCGTCCATCACCGATGCGAAGGCTCCGAAGGGAACGCGTTCATCGGCTCGCAGATAGATGATTCGCTTGGACGGATCACCCTTGCCGGGAACTCTCAACAGCGTGGGTAGCTCGTTGACGTTGACCGGTTTGTCCTGCAGGAAGACGTTCTGCTCGCGGTCGATGGTGACGACCATGCGCTCTTCGGTGAGCTGCTTGACGGTTCGCGTCTTGGGAATCGCCACCTCCACGCCGGACTGCAGCACCGGCGCGGTGAGCATGAAGATCAGCAGAAGTACAAGCACGACGTCTACCAGCGGAGTGATGTTGATCTCGGCCAGCGCGGTCTGCGTGCGCCCCTTGGCGGTGAAAGCCATGGTTAGAAAGACCTCCGTCTGGGTTCTTCCGGTTGGGCCAGCGTCTGTGGTGGAGGTGTGGAAGGGGTTATCATTGCGGCGTTTTCGATCGCATTCAGCAGTTCGCGGCCGAAGTCGTCCATGCGGGAGGCAAACTCGCGCAGGCGCGCGGTGAGCTGGTTGTAACCGATCACAGCGGGAATCGCGACAACGAGGCCTGCGGCGGTCGTGATCAACGCCTCCGAGATGCCGGGAGCGACGGCTCGCAGCGTCGCCGCGCCCGCGGTGCCGAGCCCGTGGAAGGCGTCGATGATGCCCATGACGGTGCCGAAGAGGCCGATAAACGGTGCAATCGCAGCGATGGTGGCGAGCCAGGTCATGCGGCTTTCCATCTGGGTGAGGGCTTCGCTCGACGCTGTCTGGGCGGCGCGTTCGAGCGCCACAGGATTGCGCGGCAGACCGCGACCGCCGTTCTGACGCTGGTACTCGTCATGGATCTCGCCAAAGACGGCGACCAGAGGGCTAGGCTTGAACTGATCGGCGACGGCTGCAATTTCGCTGAGGCGCGTCGATTTGCGAAACGCTCGGAGGAAGCGCCTGCTCTGCGTCTGAGCTCTGCCGAAGCTCGACCACTTCGAAAGCATGATGGCCCAGGAGAATACGCTTGCGAGGAGAAGAATCACCAGCACCGCGAATGCGACCGGACCGCTGTTGTGAACCATCTCCATCAGAGCGCTGCCGTTGGAGGCCACGGGAGGCGCGGCTGCGGGATCATCCTGAAAGAAGCGTAAGGCAAGAGCGAGGGTTCCGACCATAGTATTGTTATCCGCCAGAGACTAGTGTAAATCGTACTGCGTTACTTGAGGACGGGAGGCATCCGCCGAGATGCTCGTTCTGTGGGAGTGATGGTTTCCGGCCCGAACCGCGCTTGCGGCAAATCAGGTTTTGCTATGCTCGCGATACATCGTTGGCCGAGGACACTATGCTGCTGGAGTTGCGCGCGGAAAATTATGCGGTGATCGACCGTACCGTTGCTACGTTCGGGCCCGGGCTCAACCTGCTCACCGGCGAGACAGGCGCGGGTAAATCCATCCTGATCGACGCGCTTGTTCTTCTGCTGGGAGGAAAAGCGTCGGCGGACTTCGTGCGCCATGGGGAAGAGAAAGCAGTTGTGGGCTGTGTCTTCGAACTCACTGCGGGCGCAGGCGCGATCCTCGATGCGAATGGCATTGATTCCGAATCGGATCAGGTCCTGCTCCGCCGTGAGATTCTGGCGAACGGCAAGGGCAGAGTGTTTGTCAATAATCAGCCTGCGACCGTCGGCGTGCTGCGTCAGCTTGCGCCTGAGCTGGCGCTGGTTCACTCGCAGGGCGAGACGCTGAGTTCGTTCGATCAGGCGCAGCAGCGAATCTTGCTTGATCGCTTCGGCGGGCTCCAAACCGAAGCCGTGGCCAAAGCTTTTGCTGCATGGAAAGCGACGACCGACAAACTCAGCGAGCTCCAGTCGGCGGAGCAGGATCGCTTGAGAATGGCGGACCTCTGGCGTTTTCAGAGCAGAGAGATCGAACAGGCCGCATTGATCGCCGACGATGAGGACGTCCAACTCGAGACAGAGAAACGAGTGCTGGGCAATGCCGAGAAGCTCTATACCGCGGCGATGAGCGCGCACGAACTGCTCTATGAGTCGGAAGGCGCGGCGGAGACTACACTTGGCGCTGCCTTGAAGCACCTGGAAGAGCTAGCCCGGTATGACGTGCGCTTTCAGGAACCTGCGCAGCAGTTAAGCGCGGCGAAGGCGATCGTGGAAGATGTGGACGCCGAGGTGCGGGACTTCGCCGACAATATTCATGCCTCGCCGGGACGGCTGGAAGAGATAGAAGACCGGCTTGCGGCACTCGACCGGTTGAAGCGGAAGTATGGCCAGACCTTGCAGGATGTGATCGCGTTCGGCGCTGAGGCGGCGCGGCAGTTGTCCGAGGTGGAGAACAGAGATGCTCTCCTCGTGGAGCTCAAGGCCAGGGAGGCTCAAGACGCCGCTTCGTTTGAATCGGCAGCGGCAGAACTCTCCGCGGACCGGCTCACCGCGGCGAAGCGATTGGAGAAGCTGGCGGAGATTCAGATCAACGACCTGGCCATGAATGCAAGATTTCAAATACAGGTGACGGCGGAGAGATCTCCCGCGCACTGGACGGCTCATGGGTGGGACCAGATCGAATGTCTGATCGCCACCAATCCGGGTGAGCCTTTGAAGCCGCTCCACGAGATTGCCTCCGGAGGTGAGATGTCTCGCGTGATGCTCGCGTTGAAGGTAACCGTTGAGGAAGCCGCGTCAGGCGCAGGCAAGAAGAAGAGATCGGCGTTGCCTCGGACGCTGGTATTCGACGAGATCGATATCGGAATCGGAGGCAGGGCCGCCGAGGCCGTCGGACGCAAGCTGAAGATGCTCTCGAAGGGGCAGCAGGTATTGTGCATCACCCATCTTCCGCAGATAGCGGCGTTTGGAGATCAGCATCTTCTGCTCGCAAAGACGGAGAGGCGGGGGCGCACGCAAACCGAGGTTCGCCGTTTGGAATACTCCGAGCGCGCCCGGGAGATTGCCCGCATGTTGAGCGGAGCGAAGTTGACCGAGACCAGTCTCAAACATGCCGAACATCTGCTTGAGAGTAGCCGCTGACTGCTCCCTACATCTAAGCGGAGCGCGTCTGCATCCCAATACAGAGAAGTACATAGGGAGATTGACAATGGCGAATGAAGCGAAAAAGTGTGCGGGGAATCTCTGCAAGTGCATGGCGCCCGCAGGTGAGAAGTATTGTTCCGCATATTGCGCGGATTCGAAGGGTGAGACGAAGCTTCAATGCGACTGCGGGCACCCTGCTTGCGCGGCGCAGAAGCTATAAGTCGGACGGCCGACAGACAGCACGCCGATGCGGGAAGGCTGCAAACGGTTCATCCTTTTGCGGCCGTTTTCCCCCGGCAAGGTGTGCACCTCAGATGGTTCAATCGGGTTACTATATGGCCCTCAACGCGGTATACTTAGAGACGTGACTACAACCATCCTGGATCACGCTGCAATTAGCGAAGCCGGCGGAAAATCGAAGACCAAGCGCGTCCTTTTGCTCAAACCTCGCGGCTTCTGCGCGGGAGTTGTGCGCGCCATCGACATCGTACGGATCGCTCTGGAGACATTTGGCGCTCCAATCTACGTTCGCAAAGAGATCGTGCATAACAGCTATGTTGTTACGGACCTGGCGAAAAAGGGCGCCATCTTCGTCAACGAGCTTGACGAGGTTCCGGAAGGCGCGCGCGTGATCTATTCCGCCCACGGCGTATCGCCTGCGGTTCGCGAGCGCGCCAAGGAGCGTGGGCTCAAAGTCATCGACGCGACCTGTCCGTTGGTCACCAAGGTGCATGTCGAGGCCATCAAGTTTGCGAAGCAAGGCTACTCTCTGGTGCTGGTCGGACATCGCGACCATGAAGAGGTAGAGGGAACGCAAGGTGAAGCGCCGGATGTAACCCAGGTCGTCTCAACCGTTGCCGAGGTTGAGGCGCTCATTGTTCCCGATCCGGATAAAGTTGCGTATCTGACCCAGACGACACTTTCGCTCGATGAAGCACGCATCATGATCGACGCGCTTAAGGTAAAGTTCCCCAACATCGCCGGACCCCATGCGCAGGACATCTGCTACGCCACCGAGAACCGTCAGGTAGCGGTCAAGAACGTGGCGCATGGCGCGGACCTGGTACTGGTCGTCGGCTCGAAGAACAGTTCGAACTCGAACCGCCTGGTAGAGGTCTCGAAGAATCTGGATACCAATTCGTATCTGATCGACACTGCGGATGCCATCAAGCCCGAATGGCTGGATGGTGTCGACACCGTCGCGGTGACGGCAGGAGCATCAGCTCCTGAGGTTCTGGTGAAGGACGTCGTTGATTATCTACAGACGATGGGCTACGGCTCCGTCGATGAAGTCGAGGTCATGCCGGAGAACGTTCGCTTCGGCCTGCCCCCTGAGATCGTTCAAGCGATCGCGTCTGCTCCGCCCGCGGCCCTGTAAGTGGCCGCATTGAGAGAGTTCGTTTTTCATGGGTAGATCTTCCGTTAGTACGAAAGGTGCCACCACGTCCGCCCAGCCACGCTTTGGGCGCATGGACATTGGTCTGGACCTGGTCGCGGGCTGTATCGACCGCTCCCAGGACTGGCTGCTCAGTCTTCAGCATCCCGACGGTTATTGGTGCGGAGAGCTGGAAGCGGACAGCATGTTGGAGTCCGACTACATCTTCGTGCACACGCTGCTTGGCACCGGCGATCGCGGGAAGATGGAGCGAGCGGTCAACGAGATTCTCCGCCACCAGAACGAAGACGGCGGATGGAGCATCTATCCAAACGGCCCTTCGAATATCTCACTTGGTGTGAAGGCCTATTTCGCACTCAAGTTGATGGGATGGTCGCCAGATCATCCGGTTCTGGCGAAGGCCCGCGCCTGGATTCTCGCTCACGGCGGCGTCGTCGAATGCAATACCTTCACGAAGATTTATCTCTGCTTCCTTGGCCAATATGAATATGATGCGGTCCCGGCTGTGCCGCCTGAACTGGTGCTCTTTCCCAAGTGGTTTTACTTCAATATCTATGAGATCTCCGCCTGGTCACGGGCAATCGTAGTGCCGTTATCGATTGCGTATGCAAAGAAGCCGTTCAAGAAGATTCCGCCAGGACAGGGCATTGATGAGCTCTTTGTGGGCGGCCGCGAGAATGCGCACCTGCACCTGAGGTGGGACCGCAAAAAGCCCTTTGGGTGGAGAAATATTTTTCTTGCCGCTGACCGGATCTTCCATTGGGCTGAGCGCGTTCATATTCGTCCGTTGCGCAAGGCCGCACTGAAGCGTGCGGAAAAGTGGATGCTCGAGCGATTCGAAAAATCGGATGGACTCGGAGCCATCTACCCGGCGATGCTGAACGCTTTGATCGCACTGGCCTGTCTGGGATATACACCGGACGATCCCCAGTTCATCCGCGCGATGGATGAGTTCGAAAAACTCGGCATCGACAACCCTAACGGCGAGCCTGACTACCCCACGCCTACGTTTCGGATGCAACCGTGCGTCTCGCCGGTGTGGGACACGGCGCAGGCCGTCTATGCGCTTGGGGAAGCTGGCGTCGCCAAGACTGATCCGCGCATGATCAAGGCTGCCGATTGGCTCATGTCGAAAGAGGTCCGCAACAAGGGTGATTGGTCCAAGACTTTGAAAGATGTTCAGCCTGGCGGATGGTACTTCGAGTTCAACAACGAGTTTTACCCGGATGTAGATGACTCCGCCCAGGTTCTGCTTGCGCTTAACTGTGTCTCCCATCCGCGGGAACGCAATCAACACGAGGTTTCGCAGCGCGCTCTCGACTGGATCTTCGCTATGCAGTGCAAGAACGGCGGCTGGGCCAGCTTCGACAAAGACAACACCAAGATGATCTTCGAGAACATTCCGTTTGCCGACCACAACGCGATGCTCGATCCGCCGACTGTTGATATCACCGGCCGCATCCTCGAGATGCTCGCGAACTACGGTTATACGCGGCGAGACAAGCGGGTAGAGAAGGCAATTCAGTTTGTGCTGGCGGAGCAGGAGACAGACGGAAGCTGGTTCGGCCGGTGGGGGGTCAACTATCTCTACGGCACCTTCCTCGTTTTACGCGGTTTGGAGGCGATGGGTGTCTGGAATCACGAGCCGGCGATCCAGCAGGCGGCAGAGTGGATTCGCATGATGCAAAATGCCGACGGCGGCTGGGGCGAGACCTGCACCAGTTATGACGATCCCGCGCAGCGCGGCATTGGCCCCAGCACACCCTCGCAGACCGCGTGGGCTCTCCTCGGTCTGCTCGCCGCGGGCGATACCAGAAGCGACTCGGTTGCCAAGGGAATTCGCTGGCTCGTCACGATGCAAACAGAGGGCGGCAGCTGGGACGAGTCGGCTGCGGGACGTAACCAGGAAGCGGTGTACACGGGAACAGGATTTCCGCGTGTGTTCTATCTGGCGTATCACCTGTACCGGGATTACTTCCCACTCCTCGCTCTGACGACGTACAAGCGCGCAATGGAGAAGGAAACACTGGCAGCCTGACTGTAGTTCTGTTTCGCGGCAGGGAACTGCTGCACCAATTTCTAAAGGAGACACTCGATGGCGGTGCCAGTCTCGCAAGCTTTTACGGTTGCAACCTACGTCCTCAAGCAGAAGCTGATGGGCAGGAAGAAGTATCCGCTCGTCCTCATGCTGGAGCCGTTGTTCCGCTGCAATCTGGCCTGCGCCGGATGCGGCAAGATTCAGTATCCGGCCCACATCCTCAAAGCTGAACTTTCCCCTGAGGAGTGCTTCAAGGCCGTCGAAGAGTGTGGAACGCCGATGGTGTCGATCCCCGGCGGCGAGCCTCTTTTGCACCCGCAGATGCCCGAGATCGTAGCCGGCCTGGTTGCGCGCAGGAAGTACGTCTACATGTGCACCAACGCGCTACTGTTGAAAGAGAAATTGCACCTCTTCAAGCCGAGCAAATACCTCTCGTTCTCGGTCCACGTCGACGGGCAGCGTGAGCATCATGACTTTTCCGTCTGTCGCGAGGGTGGATATGACATCGCGATGGAAGGCGTGCGAGCTGCAGTCGCTGCCGGCTTTCGCGTCACGACCAACACCACGCTCTTCGACGGAGCAGACCCGAACTCGGTGCGCGCACACTTTGACGAGATGATGGAAGCAGGTGTGGAGAGCATGATGGTCTCTCCCGGCTACACCTACGACAAGGCGCCGGACCAGAACCATTTCCTCGGTAAAGCCAAGTCTCGCAGAATGTTTCGCGCGATCCTCTCCAATCGCAACAAGAAGTGGCGCTTCAATACGCATCCCCTCTTCTCCGAATTCCTGATGGGTAAGCAGAACTTCGAGTGCACTCCGTGGGGCATGCCGACGTTCAGCATCTTCGGCTGGCAGAAGCCATGTTATCTCCTGCAGGATGGCTACGCCGATACGTTCCAGGAGCTTCTCGATTCGACCAACTGGGACAACTACGGCGCGAAGAGCGGTAATCCGCAGTGCGCGAACTGTATGGTTCACTCGGGCCACGAGGCGTCTGCAGTGGACTACAACTTCAGCTCGTTGAAAGGCTTCGTTGAGACCGCGAAAAAGTACGTCTTTCCGTCGCTCTATCCTGACGCAGGCGCGCAGACTCTGCTGAACGAGTGGCGGCCGGAACATACCAGCCCGCTCATCCAGATTCAACCGCCTGCCGCAACAGCCGACAACCAACTGCAATCGGTCTCGGGAGACTAAGTAGGATGGCGACAGAGCAGCAGGAACATCTCAAGATCGATCAGTTGCGCCGCCAGAGCGCCGACGAACTGGATCACATCGCTGGCCGCGAGCGCGAGCAACTGGAGGGCTGGATTCCAGCACTCGCAAATGAAGCGGAGATTCGCGACGCACTGGAAAAAGCTTTCGACTACCGCGGCGACGTGACCATCACCCGTAAAGATAACTCGCAGGTAGCGGGATATCTCTTCGACCGCCGCACCGGTTCTTCGCTGGGCGATTCGTTCGTCCGCATCATCCCGGCCAAAGATCGCACCAAGGTGAGCATCGCTTACTCCGACATTGCGGCGATCGCATTCACAGGACGCGACACAGCGGCAGGCAAGACCTTCGAAGCCTGGGTGAAAAAATACTGGGAGAAGAAGGCTGCCGGCGAGAAAAATATCCAGATCGAGCCTGAAAAACTGGACTAGGGAAAGCGCATGCCGCAACTCACGATTAGAGTGCAAGAGTGTGGATGCATCGCATTACCGGACGGCATTATGAGTACCCTGCAGCTCCATGCAGGAAGTCTTCTCGATTTGTCCTTGAATGCGGAGGGAACAAGTGTCCGCCTCACGCCGCTAGCCGAGCCGCCGGATGAACGTCCCATTGTGCAACATGCGGCCTGCCCCTTGCCGTTCCAACAATGAAAGTATTCATCACCGGAGCGACCGGTTTCATCGGCGGCCATGTCGCCAGACACTATGCGGCGGCCGGCGCCAGCCTTCGTCTGCTGACACGAGCGTCAAGCCGTTTGGATTCGCTGACTGGACTGAATGCGGAGACAGTTCAAGGCGACCTGCGCGACGTGAGGAAGTTGAGATCGGCGCTTACCGGATGCGACGCATTGATTCATGTCGCCGCCGACTACCGGCTGTGGGTACGCGACCCGGCTGAGATGTACGCTGCCAACGTCACCGGCACCAGAGAGCTGTTGAAGCTCGCGCGCGAGGTTAGCGTCCCCCGCGTCGTCTATACGTCGAGCGTCGCGACCATGGGCTTTAAAGCCGACGGAACGATCGTGGATGAGGACACTCCCGTGTCGCTGGCCGACATGATTGGGCACTACAAGCGGTCGAAGTTTCTGGCGGAGCAGGAAGCGATCAGCGCGGCACGAGCCGGTCAGCACGTTATGATCCTGAATCCGACGACACCGATCGGCTCTGGAGACGCAAAGCCCACCCCGACGGGTCGAATCGTCGTCGATTTTCTGAATCGAAGATTCCCGGCCTATGTGGACACCGGGCTGAACCTTGTCGATGTCGATGAGGTGGCTCGCATGCACGTGTCGGCGGTCGAGCGCGGCGCTCCGGGCGAGCGGTACATTCTTGGAGGTGAGAATCTTACGCTGAAGCAGATTCTCGATCGCATGTCGGCAATCACGGGGTTGCCCTCGCCTACGATGAAGGTGCCACATGCCGTTGCGATGGCATTCGCCTTCTTCGATGAGACCATCACCGGCAAGCTGCGGGGCAGGGAGCCGCGCGCTACAGTTGAGGCGGTGCGTATGGGCAGGAAGATGATGTTCGCATCCTCGGCCAAGGCAGAGCGCGAACTGGGCTTCAAGGTGCTGCCGGTCTATAGCGCGATGCGGTCAGCGATCGACTGGTTCGTTACGCATGGATACGCGCCCGCGTTCGACGTAATCCACAAATGAAAGAGTATCCGGCCATCATCGCTGCTTTGCCGAGAGAGGTGAAGCCATTGGTTCGAGGCTGGCGGCAACAGCGGCTGCCGGGTCATATTCACCTGTATACGAGCGACGCCGGTGTGGTAGCCTGCGCGGGAATGGGAGCACAGCGTGTGGCGCTGGCTGTGCAGGCTGCGATGACCGCGGGCCCGGTGACCGCATTGCTTTCTGTGGGACTAGCTGGAGGTTGTGATCCGGGGGTGAGCGTGGGCGATGTCATCCGCGCCGGAATCGTGGTGGACGCGCAAACAGGGGAGCGATTCGGCGACGCGGCAACCGGGCCGGTGCTGGTCAGTTCGTCGGCCATCGCGGGTGTTCGAGAGAAGCAAAGGATCTCAGCTTCGTATGGAGCAAGCGCCGTCGATATGGAGGCGGCAAGCGTGGCGCGGCTGGCGCGGGCCCACGGTCTGGCGTTCCACGCGATTAAAGCGATCTCCGACGAAGCGGACTTCGAAATGCAGGAGCTTGGCCAATTCACCACACCCGACGGGCAATTTCGCGAGGCAGCGTTTGTGATGTACGCGGCGGCGCGCCCGTGGATGTGGGGACGGCTCATCCAGCTAGGGCGAAACAGCGGGCTTGCGGTGCGGTCGCTGACAGCAGCGGTGCGGGCGCAGTTAGACTGCTACAAGGAGCAACGTTGAACGGGATGCGGACGGTAGAGGAAGCAGAGAACGTGGCGGAGACCGTGCCTGTAAGGATGCGGGCGGCGGTATATCGCGGTGTCAACGACGTGCGAGTCGAGACGATCCCGGTCCCCGAGATCGGCAGCGGCGAGGTGTTGGTCAAGATCCACACCTGCGGAATCTGCGGGACGGATCTGAAGAAGATTCACTCCGGCTCGCATGAGGCGCCTCGGGTCTTCGGGCATGAGATGGCGGGTACGATTGTGCGCTTGGGCGCGGGCGTCGCCGGGTTTGCTGTAGGCGATCGGGTCATGGCGTATCACCATATGCCTTGCGGCGAGTGTTACTACTGCCGGAAGCAGACCTTCGCGCAGTGCGAGATCTACAAGAAGGTTGGATGTACGGCTGGATTTGCGCCGGCAGGCGGCGGCTTTGCGGAGTACATCCGAGTGATGGACTGGATCGTGCGACGTGGGCTGGTAAGGATTCCTGATGGAATTCCATTCGAGCAGGCTGTGTTTCTGGAGCCGGTGAACACCTGCTATAAGGCGATTCAAAAACTCGAATTGCAACCGGATGAGACTGTGGTGGTGATCGGGCAAGGGCCGATTGGGATTCTGCTGGCGGCGCTTGCGCAGAAGACCGGGGCCACCGTCCTTACCAGCGATCTATATCCGGAGCGTCATGCGGTCGCGGCAAAGTTTGGACTCGCGCATCCGCTCGATGCTCGAAGCGATGTGTCGGTTGGGGCTAAAGCGGCTACCGAGGGTCGCGGCGCCGATGTGACTTTGCTTGCCGTGGGAGGCGACGCTTTAATCAAAGTCGCGATGAATGCAGTTCGCCCGGGAGGCCGCGTGGTGCTGTTCGCTCAGACACAGCATGGCGAGGCGGCCTTCGATCCAGCGGCGGTTTGTATGGATGAGAAGACGTTGATGGGTTCGTACAGCTCCTCGGTGGCGATCCAGGACGAGGTGACGCGCATGGTCTTCGATGGCTACGGTGCAGGCTTCGACCTGACCAGACTCATCTCGCACCGGTTCCCGCTCGAAGACGCCGTCGCCGCAATCAAGCTCGCCTCGCATCCGCAGCCGGACTCCCTGAAGATCGTGATCCAACCGGCCGTCATTCGGTAGCAACGTTCACTTTTCAACTGGTACTCTTTAGCGAAAAGCAAACATCTTGTTCGAAGTGGAGCTCTAAGCATGTTGTTCGTCCAGGCGGCCCTGAATGGCGACTGCAAGCATGCGGCAGTCCCTCATACAGCCGATCAGATTGCGCAGGACGCTGAGGCTGCCGTAGCCGCCGGAGCCCAATCCGTTCACATTCATGCCTTCGATGACTATGGTGTTGAGACTCTTGATGGTGATGCCTGCGCAAAAGCCTTGCGAGCTGTTCGGCGAAAGTGCGTTGGCACCCCGATCTCTCTTACTACCTCGGCGGCGATAGTAGGTGATCCGGCGTTGCGTTTGCGCATTATTTCGTCCTGGACTGAATTGCCTGACCTGGTAACTGCGAATCAGGGTGAAGAAGGGATCATCGAGCTATGTGAGTTACTGATGTCGCGGGGAGTGGAGATTGAAGCTGGGCTGCTGAGCGTTGATGACGCCAAGAAGTTTATCGCTACACCTGCTCATCTCCGCTGGCGTCGCCTTCTGATCGAACCACTCGATGCTGATCCTGACCAGGCGGTTCGTCATGCGACCCAGATCGAAAGGATAGTATCGGCCGCAGGCATTGCGTTGGAACAAGTTCATCATGGATACGGCATTGCATCCTGGGCAGTCAATCATCGGGCGGTTACGAGAGGACACGGAATTCGGACGGGCCTTGAGGATGTGATGGTCCTCCCAGATGGCCAAGAGGCTGTGAGCAATGAGCAGTTGGTAAGGACCGCAGTCGCAATGACCAAGCGGGCCGTGCTCTGAAAGCTAGTCAGACGGAGGCTGCCGCGGCGATATTTATCTAGTCGCTCCAAAGTCGTCACGAATACTTTGGTAGAACGTGAACGCTTCAGTCGCGCGTACGTTTTTTGACTTCGATACTGAGGCGTTTAATTTTCTGGTTGAGGGTGGACAAGGGGATGCGGAAGTATTCGGCGGCTTCGGTCTGGTTCCAGTGGCAGCGTTCGAGGCGGTCGGAGATGATGCGGCGCTCGATCTCTTCCATCAGGTCGAAGAGGCTGGCGTTGGGCTGGTGATCAAGAAGGCTTGAGGAATAGGTGCTGCCCGTGAGCTGGGTGGGGAGCAGGTCGGGCGTGATGGTGCGCGAGGTGGAGAGGACGACGCCGCGCTCCATCGCGTTTTCGAGCTCGCGGACGTTGCCGGGCCACTCGTAGTCCATCATGACGCGCATGGCCTCCGGAGAGAGGGCGCGGTCTTCGGTGCCGTTCTCTGCGGCGTAGAACTTGAGGAAGTGGGCGGAGAGCAGAGGGATGTCTTCGCGGCGGGAGCGCAGCGGCGGGAGTTCGAGACAGATGACGTTCAGCCGGTAGAAGAGGTCTTCCCGGAACTGGCCCGCGCGGACGGCCTCCTGCAGATTGACGTTGGTGGCGGCTATGATGCGGACATCCACCTGAATCTCCTGCACGCCACCGAGGTGCATGAAGCGACGGTCCTGCAGGACACGGAGGATCTTGGCCTGCATGTCCATGGACATGGTGCCGATCTCGTCAAGGAACAGCGTGCCTCCATTGGCTACTTCGAAGAGACCTTTCTTGGCGGTGACGGCCGAGGTGAAGGCGCCTTTGACGTGGCCGAAGAGCGTGGATTCGAGGAGTTCGGAGGGGACCGCGCCGGTATTGACTGGGACGAAGGGGCGGTCGCGCCGCGGGGAGTTGGCGTGGATCGCCTTGGCAATGAGCTCCTTGCCGGTGCCGCTCTCGCCCTGGATGAGGACCGTGGAGCGGCTGGGGGCGATCTGGGCAACCAGGTCGAAGAGGCGCAGCATAGGCTCGCTCTTGCCGACGATGTTCTCGAAGTTGTAGCGCTGCTTGAGGGTGCGCTTGAGCTGGACGACCTCCTCCTCGGCGCGGTGGCGGGCGACGGCGGCGCGAATGTCGGCAAGGAGCTTTTCGTTGTCCCAGGGCTTCTGGACGAAGTTTTCGGCGCCCGCGCGGATGGCGTCGACTACGTTGCCGACCGTGCCGAACGCCGTGATCATGATGACCGGAAGGTTGGGCTGCAGCTCGACGATGCGGGGCAGGAGCTCGATTCCGCTTTCGCCGGGCAGCGCGAGGTCGAGGAGGAGGAGATCGTACTCGTTGCGCGAGAGCAGATCCATGCCGGAGGGGCCGTCGATGGCGGTGGAGATGTTGAAGCCCTCGAGGGTGAGGAGGGTTTCGAGCGACTCGCGGATGGCGGCCTCGTCGTCGATGATGAGGATGCGCGGGTCTCCGGCGACACGCGCCATGCGCTGCAGGTGCAGGGATTCGGCTGCGATCTCGGTCGCTTCAGACATGCATGGTCTTTCTCCCGGTCCCTATGATGGCGGGGGTTGGTGACGCGGCGGCCCTTGGAGTCTCGGCGGCAGCGGTGGGTCGAGTGCCCGAGGAGGGGAATTCGAGCTGGAAGGCAGTGCCGACGCCGACCTCGCTCTCGACGTGGATTTTGCCGGCGTGTTCCTGCATGATGCCGTAGCTCACGGCGAGGCCGAGGCCGGTGCCCTTGTGCTCGCCCGGCTGCGGCTTGGTCTTGGTGGTAAAGAAGGGATCGTAGATGCGGTTGAGATGTTCGCGCTCGATGCCCGCGCCGGAGTCCTGGATTCGGACGAAGACGCGACCCGAGCCGTTGAAGGTAGCGACTTTGAGAGTCGCGCCCTGGGTGCCGAACATGGCGTCCTTGGCGTTGAGCATCAGGTTCAGGACGACTTGCTGGAGCTTGCCCTGGTTGCCATGGATGCGGGCGAGGTGCGGCTCGAAGTTGGTCTCGACGCGGATCTGCGCGGTCTTGAACTGGTGATCGAGCAGGGTGACGGTGTCGCGGAGGAGCTCGTTCAGGTCGAGCGAGGTGAACTCGGTTCCGCTGGTGCGCGAGAAGTTGAGGAGCCCGTTGACGATCTCGGACGCGCGGAAGGTCTGCTGGGTAATCTTTTCGAGCACCGGGGCGAGACGTTCGTCGTCTCGCATGTGCTTGGTGAGCATCTGCGTATAGCTGGAGATCACGGCTAGCGGGGTGTTGACCTCGTGGGCGACCCCGGCGGCAAGCAGGCCGATGGAGGAGAGTTTTTCGGACTGGGTGAGCTGGGCTTCGAGCTGGATGCGATCGGTGATGTCGTCGACCAGGATGATGCGGCCGACGGAGACAAAGTTGCGCGTGACCAGTGGGGCAATGGCGATGTTGGCGACACGAACTTCGCCTGACGGAAGCGCGAGGCGGAACTTGTAGAGGGTGTGCGTGCCGTGCTCTTCGCGGACGGAATTGAAACGTGAGACGAACTCGGCGGGCAGAACTTCGGAAATAGGACGGTGGAGGACGTCGCTGCGCTTGCGGTCGTACATGCTCTCCATCTGCGTGTTCCAGCTCTCGATGCGGTCTTCAAGATCGACCGCGAAGACGCCTACATTGATGGACTCGACGATGTTCTCGTGGAACTCCTTCAGGCTCTCGAACTCGGTGATCTTCTGCTCAAGCCGCTGGTAGAGCTGGGCGTTCTGGATGGCGATGCCGATGTAGCCGGCGAGGGATTCGAGCAACTCCATGTCTTCGGACGATAGGAAGTCGCCGTCGTCTGTTCTGCCCAAGCCGATGACGGCGACGGTGCGGGTACCTCCGCCGTCGCGGTTGGCGACGCGGCAGGGCAGGTAGTAGTTGAGGTCGAGCCGGCCGGCAGTGTTGCGCTGAGCTTCCGGCAGGCGGAGAACCTGCTGCGGGTTTTCGAGAAAGATGTGATTGCTGCTTCCGGGGCGGTCGAAGTCGAGGAAGCGGACATCGAGGGCGTGGAGATCAGTGGCCTGGAGGTTGGTGAGGCCGTGGGAGGCTGCGAGTTCAAAATGGCGGGCAGGGGTGTGGGTGTCGGACTCGGACGCGAGGAAGACGGCGACGCGGGTGACAAGAAGCGTCTGCGGAAGCCGTTCGACGATCGAGTCGAGCAGGGCGCGGAGGTCGGTCTGCGAGTTGATGCCGCGGCCGAATTCGACAAGCGTCTCGCGGTAGTCGAAACGCTTCTGGTCGAAGATGCGATCGACGCGGGCCTGGATGGCGCGCTTGAGCGGCTCGAAGACAATGCCGGTGATGATGATGCCGGCCATGAGGCCGTAGATGCGGAGGCTGGGCAGCCGGGTGTGGACGATCTCGGCGGTGACCGCGACGATGCCAAAGTAGACGCCGACCAGCGATGCGGTGGCAAGGGTATAGGTGACCCCGCGCTTGAAGATGAGATCGACGTCCATGAGGCGGTAACGGACGATGGCCCAGCTGAAGGTGAGCGGAATGAGAACGAGCGAGAAACCGGCCAGCTTGCTCAGCAGTCCCGGCATAGACCAGTCGGCCAGGTAGGGAATAACGTTGAGCAGGGTGAAGGGAACGACGGCGATAAAGGTGCCGCGGGTCAGCCACTTGAGTTGTTGGCGCTCGAGGCCGGATTCGGCACGACGGTAACGCATGCGAAAGACGATCGCCGCGATGACGTAGTAGAGAGCGAGATAGCCCAGGGCGATCTGATCGAGCCGGTGCTGGAGAATGCCGGTGGCCGACCAGAAGCGGATCGCGTGGTATTGCAGGCCGATCAGAAAAACGCCGGGTAGGTAGAGCAACGTGCAGAGCATGCGCTGGACGATCCGCGTGGTGCGCCCACCTGGGTTGAGCTCGGGGGTAGCATTATTCGAGAAACTGACGGCGAAGTGCAGAAACAGAGCGGGCTGGAGCGCCTGGGCCCCCATGTTTCCCCAGTAGATAAGCCAATCGAAAGCGCCTGGTTCTCCCGTCGAACGGAAGCTGTAAAGTACGAAGGAGGTAAGGCAGAAGACGTAAAAGTGTACGGATTTGGGCGCGGTCCAGCGCCGAAACAAGACGTAGATACCAATGCAGAGATAGACGAGCGCAATGAAGCGAAGGCCCTGGTCCACCGACCGGTCTTTCGGCTCCAGAATGACCTGGATATCGAGGCGTGTGGCGCCGTCGAGCGCGATCGAGTGAGGAACCGGCCGCAGGATCGAGTACGTCGAGTGAGCCCAGATGCCGCTGCGAAACATCTCGCGCACCAGCGGGGCGATACGCACGGTGGGCCGGTCGTCGATGCCGGTCAGAATATCGCCGGTCCGGATGCCGGCGCGATGGCCGGGAGAGTCCACAGGCACCCGCTCGGCGCGAAGGCCGCCGGGAGCTTCCACCCACCAGATGCCGTCCGTAGGAACGTCAAACCCGCTCTCGCGCTCGAAGTTCAACGCCGCCAGAGCGCAGGCCGCCAAAGTAAACACGGCGAGCACGATGGCCAATACGCGAGTTTGCGCGGCGTTCTTCATCCAGCCTCAAGAGGTGCGTAGCAAGCAAAGGTCCAAACTGATATCCCCCCTGAATGCAGCATTGTGACCCCGCAATCTGGTGCAGTTCTACAGAAAACCATAAGCCATTCCAGATTTCACATAGCTCGCCCTTACCAAGGATGGAACGGACAATACACGTTCATCCTAGACCTTATTGAGGAACGAGAGGCACGGTGAAATCTTCGCGCGCCTCTTTCATCGTCCTGTAACATCAAAATCTCGATGGAGCTGTTCCCAGAGGCCTCGCAGCTCGCAGGAAGAGTGATTTGAAATTGAGTCGACAAGAGATACGCATCCAAGACGCATTTGTTCCGGTGGGTGGCATGAAAGTCCACTATCAGCGCGCCGGACGCGGCAGGCCGCTCCTGCTGCTGCACGGGCTGGTCGGTTCAGCCAGGAACTGGCGCCGGAACATCGCCTTTCTAGCGCAGGATTCCACCGTCTATGCAGTGGATCGGTACAACATGGGAGAGTCGGAGCGGGTTCCACGGCTCGACGCCGGATTGGAGGCTACAGCGGACCGGCTCGCAGAGTTTATGAACGCAATCGGTGTCGATCAGGCCGATATCGCGGCGCACTCCCATGGCGGCTCGGTAGCGATGATGCTGGCGGCGCGTCACCCCGCGCGGGTCCGCAGTCTGATCCTGTTTGCTCCGGCCAACCCCTTCTGCGATCTGGGGAATCAACTGATCCGGTTCTACCAGACTCGCTTTGGCAACTGGTTTGCGCGGCTTATCCCCTGGCTTCCGAGGAGGCTGAAGGCAACCGCGTTGAGCCGGATGTATGGCGATCCCAAAAGAGTTGTGGAGGGCTCCCTCGAAGGCTATACCGACGGCCTTGAAGTGCCGGGCACCATAGACCATGTGATCGGAATCATCGAGCGCTGGTTTGTGGACATGGGACTGCTCCGCGCGGCACTCGTGAGGATCGCGAGCAAACCTGTGCTCTTGATCTGGGGCGACCGGGATCGTGCCGTCGGGTTAGGCTCCGGACGACGGCTTCAGCAGATCCTGACGGGGTCGCGACTGATGGTCTTGGCGGGCGTGGGACATATCCCGTTTGAAGAAGTACCCGAAGTTTGCAATGAGGCAATGGCGGAGTGGCTTGCGACTGCGTTTCCGGCTGAGCGAGAGCTGGTCTCAGCAGCTTCGGTGAGCCTGGCTGCTGCCGGAGCCGTCGATGAGGCAGGATGAACAGCGGCCTCGCATGGGTTGGTTCCATTCAATCCTCAAACCCGCGACTGTTTCGGTCCGTGCCTTGCCAATTCGCTGTATTGGTCCCGCGAAGGCTGCTAGGCTGGGCAACACTGCTATGCGGACCTCTTCGTTCTCACTCACCCATCAGTTCTTCTCTCCTTTCGTTGGCGCCCTTGCGCTCTCTCTTGCTATGACTCTCACCTCCAACGCGCAACAACCCGTGCCGCAGACCAACAGCAGTGTCATCGATGCGAACGGCACTGCTCGCATTACCCGTGTCATTCCGATTCCTGCGAGTCTCAGTGCCGAAGCCAAGGCCATGCTCCGCCGTCCGGCGGCGGACATGAATCCAAATCTCGCTCAACGTCGCATCGGCATCGACGCTTGGCAGGCCGAAGCCGGCAGAGCCGCGCTCGCCATCTATCCTGTCCGTATCGAATCGAAGTCGATCGCCGGCATTCCCATTCGCGACATTACTCCGCTCAAAGAAGCGCATCCGGATCGTGTGCTGCTCAACGTCCATGGCGGCGGATTCGACTCCGACACAGGATCGCTCACCGAAACAATTCCGATTGCGAATCTCACGCGCACCCGGGTGATTGCCGTTCTGTACCGTCTTTCGCCCGAGCACAAGTTTCCTGCGGCCATCGATGACACGGTGGCCGTCTACCGCGAGCTGCTCAAGACGTACAAGCCCGCTCACATCGCCCTTTTTGGCACCTCCGCCGGAGCCATTCTCACCACGGAAGTCGCGGTCCGGCTCAGGCAGCTCAACCTTCCGCTGCCGGCTGCGCTCGGTATCTTCTCCGGCCTCGGCGACTTCAGCCAGGGCGGCGACTCGCTCTCGATGTACACGCTGGACGGCCTCAAAGGCCCCCTTCCGCTACCAGACAGCAAACCCCACGACTCCGAGTATGTCCCGCACGGCACCAATCTGAAAGATCCGGTTCTGTCGCCGATCTACGCCGATCTGCACGGCATGCCACCCAGCCTTTTCGTCACCAGCGGTCGCGACATGCTCCTCAGCGGGACCGTTGATCTGCAGCGCGCATTTCTGCGCAGCGGTGTTGACGCACGCCTTATCGTCTTTGACGGGCTTCCTCACGCCTTCTGGAACGACGTCAGCCTTCCCGAGTCCAGGGAGGCTTACGGCTACATGGCAGATTTCTTGAGCCACGGACTGGGCCGTTGAGCGATTCCGCGATATTTTTGATGCCCGCAATAGAAGCCGATTATCCGGCGATCGTAGAACTTGCGAATCTGGCCTTCCGAGGCTCGGGCGCCGGGGCGAGTTGGAACAGCGAAGCGGATTTGATCGAAGGACCGCGCCTCACTGAGTCGGTCTTGCAGCAGGATCTTGCCGCTTCGCCCGAAGCGCACCTGCTCACGTATCGTGACCGCGATCAGTCCGATGGGCAACTCCTTGGGACTGTGTGGCTGGAGCCAAAGCCGGACGGCATATGGTATCTCGGCCTTCTCGCCATCCGGCCAGAGTTGCAGGATCGCCAACTCGGACGTGCTCTGCTGGGGGCGGCTGAGGAGTTTGCGAGGCAACGCGGCGCTCGCTGCATTCGTATGACCGTGATCAACCTGCGGGAGCGATTGATCCAGTGGTATCGGCGACGCGGTTACGCATTGACTGGCGAGACAAAGCCCTTCTGCTACGGCGACGACCGATTCGGAAGACCTCTGCGAGACGATCTGCACTTCGAGGTTCTCGAGAAAGGTCTCTGATCAGCTCATCCGGGGCTCTGTTCAGGAACTCCCGTATGAGGATGTGCGTATGGCAGAATAGAGCATTCAGGAGGCAACCATGTTCTGCTCGAAGTGCGGCAACTCAGTCGACCCGTCGTCCCGCTTCTGCCCATCGTGTGGAGCGCCCGTCGCCTCCGCGGCTGGAGCGTATCCTCCACCTGCGCCGCCGCAGTATGCGCCCTCCCGTCTGATGCGTCCGCGCGAGAACCGTGCGATTGCCGGGGTCTGCGCTGCCTTCGCGCTGCACTACGGGTGGGATCTCACTGTCGTTCGCATCGTCACCGCGCTCCTGGTCGTGCTTACCGGCGTCGGCGCCATCGCGTATCTGGTCGCCTGGGTCGCGATTCCTGAAGCGCCCTACACGTTGCCGGCGAAGGTCGTCTAGACATTGGCTGAAGAGACGGTCACGCCCCATCGGACAAAGAAGATCAGCCCCAACCCGCGTCCCTTTGCCTACCGCAACGGCACGCTACACTGCGACCAGGCCGATCTTTCCAGTCTTGCCGCCGAACACGGCACTCCGCTTTACGTCTACTCCGCGCAGCATATCCTGCAACGCTTTCGTCTCTTCCAACAGTCCTTCGCAACGCGCCCCGCCACCATCTGTTACGCCGTCAAGGCCAACTCTTCGCTGACGATCCTGCGCCTTCTCGCGGAGCAGGGCGCGGGCTTCGACATCGTCTCCGGCGGGGAACTCGCCCGCGTCGCCAAGGCTCACAAGGCCGCCTTGAAGAAGGCTGTTTTCTCCGGCGTAGGCAAGCAGGCCTGGGAGATAGACGCCGCCCTTCAGGCCAACATCCTGCTCTTCAATGTAGAGTCCGAGGCCGAACTCCATCTCCTGGCGGCCCGCGCCGAGGCACTCGGCAAGCGTGCCCGATTCGCTCTTCGCGTCAACCCCGATGTCTTTGCCGATACCCACCCCTACATCTCCACCGGCCTCAGCGAACACAAGTTTGGCATCGACATCAACGCCGCTCGCGCGATCTACCGCAGAGCTGCAAAATCGAGATGGCTGCAATGCGCCGGCGTCTCTGTCCACATCGGCTCACAGATCCGCAAGGTCGCTCCGTTCGGCGCGGCGCTCGCCCGCGTCACCACCCTGATCGCCGAGCTTCGCAACGACGGCCACACGATTCGCTACGTCGATGCAGGCGGTGGCCTCGGCATCGACTACGGCCCGCGCAGCTCTACGTCAGCCGTCTTCGACCCTGCAAGGCAGGTCCAAAAATACGCTGCTGCGCTCAACGGGAGCCTGGGCGTCGAACCCGCCCATCTCCTCCTCGAGCCCGGCCGCTTTCTGGTCGCTCAGGCAGGAGCACTCCTCACCCGGGTCCTCTACGTAAAGAAAAATGGCAGCAAGACCTTCGTCATCACCGACGCCGGCATGAACGACCTCATCCGCCCCGCGCTCTATCATGCGCACCACGAGATTATGCCGGTTCGCCAGCCGGCGAAGTTGAAGCTGCCGGGCACGGAAGTCGACGTCGTGGGACCGGTCTGCGAGTCCGGCGACTTCTTCGCCCGCGATCGCGCGCTTCCCGCCGTCAAGCCCGGCGATCTCGTCCTGCTGCTCGACGCCGGAGCCTACGGGATGAGCCAGACCTCGAATTACAACACGCGTCCACGTCCCGCCGAGGTGCTCGTCGAGGGTGCGGCTGCACGGCTGATCCGCCGGCGCGAGACCATGCGCGACCTGCTCAGCCCCGAACTCCTATCCTGATTGGCTTCAAACGATCAGCGTTCAGCGGTCGACTTTGGAGACGCTCTTTGGGGAGACCGAGGAGGCCGACGCCGGGTTGGGCGAGGAGGCCGCGGGGGATTCGGGAAGGATCGGCATGATGACGAGATTGGCGGCGGCGGGGTCGTCGCGGAGGCGGAGAAAGAAGCCGGCCTTCGGAGGACGCGGCAGGGTGAGGGCTTCGCCGACGAATCCCTCGGGCACCGTGGTGGGGTTGGTGAACGCTGCATCAGCGGAGAGCGAGTCCACGAGATACAGGCTGGTGCCACCGAGAGTGCAGGGCTGCGCGATGTCGCTTGGGCACCGGAGTTCGGTGAGGGTCGGGAGGCGGACCAGCGTAGCCAGGGGAATCCAGTCACCGGTGGTGCCGTCGGGTGAGACGGGGCGCAGGCGCAGGGGGCCAAACGCGGAGGTGCCGAACGCTTTCAGTGGATCGAGCGTCGCGAACAGAGTGTGAGCGTTCTGAAGGACGAGGTTGCCGGCGGCCACATCAAGCATTGTGTGGAGGGAATCATCAGCGCTGGCGATCTCGATCTTGCCGGTGCGCGGAAAGGGCGCTACCGACTTTAGGGAGAAGTTGAACTGCTGGTCCATCGGCAGGTCGTCCTGACCTACGAGGTGGATGGGCGAGTTGGCGGATTGACCGATGTTTTTGCTGATCAGCGCGACTGCCGGGCGCGGGGGGGCGACTGTGGCCGGCAGGGTGAGGGTGCGTCCGTCTTTGAGGGCGAGGCTGGCGGTCACACGCTCGCCGACGCGGAACCGTGGAGCCTGGCTGTTAAGAGGGAGGGTAAAACGGAGCCGTGTGTCCGAGTTTGACGGCGCGGGAGTCGGCGTCGCGGTGTCCTGATTAGAGGGAGTGCTGGGTGGGGCGGGGGTGAAGACGAGCTTGTCGATGGTGAGCGCTTGGACCTGATCGAGACTGGTGCCAGTGAGATCGACGGTGGTGTCGCCGGCGTGGAGTTCGAGGGCGTCGAGGTGGGCGGGAACGGAGTAGGTTTTCGCCGCTATGATGCTGTCTTGTGTGTCGCCGAACTGATGAACGGAGAGATGCATGGCTCCCGCGTCGGTGGATTTCAAAGAGACGGTGACTTCGATGGCGGACGGTCGATCAGCCTTCTTCCACTTGGTTTCAACCTGATTTCCGGCGGCCGTGTCGAGGGAGATCTTGTCGACGCAGGCGGTACCGGTGGAGCTAAGGGTCAGGTGGTTGTCGCGGCCCGCGATGAGGACGTCGTCCTCGGCGAGTTTCCAGCCTCTGCCCGGAGCGTTCTGAAGCTCGACGGCGGGAACCTTGAAGCGGTCGAAGCCCCAATAGCCAATGATGGTTCCACTAAGGATGTCCGGCTGAGCCCCCGGGACTCCTGCCGGTCGCGGCGCCGACGTTGGATCGGACGGTGCATCTGGCGGGAGGCTATCGAGGTTCGAAGAGAGGGGCAGGGCTTTGCGTGCGGAGGCGGGAGAGAGGACCAGGCCGCCCTGATAGGCATCGGGGGTAACGGGGATGTCCGTCCCAGTCCCGGGGCCGTCGAGATGAAGAACTAAATCATGGGCCAAAGATGTGGCGTATACAAGTGGCGCGCCCTCCATGGGAAGAACGACTTTTGGCTTGAGCAGGCAGGTGATCTGTTTGGAGTCAGCGGGGCGCAGCGGAGGAGGAACGGCAGCCTGGATGGCGGGCAGGCCGATGACGATGACGGATTTGGGATTCTGGAAGGAGGGCGGGGTGTTGAGGCGGAGATTGAGGGCGTCGCCGTCGGGGAAGGCGATGGCGGGGATGTACTGATACTTGGCGGTGTGAAGGCCGCTGGTGATACGGATGAGGTCGACAACGGCACCGACGTAGGCGCTGTAGTTGCCTGCGCCCGCAAGCGAGGTGTAGCTGGCCTGGTTGATAAAGTCGGAGTTAGGGCCGTTGAGGGCGTCGGCGACGGTCTGGCCGTGGCCGTCGTCGAGGAGAGACTGGTTTCCGGCCTGGGTCAGGCAAGTTGCCTGATCCTCGACGGGGCGCTTGAAGCAGTCGCCGTTGGGCTTAAGGCTCAGGGTGCGGGAGAGGAAGTCAGAGTGTTTGGCGAGCGAGGCGGGGTCATCGACGGGAACGCGCCGGATGGCCGTGAGGTAGGTCTCGATGCGGGCCTGCTCGAAGCCGGATTCAAGCAAATCCTGTGAGGCGCGGACAAAGACCCCGGGGCGGCCGCGGACAGCGGAGCGGAGGGTGCTGAAGTCTCCGCCAGTCTCGGGTGCCAGAAAGAGGAGAACCTGCTGGGCTTCGGCGGGGACCGTGATGGTCACGCCCTCCGCGCGGATCTTCTTGTTCCACGTCTCGATCTCGGTAAACCATTTATCGGGGGGCGGGTTGGTGGTGCCGCGAAGAAATGCGGCGATGAGGAGGTAGTGGATGGACTGGGTAGGAGGAAGGTCGGCGTGGAGCCAGATATTGTCCCCGGGCAGGAGATTGGGCACTTCGGCGATGGGCAGGGTCTTGCCGGCGCGGGTGACGTGGACGTCGATCTTGGGTCCGGCGAGATCGAAGCGGGCGGGATCGGCGCGCAGCAGCGGGCAGGCGAAGAGCAGGGCAGCGAGAGAAGCAGCGGCGCGAAATCCGCGGGAGACCTTGGCCATGACCCATTTTAGACGGAATTGGGCCGACGTTCGAGGGTCAGACTCGACTGTGTTGGATAGGTTAACGAGTCGCTATTGGTTGCGGATGCGAGGAGAGATATGGTCGCCGGCGACGACGCCGTCGCGGATGGTGATGATGCGGTGGGCGTATTCGGCGATGTCGGGCTCGTGAGTGACGAGGACAATGGTGTTGCCCTTCGCATGGAGATCGTCGAAGAGTGCCATGATCTCATCGCCGGTCTTTGAGTCTAGATTGCCGGTGGGCTCATCGGCGAGGATGATGGAGGGGTGATTGACCAAGGCACGGGCGATGGCAACACGCTGCCGCTGGCCTCCGGAGAGTTCGTTGGGCTTGTGCATCATGCGAGTGCCCAGGCCTACGGATTCGAGTACTTCCTTGGCGCGGGCGGTGCGGTCGGCGGCTGGAGTGCCGTTGTAGATAAGGGGGAGCTCGACGTTGTGCAGCGAGGTGGCGCGGGCTAGGAGATTGAAGGTCTGAAAGACGAACCCGATCTCCTTGTTGCGAATGCGCGCGAGCTCGTCGTCGTTGAGCTCGGAGACATCGTGGCCGTTGAGCCAGTAGCGACCCTGGGACGGCGAATCGAGGCAGCCGATGAGGTTCATCAGCGTGGATTTTCCAGACCCTGAGGGTCCCATGATGGCGACATACTCATTGTGGCGAATGCGGAGATTAACGCCACGAAGGGCGTGAACCTGCTGATCGCCCATCTCATAGGTCTTCCACAGATTGTCCGTTACGATGACGTCTCCGGGGTTGGGGCCAGAGACGGTGCTGGTGCTTACGGCGGATTCTACTTCGGTTTCGATGGCCATCCGGTTCTCCGGTGTGAACATTGTTTCAGGATAGTACGTTTGGATTCGCGGGAAGGTTCCTGCTTGCTCGCGAATCTTGACGGGATCAGGAGCCGGTGTCGGTTGTGACCTCCGGAGTGTTATCCCTTTTGACGGCGGTACCGCTCTTGAGGGCGCGAAGAACACGGTATCTTCCGGTAACAATCTCGTCGCCGGCTTTCAGCCCGCTAAGCACTTCGATGTCGGTGGCACCGGTAATACCGGTGGTTACAGGGGTAAATATGGCGCGGAGCTTCTTGTTTTCTTCCTTGAGGACGTAGACGCCCTGGGTGAGGGCGGTCTTATGCGTTGAAACCGCGACGACCTTCGAAGGCTTGCCGGCGTTGGCCGCGAGCGTCTTTTCCGTGTCCGAATCACGCTGGACGAGGGCCTGGATGGGAATGGTGAGGGTGTCCGGTTTGTTGGCGGTAGTGATCTTCGCTGTCGCGGAGAGACCAGGACGGAGGTCGTCGGAGGGCTGGTCGAGTGTGACGATAACTTTGAAGTCTTTGGCTTCTTCGGTGCCCGTGGTGCTCTGGCTGGTGGCGACGCCGGTGGTGCGGAGCAGGGCCTGATCGCCCACTTCGGTGACGTGTCCTTTGAAGATGCGGCCGGGCAGGGCGTCTACGGTGACGTTGGCAGGTTGACCGAGGCGGACATTGACGATGTCGGTCTCATCGACCTTGACCTCGGCGGTGATCACGGACATGTCGGCGAGGGTCATGAGGGTCGACCCTTCGGCGTTCTGGATGCCGAGCACCACCGTCTCGCCCTCGCGAACAGGCACGTTGGTGACGAGGCCGTTGAAGGGGGCGCGGCTCTGGGTGAGGTCGAGATTGTAGTCGTTGCCGCGGAGGGTAGCGATGGCCTGATCGACGTGTGCGCGTTGTGATTCGGTCGTAGCCTCAGCCTGCGCAAGGGCAGCCTGACGCTGGGCGAGGGTGGCGGCAGACATGTCGTAGGCGGCTTGCTTGGCGTCGAAGTCCTGCTTTGCAATCAGCTTGGCTTCGTAAAGAGCCTGTGCGCGGCCATAGTCCAGTTTCTTCTGCTCGAGGTCGGCTTTGGCCTGGACGATGTTTGCCTGCGCGGTCTTTTCGGCAGCCACATCGCTGTTGACGTCGGTGCGGGAGGAAGCAATGGTGGCCCGCTGGGCCTGGACGGCAGAGGCGGGCTGTTCGCTTTCAACGGTCGCGACGAGTTGACCAGCTTTGACATGGTCACCCTCTTTCACGAAAAGGTGTGTGATTCGGCCGAAAGAGGTGGCACCGATATTAACGTAGGTCTTCGGCTTGATCTGGCCCGTGCCGTCAACGACAGCAACCAGATCCTGCCGGACAGCTTTGCCGGTAGCGACCTTCGTGACCTCGGACTGACTGTGAAGAATAGAGCCCGTGACGATACCGGCAAGCACCAGGACGACGACGACAATCAGAACGATTTTCTTTGCGCTCATTGCTGCTTTCTGTCGATGCCACCTCATGGAGGCATTCGTAAATCGAGAGAGTTGCTTTGTATCCAAGGGAACATACGTTGACCAACGGGTCCGGGTTCCACACTTCGTACAAAACCCGCTGTGACGGCGTATCACCGTTGCGGGTCACGACCGGTAACGCGAGTGCTGGGCTGCACTTAATGGTAAATGAATAGTGCCAAGGATAGCAGAGGAGTCGTGTATGTCTTGCCCTTGTAACGGGGAAGTAACCGCTCTACAATACAGGCTGAGCACCAGGAGTATCACCTCATTATGACAACCTCGCGGCGGTTTCTATCAGGCACAGCAATTTTGCTTTTTGTGTTGATGGGGGGCCATGTTCTGGCGGCGCAGGATACCTCGGCGGATCCGCACCAGACCGATGGTGTCACTCGCGGACCTGAGGTGACCGAGAAGCCCGATCCGCTGAAGCGGCCGCTGACGGACAAAGAAAAGATCGCGCAGAGAAAGGCGCTGCGGCAGGAGTTGAAAGGCGAGTACAAGAAGTGGGTTGACGAAGATGTCCGATGGATCATCACGGATCAGGAACTCGAGGCATTCAAGAGTCTGAGCAACGACGAAGAGCGCGATGAGTTTATCGAGAACTTCTGGCTGCGCCGCAATCCCAATCCCGACTCGCCTGAGAACGAATATCGCGAAGAGCACTACGCTCGCATCGCCTATGCGAATGAGCACTTCGCAGCGGGCAAACCCGGCTGGAGAACGGACCGCGGGCACATCTACATAGCCTATGGCAAGCCTGACAGCATCGACTCGCATCCGAGCGGAGGCGAGTACGAGAGGCCGGTCGAGGAGGGAGGCGGCGAGACCAGCACCTTCCCGTTCGAGGTCTGGCACTACCGTTATCTCCAGGGGATCGGCGACAACGTCGATATCGAATTTGTCGACACCTGCATGTGCGGCGATTATCACATGACGATCGACCGCTCGGAGAAGGACGCGCTGAAGTATGTTCCAGGAGCCGGGCTGACGATGTATGAGCAGCAGGGACAATCAAGCAAGGCGAACCGCATGACCAACGGCGGCTTGGAGCAGCTTGGCGCGGGTCCTCTATCGCAGGGCGAGCAGAGCAAGCAGTTCGATCGTCTGGACCGGTTTGCGAAGCTGATGGCCCCTCCGGAGATCAAGTTCAAGGACCTGGAATCCTTCATGACTTCGTCGAAGATCCTGACCGGACCGCCGTTCCTGTTCAACGTCCGCACCGACTATGTGAAGGTCACAAACGATACGGTGCTCGTTCCGGTGACGCTGCAGATTCGCAACGGAGACATCACGTTCAGCAATAAGGAGGGCGTGGCAAAGGGCGTCGTAAACATCCTGGGGCGGGTGTCGAACCTGAACAACAAGACGATTCAGACCTTCGAGGACACGGTGGATGTTGAGGTTCCGAGCGAGTTGCTGGCGCGGAAGCGGAACGACGTTTCAGTGTATTGGAAGTCGATCCCGCTGCGTCCCGGTCTGTACAAGATCGAGGTTGTGATCAAGGACGTGAACAATCCCGACCATATCGGCAGGTGGGAACGGAGTCTGAATGTTCCCCGGTATGACGATGACCGGCTTGCCTCGTCGTCGCTGATACTGGCAAGCCAGATGGAGAGGGTGCCGTCGAGGGATATCGGTTCGGGCAACTTCGTAATTGGCGACACTCACCTTACACCCCGGGTCTCGACCGGGGTTGGCATTCCCGTCACGTTTCATCGAGCGCAGAGCTTGAACTTCTGGATGCAGGTGTATAACTTAGGCATCGATGAAAAAAGCAAACAGAATGGCGCCACGATCCAGTATCAGATTATGGATACGACTACGAATCAGCCTGTGCTTGAGACACAGGAGTTGACATCGAAGACGAATCCGAATGCGGATCAGGTAACCATCGAAAAGAGCCTGCCGCTGGCAAGTTTGCAGCCCGGGAAGTATCAGGTAAACATCAAGGTCAACGATGGAGTGTCAAAGCAGCAGATCGCAGAGTCTGCGCCGTTTATTGTAGATTAGGCAGCTGCTATCAGGGCGGCGGCACGGTTGCGCAGATTCAATAGCGACGACCGGCCTCCGATGCAGGCTGTACAGCGCGTTCTAATTTTCGCTGGACGCGGAACGTTTGGAGCAGCCTCGACGCGCAGGACGGCTTTACTGTGCAACGAACCCAGGTGAAGATCGTGTTTTTCTCGCTTCTTCTGCTTACGGCGGGGGGGGGGGAGACCGCGTGGCGCAAGAGCCCGGAACCATCGTCGTCAAGATCGGCGGGGCCGCCGTGGCGGCCGGGGGCGGGCTGCCTCCGGTCCTGAACGACGTCGTGGAACTGTGGCGGGCCGGCCGCCGCGTGGTCGTCGTGCACGGCGGCGGTCCGGAGATCACGCGCTGGTCGGAGCGGGCGGGGTTACAGACGCGCTTCGTCGCCGGGCTCCGCTACAGCGATCCAGACACGGTGGCGCTCGCCGAGATGGCGCTCGGGCGTGTGGGCAAGGAGATCGCCTGGGCTCTGACCGCGGCGGGCGCGACGGCGCTGAGCCTGGGCGGCCGCGACGCGCAGGCCCTGGAGGCGGCGCCGCTCGCGTTGCCTGATCGGGACGGCCGCCCCCTGGACCTGGGTCGGGTGGGCACGATCACGCGGGTGCGGACCGATGTGCTGGAACGCCTGTGGCACGCCGGCTTCCTGCCGGTCGTGGCGCCGGTGGCCGCGGGCGCAGACGGCGTGGCGTACAACGTCAACGCCGACGATGCGGCCGCGGACATCGCGGCCGCCCTCGGTGCCGAGTGCCTCTGCCTGGCGACGGACGTCCCGGGTCTGCTGGTGCCGGGGCACCCCGATCCGTTGCCCACCTGCGACGCCGCGCTGGCCGGCCGCCTGATCGCCGAGGGTGTCGTGACGGGGGGTATGCGGCCGAAGGTGGACGCCTGCCTGCGCGCCGTGCGGGGAGGGGTGCGCGCTGCGTGGATCGTCGACGGCCGGCGATCCGCGGCGGTGTCGGATGCCGCCGCCGGCCGGGCGTCGGCCGGTACGGCGTTCGTGCCTGACCGGACGGTGGGCCCGTCCGCCCCCGGCGCCCCTGTGGATCCCGCCCAGGTCTTCGCCGCCGATGAGGCCTTCGTCATGCAGACCTACGGCCGAAGCCCGGTGGTGCTGGTCCGGGGCAGCGGCACCACGGTCTGGGACGAGGCGGGCCGCCCCTACCTCGATTTCCTCTGCGGCATCAGCGTGACCAATCTCGGCCACTGCCACCCCAAGGTGGTCGAGGCCGTCCGGGACCAGGCCGGCCGCCTCGGCCACACGAGCAATCTCTACCATACGCTGCCCCAGTTGCGGCTGGCGGAGGCCCTGACCGACGCCGCCTTCCCCGGGCGCGTCTTCTTCTGCAACAGTGGTGCGGAGGCCACCGAGGGCGCGCTGAAACTGGCGCGCAAGGCGGCGTGGCGCAAGGGGCGCGAGGCGGGCCGCCCGCCCGCGACCGAGATCGTCTCCTTCCACCACTCCTTCCATGGCCGCACCTACGGCGCCCTCGCCGTGACGCCGGGCTACCAGGAGGGCTTCGGCCCGATGCTGCCCGGATTCCGCGAACTGCCGTGGAACGACGTGGACGCCGCCGAGGCCGCGATCGGGCCGGAGACGGCCGGCGTGATCGTGGAGCCCGTGCAGGGGGAGGGGGGCGTGCGCCCCGCCTCCGCGGCGTTCCTGCGCCGGTTGCGGGAACTGTGCGACCGGCACGGGGCGTGCCTCATCTTCGACGAGGTGCAGTGCGGCCTGGGCCGGGTGGGCACCCTCTTCGCCTTTCAGCAGTTCGGAGTCCGCCCCGACGTCCTCACGCTGGGCAAGGCGCTCGGCGCCGGGCTGCCGATGGGGGCGTTCCTGGCGGCCGAGCCCTGGGCGGGGGCCCTGCAAAAGGGGGACCACGGCAGCACGTTCGGCGGTAATCCGATCGTGGCGGCGGCCGCGCTGGCGGCGTTCGGCGTCCTGCGGCAGGACGGCCTGGCCGAGCGCGGCGCGGTCGCCGGTGCGCGTCTGCGGACGCTGCTGGCCCAAGGGTTGGCGGGGTGGCCGTCGGTGAAGGAGATCCGTGGCCTCGGCCTCATGACCGGGGTCGAACTCGACGGCGGGCCCACCCTCGGGCCGCGGATCGTCGCGGATTGCCGGGGGCGGGGGTTACTCGTCAACTGCACATCGGCGACCGTGTTGCGTGTCATGCCGCCCCTGACGGTCACCGACGCCGAGGTCGAGCGCGCGGCCGGCATTCTGGTCGAGTCCGTCCTCTCCCAGGTGGAGAGTCGGGCCCAGGCGGGGTAGGCGGGTGCGACGAAAGCCCTCTCTTCGCCGCGCCCGCCTACCCCGGTCCCTTGCCCCGCGAGCCGTCCGTCCGGCGGCCGGCGGCGGCGTGCTCGCCGGTGGTCCACACCGCGCTCGTTCTGCCCGTCCCCCGGCCGGGAGTGGGCTGCCGCGACCCGTACCCGCCGTGGCCCCGCCCGGCGGACGGCGTTCGCGGTGCCCAAGGTCCGGAGCGACCCACGGCGATGCCGGGGTCGGCCTCGCCGTCCCGGGGGGCGAGCGGCGGCGCCTGCCCGCCATCGCCCGCCCTCGCCGGCGTGCGTTCCACCGCGGCGCCGCGTGGCTCGCCAGCCGCAGACGCCCACGGCGGCTGGCGAGCCGCCGCACACCGCGCCCGACCCTCCATCTTTTTACGGCATAGCCGACTCCCCGCCATCGCCATACTAGGCGCACTTCCGGCGGGGAGGTGACAGCGAAGTGGCCACGGGTCAACAGTCCAACCGGACCGTCGTGCGCGGCGCCGAGTCGGCACTTGAACAGCTGAAGTTCGAGGTGGCGAATGAGATCGGCGTCAACTATGACGCGCACGGCGGCTACGGCGGCGACATCCCCTCGCGCCAGAACGGAGCGGTAGGGGGCCATATGGTCCGGCGCATGATCGAGTTGGCGGAGCAGCAGCTCGCCGGCCGATCGGAGTTCCGCTCGCGCTGACGCGCCGCACGCAGGGCCGCGGGGACCATCCCGTGGCCCTCGCGGCCGTTCGGGAGGAGGCGGCGCCGTTGGGCCGAAGTTAGAGACCGGGTCGGTCACGGCGCCCGTCCGGCGTTGCATGTGGCGCGGCCGACGGGAGAGGCGGAGCGGCCATGTCCAGCCAGGACCCGAATTCGGGCACCCGATCGCAGGGACCGGCCGCATCCGGCGGGGATGCGGGGCTGACGCGGAGCCTGCGCGTCTCCACGTCGAGCGTGGAGCCGTTTGGTGCGCCTGTGGAGCCCCCGCGGCCGGAGAGCCGCGAGGTGCTGCTGCGCGTGTACCGTGCCCTTCAGGAGAAGGGTTACGATCCTATCGGCCAGATCGCGCACTACCTGTTGTCGGGGGAACCCACCTACATCACCGGGTATCAGAACGCCCGGGCGCTGATGACGTGCCTGGAGCGCGATGAAATCATCGCCGAACTCGTCCGCGCCTACATCGCGCGCCTCACCGGGGAGGAGCCGGAGCGGCGGCACGCCTGATGCCGTCTCCGCCGGTCGTAACTCCTGCGCAGCCCCAGTCCCGGGGGTGTGGAGGAGTCACGGGTCCGGTGCACGGGCCGCCGCCGTTCTCGGATCCGTTCGGGCACCTCCGCCACCGGTTGGCGTGACGCCATCGGACGGGCGCCGCGACCTCTCCCCTGGCCGGTTCCCGATGCGACCAGACGCGGGACCTCACTGCCTCCTCGCCAGGGACGACCCTGGCGGCGGCCGACCCACGGCACGCCCCGGGGGCCGCCGTCGCCCGTCCCCGCGGCGCCACCCCCTTCCCGCAGGGCTCGGGCCTCGGCGGCGGCCTCGCACACCCACCCCCCGTCCGTGTCTGCATGTCATTGCCTGCATCGGGCCATTACTACCGCCGGAGACCGCAATCGCCGAAGGGGTGACAGCGGTTGAAGGCGACGGGAATCGTGCGCCGTATCGACGATCTGGGCCGGATCGTCATCCCGATCGAGATCCGCCGCGACATGAACATCCGCGATGGCGACCCGCTCGAGATCTTTGTGGACAAGAATGGCGAGGTCATCCTCAAGAAGTATTCCGCCATCGCCGAACTCGGCCCGTTCGCTCAGGGCATCGTCAACTCCCTGCACGAGACGACCCAGCATCTGGCCCTGCTCACCGACCGCGACGAGGTCGTCGCGGTCGCCGGGGGCCCGGAGCGGCAATACCTCGGCAAGCGCGTCGGGCAGCCCATGCTGCGGGCCATGGAGAACCGCGAGACGCTCACCTTCACGCCGCGGGCCCACAACCACGAGGGGCCTGCCCTGGAGGAGGTGGGCGGGGCGCCCTGTCCCTTCCAGAGCGAGGTCATCGCCCCGGTGGTCGTCGGCGGCGATCCGGTCGGGGCGGTGCTGCTGGCCACCACGTCCGAAGGCGTCTCCTTCGGCGAACTCGAGCAAAAACTGACGCAGACCGCGGCCGGCTTCCTTGCCCGGCACATGCAGGAGTAGATGCACCCGTGCCCGCCGGAGGCCAGCGCGCCGCAGCCCGGCATGGCGCCGGCCACGGGGCGGGGCGACAGGGGAGCCCGGGGGGCCTGGGGAGCGGGCGCAGACCGCCGCGGGCTCCCCGCGGTCCGTGCAAGCACGGGCAGATGCACCGGTGGGGGGCGGTGGGAACCGCCCCCCACCCCCGGATGCGTGGTGCGTCCCCGAGGCTGGGACGGCACCGCCACTGTCGGTGCGCGCGCCGGACCGGCGCCGAAAAGCCTTGGGGTCGGATGTCGGGAGCGCAGGGCGCAAAGCGCCTGCAGCGACCTGGGGGCAGGATGCCGGGAGCGCAGGGCGCGAAGCGCCTGCAGCGACCTGGGGGCCGGATGCCGGGAGCGAAGGGCGCAAAGCGCCTGTAGCGACCTGGGGGCTGGATGCCGGGAGCGAAGGGCGCAAAGCGCCTGTAGCGACCTGGGGGCTGGATGCCGGGAGCGAAGGGCGCAAAGCGCCTGTAGCGACCTGGGGCCTGAGGCGCCAGGATGGACCAAGCCGAAGGCCTGAGGCGCCAGGATGGACCAAGCCGAAGGCCTGAGGCGCCAGGATGGATCAAGCCGAAGGCCTGGATGCCGGGAGCGAAGGGCGCAAAGCGCCTGTAGCGACCTGGGGGCTGGATGCCGGGAGCGAAGGGCGCAAAGCGCCTGTAGCGACCTGGGGGCTGAGGCGCCTGGATGGACCAAGCCGAAGGCCTGAGGCGCCAGGATGGATCAAGCCGAAGGCCTGGATGCCGGGAGCGAAGGGCGCAAAGCGCCTGTAGCGACCTGGGGGCAGGATGCCGGGAGCGGAGGGCGCGAAGCGCCTGGAGCGACCTGGGGGCCGGATGCCGGGAGCGAAGGGCGCGAAGCGCCTGCAGCGACCTGGGGGCTGGATGCCGGGAGCGAAGGGCGCAAAGCGCCTGTAGCGACCTGGGGCCTGAGGCGCCTGGAGGGAAAAAGCCGAAGGCCTGAGGCGCCAGGATGGACCAAGCCGAAGGCCCGGATGCCGGGACCGAAGGGCGCGAAGCGCCTGCAGCGACCTGGGGGCCGGATGCCGGGAGCGAAGGGCGCGAAGCGCCTGCAGCGACCTGGGGCCTGAGGCGCCTGGAGGGAAAAAGCCGAAGGCCTGAGGCGCCTGGAGGGAAAAAGCCGAAGGCCTGAGGCGCCCGAATGGATCAAGCCGAAGGCCCCAGGGCCGTCGAGGCATTGGCCTCGCCGACGAGGACTTCTGCGAGCGGCGGCCACGGCCGCCTCCCCTGCCTGGGCGGCATCACACCCGCACGGTCGCCGTGATGGTGTCCATAGGCAGATGGTGTTCCGTCCCACAGCGGGAGCAGTCGCCGGTGACGGCCTCGTCGGTGAGTTCCCGCACGGCGAGGACGTGGGTCACCCCGGCGGAGTCCACCAAGCCCAACGGCCGGCCGCTCCGGATGGCCCGCTGCAGTGCCCGGACGACCTCGTGCCGGGCGAGGCGCATCACCGCCGGGAGGGCGTCCCCCAATGACCGGACCGGCACCCGCCGCCCCCCCCGCGGGGGCTCCTGCCGTCGGGTGTCGGCGGCGCGGGCCGGGTGGACGCGGGATCCCGCGGCGTCCCGCACCGGGCCGGCGCCGCGCTCGGCGTCGCGGCGCGGCCGCGCGGACGCATACTCCCCCGCGGGCAGCGGCAGGTCTGGCGTCCCGGGCCAGGGCATGTGGGGATGGCGGGGCGTGCCGCTACGGCTTGGTCGGTGTAGCCGGCCGGAGATCCGGTCGCGTATTTCCTGGAGGTCGCCGACCACGTCGCACCCGGCGTCCGCGAGCGCGCGCCAAACGGCGGCCGCATTGTCCGCGGGTACCTGCCAGGTCGTGGGCCCCAGCCGCTCGCAGCCCCGCAGCGCCCCGGTGCGGGCCGCGCGTTCGGCCCCCTCGATGTCGGGACAGCGCAGCAGCAGCGCGAGGTCCGCCGTGAGACGTACGACCCCGGCGGCCCACTCCCGGACGCTGAAGGCCACGTTTTGCGGGATTCCGGCCGGCGATCGCTCCAGAGCGCCCAGAAGCTCCTCGACCCGTTCGGCGCGCCGCACGGCGCCGCCGACGGAGCGGCGGGTCAGCCGGTACGTTGTGAAGCGGTCCACAGCCACGCGCTCCGCCCAGGACTCCAGGAGCCAGACGACGGATGGGGGGGTACGCGGCCCGGCCAGGATCTCGAAGGTTCCCTGCACCAGGGGCGCCTCATCGAACGGCGGGAAATCGGCGGCGGCCGCGCCGCCCAGGGCGTGCGCCGCTTCCGGCCGCAGGCGCACCGCACAGTCCACGGGTGGGTCGGGTGGCGTGCGTCCCGTACCGTTCGGCTCCACGGCCGCCGCCGCCTCCCCCGGGGAGGGTTGACCGCTACCCGCCTCCGCCGGGATGCCCCACTCCAGGGCGCCGATGCGGACCCCGAGGCCCACGACGATGTTCTGCACCTCGGCCTGCAGGCCGTCCCGCCCCTCCGCCGTGAAGCGGCTGAGCCAGCGGGCCAGCGCCACCGGCCGGCACCAGGTCCCGGCGCCGATGCAGCCGTAGACACCCCGCACCAGCGGGTCGTCGAGGTGCCGGCCGCACAGGGCTGCCCATAACTGCAACAGCCCGCGCCACTGCACCTCTGGAGGGAGATGTACCCACTCGGCGACGCGCGGCGAGTCCCTCCAGGCCCCGTCGCGAGACTCCATCAGGCCGAAGGAAACCGCGGCCGCGAACAGCGGGCCGATGGCGGGGTCGTATCCCTCCCATGGAGTCCGCCCCGGTGATGTCGGCGGGAGGGCCGGCTGCGACGAACGGTCCAAGGCGTCCGCCATCCGGCGCTGATCGGTCTGGTAGGGGAGGGGATCCTGCTGCCGCACGCGCACGCCGGCGCGTAGCGCGCCGAGGAAGCGGACGAAGTCGGCGACCACGGTGGCGGGGTCGACGCCCCACGACTGCGGGGGCAAGGCTTCGGCCGGGAGGTAGAAACCGCTGGCGGGGAGCCACTCCCGGGTCACCAACTCCAGCAGCGCCGGACGGATCTCCTCGGGGATGACATACTGGCCCGCGGAGGACAGGGGCGGGATCAGGAGCGCCTGTTCCACCAGTGTCTCGATCGCGCGATCGGCGCCGCCCCCGCCGCCGCTATGGGTGAAGACGGTGTGGAACAGCCAGGGTTGCATCCGGGGTGCCGTGTGGAACCACAGAATCCGGAGGGCGAGCAGGGGCCCGGGCTGCAGATCGTGCACCGCTGCAATCACCCGCGGCGGGTCGGTCAGGCGGGCCACCAGATCGGCGATTCCCGCCCCCGGCGCCCCTGCCGCCCCGCGGTACGGGCCCAGGCCGCGCTCCGGCATGCCCCGCAGGGCGTCCGCCAGCGTCATCGTCCGATGCGCCACAGCGGGATGAGATTGTCTGGAGGGGCGGCGGCGCCCTCGGTCGGCGACGGGGAGGCAGGTTCCGCCTCCCCGGCCCGTTCGGCATGGCGGATGATGTACCGGTAGCCCTGCTCGGTCAGGAAGAGTTGCCGTTTGTGGGCGTAGTCCTGCTCGACGGTGTCGCGGCTGACGAGTGCGTAGAAGGTGGCCGGCCGTCCATCCGCCTTCGGCCGGAGGATGCGGCCAAGGCGCTGCGCCTCCTCCTGCCGGGACCCGTATAGACCGGAGACCTCGATGGCCACGCTCGCGTCGGGCAGGTCGATGGCGAAATTGGCGACGCGGCTGACGATGAGCACGGGGACTTCACCCGCGCGAAACGCCGCGAACAGCTTCTCGCGCTCGCGCTGCGGGGTCTGGCCGATGAGCAGCGGCGCCTGCAGGGCCGCCGCCATCGCCTCCAACTGGTCGATGTAGTGGCCGATGACCAGCACGCGCTCGTCCTGGTGGCGCCGCAGCAGATCGCGGACCAGTTCGATCTTCACCGGGTTTTCGGCGGCCAGGCGGAATCGCTCGGCACCGTCGATCACCGAATAGGCCGGGCGTAGAGCCTCCGGCAAATCGACGCGCAACTCGTGGCAGACCGCTGTGGCGATCCATCCTTGGCCCTCGAGCACACGCCAGGGCACTTCGAACTTCTTCGGCCCGATCAGGGCGAAGACGTCCTCCTCGCGCCCATCCTCGCGCAGCAGGGTGGCGGTCAGGCCGAGGCGTCGGCGGGCTTGGATGTCGGCGGTGACGCGGAAGACCGGGGCCGGGAGGAGGTGCACCTCGTCATAGATGACCAGCCCCCAGTCCCGTTCCTGGAAGAGCCGCAGATGCGGGAACTCCGCTTCCGCCTCGGCGGCGTTCTTGGGCTGCAGGCGCGGTCCGGCCTCGACCGCACCGGTCTCGCCCCGTCGGCGCCGTGCCCGGTGGGTCAGGATCTGATAGGTGGCGACCGTGACCGGATAGATCTCCTTGACGGCGCCGGTGTATTCCCCCACCTGGTCCGGACCGAGGCCGGTGCGCTGGATGACTTCGCGCATCCACTGGTGGACCGAGGTCGTGTTCGCGCAGAGGATCAGCGTCTGCGCCTGCGCGCGGGCCATGGCGCCGATGCCGACGAGCGTCTTGCCGGCGCCGCACGGCAGGACGATGACGCCGCTGCCCCCCGTCGGCCCGCCGCCGCCCCAGAAGGCCTCGACCGCATCCTGCTGGTAGGTACGCAGTTCCCAGGGGTCCCCGTCTCTCGTGACCGGTTGGAGGGTCAGCGGCAGGTGCGCCCCCGGCGTATAGCCGGCCCGGTCGAGGACGGGGTGCCCCACCTTGAGCAGCGCCTGCTTAACGTGGCCGCGCGCGAAGGCGTGCACCCGGATGCGGTTCGGGCCGACCCGGGCGGCCAGGTGCGGGCGGACGGACTTGTGGCTCCAAACCTCGTCGAGCAGCAGTGGCTCGGCCGAGGTCAGATAGAGATCGCGGCCGTCGGCCACCAGTTCGATCCGGCCGAACCGGCGGGCCTGATCCTGGACCGTCGTCCGGATGTTGTCCGGTGTGGGGAACTTGCCCCAGCGATCCAGTGCGGCCAGCACGTCCGCCGGGCCGATCCCGGACGCCGCGGCGTTCCACAACGAGAGCGGACTCAGACGATAGGTGTGCACGTGCTCCGGACTCCGAACCAATTCCGCGAAAGCCAGAAGGTCGTCGCGGGCGGCCGCGAAGTGCGGATTGTCCACTTCCAGCAACAGGGTATGATCGCTCTGGACGATGAGCGGCATCTCAGGACGGTAGCCAGCGGTCCCCGTGCGGCCTCACCTCGTCGCGACCGGGTTGATGGGGTCCCGGCCCCATTGTAGCGCATTCGCCGGGGATAGGGATGCCGCGCCTCCGCACGGGACAGCGGCATCTCGGCCCAAATTCCGCGGGTGGGGCGGCGATGTCGCCGCCCCACCCGCGCGTCCCTTACAGCAGGGCGCGGATGGCCGCGACCGCCTCGATGAAGCGTTCGGGGCCGGTGAAACCGACCGAGTGCCCGGCCACCTGCAGGTGCGGCTCCATCACCAGTGGGACGCCGCCGCGGGCCGCCAGGGCGGCGAGGAGGTCGGGCCACTGGCCGTCACCCTGGCCGGCGACGGTGTGTTCGCCGCCCTGGCGGCAGTCCTTGACGTGGGCACAGACCACCCACTCGGAGAGCTGCGACCAGCCCTCGTCAAACGGCTTGGCCACCCCGGAGCGTAGGAAGTTGGCCGGATCCCAGGCGAAACGCAGGCCCACGCCGTCCACCGCCTGGAGGATGCGCCGGCAACGGGCCGGAACATCGCCCCATAGCCCGACCTCGTTCTCCAAAAGGAGCGTGACGCCGTGCGCCTCGGCCCGGCGCGCGAAGCTCCGCAGGCGTTCGAACACCTCGTCCCCCGACGCGTCGAGGGCGGACGGCGCCGTACCGTCGGCGGGGTAGAAACTGAAGATGCGGATGCGGTCGGTGCGCAGGATCGTGGCGAGTTGGAGCGCCCGGTCTAGGCGGGCCTCCTCCTCGGCCGCAGGCCTGACCAGGGGGCTCTTGCCGATCGGCGAGGCGATGCCCGACACAGAGAGGCCGGCCCGGCGGACGGCCTCCAGCGCGGCGGCGGCCTCCGCGTCGCTCAGTTCCAGGACGTTCTTGCCGAACACGGTGCGCAGCTCCGCGGCGGTGATGCCGGCCTGCACCATCGTGGCGAGGGCGGTGTCCAGGTCGGGCGCGATCTCATCGGTCAGGGCGGCGATCGGAAAGGGCATGGAACCGTCCGCCTCCTCACGGGGGTCAGGATGGGAGGGGCAGGGTCACGGGGCGGCCGCCCTGCGCGGAGGAGCGGTACACGGCTTCCACGATCTCCAAGGCCTGCCGCGCCGCGCGGCCGTCAACGGCCGGTGGGCGCCCCGTGCGCACGGACTCCAGGAAGTCGGCGAAGGCGGCCGCGTGGGCTTCGGGCGACACTGCGGCGGGATCGGCCGCGTTGCCCTGCTGCACGCCCTCCTCCTGGATGCGGGGTTCCTCGCCCCGCAGGTACCACTCGACCCGCCGGCGACCCTCGTCCAAAACGACGCTGCCTCCGGTGCCGTGGATCTCGATGCGTTCGGGGAATCCCGGATACGCGGCGGTCGTGCCCTCCAGGACACCCAACGCCCCTCCCCGCAGGCGGAGGACCGCGACGCCCACATCCTCGGTCTCGATGGCGTGTGCGGCGGTGGTGGTGTGGCCGGCGACCTCCTCGACCGGTCCCACGAGCCACTGCAGGAGATCGATGGAGTGGATGGCCTGGTTGATGAGGGCGCCACCGCCCTCCGTGGCCCGGCGCGCCCGCCAGGAACTGCCGTGGTAGTACTCGTCGGTGCGCCACCACTTGACGAAGCAGTCCGCGAGGTAGATGCGTCCCAGGCGACCCTGCTCCACCGCCTCCTTCACGGACCGGCAGAGCGGGATGTTCCGGTGCTGGAAGAGTCCGCAGAGCATCACGCCCGACTCCTGGCAGGCGGCGATCATCTCATCCGCCTCCGCCACGTTGCGGGCCAGCGGCTTGTCCACCAAGAGGTGCCGGCCGGCCGCGGCGATGCGCCGTGCCAGGTCGGGGTGGGTGTGCGGCGGGGTGCAGATGTGGACGACCTGGACGCTCGGATCCGCGAGGCAGTCGTCGAGGTCGCGGTAGCCGCGGGGCAGCGCGTGCCGTTGCGCGAACGCCGCCGCCTTTTCGGCCGAGGTGCCGACCACGCCGCGGATGTCCGCGGACGGCACCAGGCGGAGCCCGGCGGTGTGCATCGCCGCAGCGAGACCGGTCCCCAACAGAGCTACGCCGATCGGCGCGGCCGCCGGGTCGCTGGATGAAGCCATGACGTTCCTCCCGTTGCGGCCCCCGAGCCGGCCGGGGGTATCGTCCGGCCATTCGTTGCGCCGGCCACGAGCCCTGCCGGAAGGGCTCGGCGTGCGGGCGCGCCCCGCCGCGGCCGGGAGGGCGTGGGGGCGGAGCGCCCGCGGCAGGTGTGCGCCCCGCCCTTGCGAAAGCCCGGGTGCCGGTCTGTCGGGCGCCGCACGGGGTCGGACGGCCGGGCCGGCGGGACGCGGCGGCCGCCGTCGGGCGGCGCGCGGAGGGGATGGGATAACGGTGGTCTCCGGCATCGGGCATGCGGCCTTCGGGTGTGCCGACCTCGAACGGACCCTGGACTTCTACTGCCGGGGCATCGGCCTGCGGGAGGCCTTCCGGCTGTACAACGACCGCGGAGAGACCTGGATCGTCTACGTGCAGGTGCGCGGGCTCGACTTCATCGAGTTCTTCCCCGATCCCCGGGTGCGCGGAGGGGCGCCGGCCGAGCACCCGTACCGGCACCTCTGCCTGATGGTCGACGACATGGACGCGACCCTGACCGACCTCGCCGGCCGCGGGGTCTTGGCGGACGGTCCGAAGCGGCAGGGTAAGGACGGCAACTGGCAGGCGTGGCTGACCGATCCGGACGGCAATCGGATCGAACTGATGCAGATCATGCCGGATTCGCCCCATCAGCGTGCCGCGGATGCCTTCCCGGGCGGGTAGAGCCGCGGGGTGCCCGGATCGCCCGTTTCGGACGACCGTCGCCGTCCGGGGTGCCCAGGGCGGCGATCCCGAGACGACGGGCCCGGGGGCCGGCGGGTGCTCCGCACGGCGGCGGGCGCGGGCGTCCGCGGGCACGCCGCCGTGCGGCACCCATGCCGGACGCCGCGTATCCGCGGCCGGCGGCCTGCCGGGTGTGGCTGCGTCTAGCGCGGGGCGCCGATCCCGGCCGAGGCGCCCCCCTGCGCCGTCCGGCCGGGTAGGGCGGGGAGGACCGGGCGTCTCGCCAGGGCGAGGCACCGAGGCTGCTCCGAGGTCAGCGGCGTCCCGTCGAAGTCCCCGTATGCGGCCTCCAGCACGAGGCCGGCCCGCGCGAGCATCCACTCCACCTCCTCCAGGCCGTAGACCCGGTACCGGACCTCTGTCCGCCAAGGCGTGCGGTCCGGCGGATGAACGTACCAGAGGGCCGCGAGTTCCCGCGTCTCGGGGTCGAAGCGACGGCTCTCGCGCACGCCGAGGCCGCCGGTGACGGAGAAGGCGGTTCCGCGCGGGTGGGCGAGGAGCCACTGGAGGTTGGGGATGTCCAGCAGAAAGCGCCCGCCCGGTTGGAGCCGCTGGGCCACGCCCGCAAGGATCAGTGCGTCCTGGGCCGGGTCCCGGGCATAACCCCAGGAAGCGAAGAGGCAGATGGCGGCGTGAAACGGACCCAGCCGCGGCAGGTGCCGGGCGTCGCTCTGCACCCACTGGACGCCCGTGCCCGACGCCCGCGCCCGATCGCGCCCCAGGGCCAGGAAGTGGGGATTGCGGTCCACGGCCGTGACCGCCAGACCGCGCAAGGCCAAGGCAACCGCGTGCCGCCCCGGCCCGCAGCAGAGGTCGAGCACCCTCTGGCCTGGGCGGAGGGCGCATGCCCGGACGGCGAAGTCCACCTGGACATCGGTGCGGGCTACTTCGCCCGAAAAGACCTGATCGTATCTGTCTCCGATGCGGGCAAAGAGTTCCTCGTCCCAGGCCATGCCCCGGCCGTTCACCCCCGCACCCCACGGTCGACGTTCACGGGATCAGGGAGCCCAGCCCACCCAGCGGCGACGGCCAGCCGTTGACCGTGCCGAGGTAGGCGTCCGGTCCGTAGCCCCGGTTCTCCCAGTATCCGAGTTCCCGGGAGGCAACCAGTCGAAGGCGCCCCACCCACTTCACCGACTTATAGCCGTACATCTGCGGCACGACCAGCCGCAGGGGCGCTCCCTGTTGCACCGCCAAGGGGGCGCCGTCCGCCCGATGCGCCAGAAGGACGCCGGCGGCCGTGGCCTGGCTGAGGCTGAGGCTGTCGGTGTAGACCCCGTCGAAGGAATCGAAGGTGATCCACCCTGCCCCGGCCTGCGGTTTCACCTGCTGGAGGAGGTCCGAGATGCGCACGCCCTGCCAGACGACCCCGGGCACCACCCAACCGGTGACGCAGTGGAAGTCCCGCGTCTCGGTCACCTGGGGGAGCTTCTCCAGGTCGGCGAGGCTGAGGCTCGCCGGGGCGTCCACCATCCCGCCGATCTCCAGGTGCCACGTCGTCGGGTCGTATGACGGGAACCCCGGGGTGACGGTATAGATCTGGAAGCCGGGAATCGGGCGGCTGCCCCCCGTCCCCCCGCCGCCGGTCGCCAGCGCGTCCCCGCCCATCGGGGCCGCCACGCCGCGTCCCACCGCCGCGAAGGCGCCGCCCAGCCAGCCGAAGACCGCGGTCCCGACGAAACTCCCCAGAACCGCGCGCCCCAGGCTGGCCAGCATCGCCCGGCGGTTCGCACGGTCGCGCCGGTCCGCCCGCCGCTCGGGGTCGCCGCCGCGCAGGGCCGTCTCCAGCCGCACCAGGCCGTGGTAGAGCACCCAGGCGACGAAGGCGACCGTGAGTACCCCGTGGAGGCCGAAGGCACCCGAGCGCAGGAGGGACCCCGACGCCGTGGCCGTCCACAGCGCCAGGCCGGTGACGCCGAGGCCGGAGACGAACCAGAACGTCGCCACCCAGTCGACAGTGGCGAGGAGGCGGTGTCCGAGAGGCAGCAGGACGGGGAGCAGCAGCAGGGCACAGAAGGCGATGCCCGCCCAGACGTGGATCGCTTCGATCAGCGGGAGCCAGGCGATGAGTCCGGTGTGCAGGCGCGGGAAATAGAGCGCTGCGCCCGTCAGCAGTTCGACGGGCAGGAGATACAGGGCTGCGCGGTGGGCGTAAACGAACAGCGCCGGCCAGCGACGTCCGAACGCGGACAGGCGGGTCCACACCCCCAGGCGGGACGGCGGGCCGGCACCGTGCCGTGCCCCGTCCGGGGGGGAGCCTTCGACGCCGCGGGGCGCAGGCAGGGACGCATCCTGTTGCGCCACAGTTCCTCGCCTCCGGTGGGGGTCACACGCCCCACTTGCGGGTGCCGTTCCAAGGAGAACCGGTAGGGAGGGCGATGTCAACGCGCCCACGGGCTGAAGGCCGGGGGCCTGCGGCTGCAGGATCGCGCCGCGATAGGCCGGTGGACGGCGGCCCGCCAGTCCCCCATGGAGCGAGGCTGGCAAGGGAGGTGGCGCTTGTGGCCGAAACCGTTACCGGCAAGCGGGTACCTTGGGACAGCGCGTGTCTCCCGAAGCGTACCGCGAACGGCTTACGGGCCGACGGATTCCTCGGCAGAGCGCCATACGCTCGACTGCCAAGGCGCGCATCCATTTTACCACACAGGGGGGACGCGCGGCCCGCGACTGTAGGCGGGGGGCAACTACGGTCCGCCGCTCCAGAGTGGGGCTGGACCGCTCGGGTGGGCTGGGTCGGGACACCTGCCGGCTGGCGGATGCAGGTACGCACGCCAACGCATGGCAGCGGCCGACCTGGGCAGGGCTCGCGCCTGCGTGTACCGGCGCGGCCGGGCGGGTCGCGCCGACCGGCAGGCCGCGGCACGCCGATGAACCGGAAACCGTAACCTGTTAGCACTCCCAGGACTGGGGCTGCTGAACAGTCACGGGGGGGCATCAGACGGCCGCGCCGTGCTGTGATGCAGGAGATCATGCACCCTGGCGTCCAGGGTCAGGGTGCGCCTCGGGGGGGCGCTGCCGGCGTCAGGGGGCGTCTTCACGGCTGGGTGCGGCGCCGCCGGGCCTCAGGCGGCGGACGAGGGTGAAGACCGCAAAGGCCGAACCCGCCAGCGAGACGGCGCGGAAGATGCCGTGCAGCGTCCACGCCGACCCGAGCGCCGTCGCGGCCACCACGCCGATCCAGATCCAGACCACGGCGGGCGCGCGCGCCGCGCCCGGTTCGCCTCGCTCCGAAGCCACGGGGCAGACCCTCCTCCACGCCGCCGCCGCCGGACCTGGCGTGCAGGCGGTCGCCCATCAGGCTTCCGGCGGCGGGGCGAATCATGCGCGGCCCGCAGAGGCGGCTATAGCCGCGGCGCGCCGTGGACAGAATGAAGGCGGACGTTTCCGTAGGGGGAAGGGCACGTGCGCACCACTTTTGGCACGCTGGTCGTGAAGTACATGGTCGTCGCCGCACTCGCGGCCTTCATCCTACCCGCGGTAGGCCGGGTCTCCTGGGCGCAGGCCCTCGTACCGGCGGCGGCGGTGGCCGCCGCGACCTACATCGCCGACCGCCTGGCCCTCCCGGCGATGGGGAACGCCGGCGCGGTGGCGATCGACTTCGCCCTGGCCCTGGGGCTGTTCTGGCTGGCGCCCCTGTACGTCCCGGGCATCCGCGTGGGGTTTGGGGGTGCGCTGGCGGCTGCCGGGGCCGTGGCCACCGCTGAGATCGTGTACCACCAATACCTGTTGGAGCGGGGCGTCGGCGTGCGCTGAGACCGGGGGGCCCCCGCGGGTGCGCGCGGTGCGCCGTCGCGGCACAAAAAAAGGGTAACTACCACTACCCGCAGCACTTGTCGACCTGTACACCGCCTGTGGTGTTTGCACGCGCGACGAACCGCAAGACGTAGTAGTCCAGGGGTCAAGTGCTTGGGACAGTGCTACTGTGACGGCAACAAGCCGTACCACTCCATAGGAGCCACACCCCAAAAAAAGGGGCCGGCGCCCGAAGGCACCCGCCCCTTCGCGGCCGCTCCCCGGCCCTTTACTTGAACTGTTCAGCGAGCTGTTCAAGCGTGGCGTCGTCGAGCGGGGTCGCCAGGTCGGCCATGGGCTTGTCGGTATAGCCCTTCAGATACTCGCGGTAAGAAGGCCGGTCCTCCTGGTAGATCACGCCCGTGACGATGTCGTCGTGCTCGATGAGCTTGGAGAACGCCGCCGCCCGGTCGCGCCGGTCGTAGTCCGGATCGGTGTCCAGGTTGTGCAGGTGTTTCTTCCACCACTCGAAGACGCCGACCTTCTGGCCGTCTTCCACGATCGTCTCCCGCCAGGTGACGCACGGGCTTTGGACGTTGAGCAGGGAGAACCCCTTGTGCTCGATGGCCTTGATGATCAGGTCCACCAACTGCTTGAGGTCCGCGGAGAAGCCCTGGGCGACGAACGAGCAACCGTTGGCCAGCGCCACCCGCAGGGGCCGGACCGGACCCTCCGCGGAGCCGTACGGCGTCGTGTTGCTCGCAAACCCCGTCGGCGAGGTCGGGCTGGTCTGGCCCTTGGTCAGCCCGTACACCTGGTTGTCCATCACGATGTACGTCATGTCGACGTTGCGCCGCACGGCGTGCATGAAGTGGCCCGCCCCGATGCCGTAGCCGTCGCCGTCCCCGCCGGAGGCGATCACCGTCAGGTTCGGATTGGCCAGCTTCACGCCCTGGGCCACCGGCAGCGAGCGGCCGTGCAGCGTGTGCAGGCCGTAGGAGTTGAAGTAGCTGTTGATCTTGCCCGAGCAGCCGATGCCAGACACGATGCAGATGTCGTGCGGCTGCAGGCCGAGCCTCGCCGCCGCGTTCTGCAGCGCGCGCAGCACGCCGAAATCGCCGCACCCGGGGCACCACGTCGGGAACTCGCTGACAAAGGTCTTAGGCGATACGAGCACTGCTGACATCCGCGATCACCTCTTTCGCGCGGGCTATGACTTCCGCGGGCCGGAACGGGTCCCCGTCGTACTTGCGCAGCCCCGGCAGCAGGTCGCCGCCGCACTGCGCCCGGATCAGGTGGGCGAGTTGTCCGGTGGCGTTGTGCTCGCAGACCAGGGCGACACGCCCCTGTTCGAGCACCTGCTGCAATTCGTCGGCCGGGAACGGCCACAGGCGGCGCAACTGGCAGACCGCCACGCGCCGGCCCTCCGCGAAGAGGCGGTCCGCCGCCTCCCACATCGGACCGGTGACCGAACCGAAACCCACCAGGACCAGGTCGGCGGGCAGGTCTCCCCGTACCGCCAGGCCGGGGAAGTCGACGTGGTCGATCTTCCGCAGGCGCTTGTCGTGGATGAGCCGCCGGTCCTGCTGGTCCTCGGTGATCCGGCCGGCGAAGGTGTGCTCGTCGGCGGTGTTCAGGTGGACGCCGCCGGGCGTGCCCGGCAGGGCGCGCGGCGAGATGCCGTCCGCGGTGTTGGCGAATCGCTCGTACGCGCCGCCCAGCTTCTCGAGGTCCGCCGCGGTCAGGATCTTGCCGCGGTCGACCCGCACCCGGCTCCAGTCGAGGTGCTCCACGGTGCCCTTGCCCATGCCGAGCGTCAGGTCCATGGCCACGATCACCGGGCACTGGTGCCGGTCGGCGAGGTTGAAGGCCTCGGCCGTGTCGTAGAAGCACTCGTCGTACGTCCCCGGCGCGATCACGACGCGCGGGATCTCGCCGTGGGAGCCGTAGATCATCTCGTTGATGTCGCCCTGCTCGGGCTTGGTCGGCAGGCCCGTGGCCGGACCGCCGCGCTGCACGTCGACGATGACGACCGGCGTCTCGGTGAGGCCCGAGAGCCCGAGCGCCTCCTGCATCAGGCTGAAGCCCGGCCCGGAGGTGGAGGTCATGCCGCGCGCCCCGGCGTAGTTGGCGCCGATGGCCATCAGCACGGCCGACATCTCGTCCTCCGCCTGCACGACGATGCCGCCGACCTTGTGGGCCTCTTTGGCCATCCACTCCATCACCATCGACGCCGGTGTGATCGGATAGGCGGCGAGGAACCGGCACCCGCCGGCCAGCGCCCCGAAGGCGGCCGCGTTGTCGCCCTCCATCGTCAGCCGGCGCTTGGGCTCGGAGACCGGGGCGACCTTCAGATGCGGGAACTCGCCGTAGTGTTCGACCACATAGGCGTAGCCGCGGTCGATCGCCTCGTAGTTGGCCTGGACGATCTTCTCGCCCTTGCGGGCGAACGTCGCAGACACCATGTCCCGCAGTGCCTGACGGTCCAGGCCCGTCACCGCGCTGCTCGCGCCCATGGCGACCATGTTCCAGTACAGGTCCGAGCCGATCTCGCCGGCGATGCCGTGAAAGGGCACCTTGAGCAACTGGATCCTGCTCCCGGCGGGCATCTCGGCCTTCATCCCGGCATCGGCGAGGATCACGCCGTCCGGCGCCATCTCCTCGATGTTCATGTCGATGGCTTCCTGCGCGCCCTTGCTGTCGATGAGCATGACGTCGGTGTGGTCGCCCATGGCGAACACCGGCCTGTGCGAGATCCGCACCTGATAGTTCGTATGCCCGCCCATGATGCGGGACATGAAGTGCCGGTACCCGAAGGTGTAGTAGCCGAGACGGCTGCAGGCGTCGAGGAAGATCGAACCGGGCTTCTCGATCCCCGACCCCTGTTCGCCGCCCACCTTCCACACCAACTCGGTCCGCATGGGGGTCACCCCTTTCCCGACAATTATACCGGCCGACGTGGGAAGCGCCAACCAGAGGTCGGCGCCCACATTCGCCCCGCACACCACTGGTCCGGCACCGCGGGACCCGTGGGGGCCGCAGGCGCGGTGCCGACGATCCGCGACCATCGTACGCGTTATTATGCAAAATTCAAGGCGGCGTTGCTGCCTGGACTGGACCTTGCTGGGCCTTCTGCGACAGATTGTGCTGCGTTTCGCCGGCGCACCGGGCCGCCACGGCGACATGCGTCGATCGCTGCATGAAAATGCATCTCCGGCCGCGTCTGCATCCGCCGCCGCGATGCGGGGCAGACTGGCGTGGAAGTATGGCGTCGCCGCGCCTGTCGCGGCCTTCCCGGCGCCAGTCCGCGGTGGGGGAGTGGGCGCATGCTTGGGCTGATCATCCGGTTCATCGTCTCCGCCCTGGTGATCCTGTTCCTCGGGTTTCTGCTCCCCGGGTTCCACGTGGTGGGCTTCTGGAACGCGATGCTCGCCGCGGTGGCCATCGCGGGGATCGGCTGGCTCGTCGAGTCGCTCTTCGGACGGCGGGTGTCCCCCTATGGGCGCGGGCTGATCGGGTTCCTCGTGGGCGCGGCGGTGATCTACAGCGCGCAGTTCTTCATCGCCACGATGCACGTGACGGCGGTGGGGGCGCTCCTGGCGTCGCTGGTCATCGGCGTCATCGATGCGTTCGTCCCCAGCGAACTCCGGTAGCGCCCGGGGCCGGGCAAGCCGCACCGGGCGGCCGCATACCCTGGCGGGGACGCCGCGAACGCGGTGCCGGGCGGCGGGAGAAGCCCCGGGCGCCCCGGTTTCCGAGACGGCCCCCGGCTTCCCCAGCACCCACAGGATCGGGGGGACCCGCCGTGCGCCTGAGGGGCCTGCTGTTACTGGCGGCGTATGCGGGGGCGCTCTGCGCCGGGGCGGCACTCGCCGTGCAGCCCGGAAGCGGTCCGGCGGTGGCCGCGCTGGCCCCGATCGGGGGATACGCCCCACCCCCACCCCCGCCCCCGCCGCCGGCGTGGGCCTTCATCCGCCTGCACCCGGTCGCCGCGGGGGCGTCCCCCGCCGTGTCGCGACCGCCGGGGGTGGTGCGTGCCGCGGTGGAGGTCCTCGGGGGGTACGCCGCCTCTGCCGGGGCGGCGGTCGATGCCGCGTTCCCCGGACTCCGTCCGCCCCCCGCCGGCCGAGCGGCGCCCACCCCCCGCGGGGCCGTGCCGGAGTAGCCCGTTCGCAGCGGTGCTCCCCTTGCGCCGCGCCGCGCCGGGGCAGGGAGGGTGGACGGGCGGTCCCCTTCGTCCAGGTCTCTCCGAGTAGAGCGTCTGGGCCTCCCCCCGTCCCGCCCGTCAGGCTCCGACCGCGAGTGCTCGCGAAGCGGTGCCTTTCGCACCTATAATGCAGGGCATATGTGGTGTCCGGCGCCCACGGCGCGGGGACAGGGACTGCCCGCGGGCCGTGCGTCCGGCGGTGTGCCCCTGGCCCGTCCCGCGGTGGCCCGCGCGGCCGCCGCGCGGCCGTTCCAGCGGTGCGCCCGCCCGAAGGAGGTCTCACCCCGCTTGCCGTCGGCGGCCGAGATTCGCAACTTCTGCATCATCGCCCATATCGACCACGGCAAGTCGACCCTGGCCGACCGGCTGATCGAGCGCACCGGTGCGATCGCCAAGCGGGACATGGAGAGCCAGGTGCTGGACTCCATGGACCTGGAGCGCGAGCGCGGCATCACGATCAAGGCCCAGGCCGTGAGATTGCGGTACGGTGCGCGCGGCGGGGACGTCTATACCCTCAACCTCATCGATACGCCGGGGCACGTCGACTTCCACTACGAGGTGTCCCGGTCGCTCGCCGCCTGCGAGGGTGCCATCCTGGTGGTGGACGCGACGCAGGGGGTCGAGGCCCAGACCCTGGCCAACCTCTACCTGGCCCTGGACGCCGATCTGACGGTGGTCCCGGTCATCAACAAGATCGACCTGCCCTCGGCGGACGTCCCGCGGGTGCGGGCTCAGATCGAAGGCCTCGGCTTCACCGCCGAGGAGGTCCTGGCCGTTTCGGCCAAGGAGGGCACCGGGATCGAGGAGCTGCTCGAGGCGGTGGTCGCCCGGGTACCGCCCCCGAGGGGCGATGCGGGGGCGCCGCTCCGCGCGCTGGTCTTCGACTCCGCGTTCGACGCCTACAAGGGCGTGGTCGCCTACGTCCGCATCATGGACGGCGTGCTGCGGCCGGGCGACGCGATCCGCCTGATGGCCACCGGGCGGTCCTTCGACGTGACCGAGCTTGGGGTCTTCCGTCCGGCCCGCGCCTCCGTCGACGAGCTGCCCCAGGGGTCCGTCGGCTACCTGGCGGCGTCGATGAGGAACGTGTCCGACTGCCACGTCGGGGATACGGTCACCGCGGCCGACCGACCCGCCCCCGAGCCCCTGGCCGGCTACCGCCCGGCCAAGCCGATGGTCTTCGCCGGCCTCTACCCCATCGACTCCGGGGAGTTCGGCCGGCTGCGGGAGGCCCTGGAGAAGCTCCAACTCAACGACGCGGCCCTGGCCTTCGAGGCCGAGACGTCCGCCGCCCTGGGCTTCGGTTTCCGCTGCGGGTTCCTGGGGCTGCTGCACATGGATGTGGTGCAGGAGCGCCTGGAGCGGGAATACAACCTTGAACTGATCACCACCGCGCCGTCTGTGCGCTACCGCGTCACCGAGACCGACGGCCAGGTCCTCGAGGTCGACAACCCGGCGAAGCTCCCGGACCGCAGCGTGATCGCCGAGATCGCGGAGCCGATGGTCAAGGCCTCCATCTTCACCCCGACGGACCACCTGGGCCCGCTGCTCGACCTCTGCCGCGAGCGCCGCGGCGAGCAGACGGCGATGGAGTACTTGGACAGGACGCGCGTCCGGCTGGAGTACCGGCTCCCGTTGGCGGAGATCATGTTCGACTTCTTCGACCAACTGAAGTCGCGCAGCCGAGGCTACGCGACGCTGGACTACGAACTCCTGGGCTACGAGCCGGCGGACATGGTCAAGGTCGACATCCTGGTGGCGGGCGACGTGGTGGACGCCCTGTCCTGCATCGTGCACCGCAGCACGTCGGCGGCGCGGGGGAGAAGGCTGATCGAGCGGCTGCGGAGCCTCATCCCGCGCCAACAGTTCGAGGTGGCGCTGCAGGCGGCGATCGGCGGGAAGATCATCGCCCGCGAGAACATCCCGCCGGTGCGCAAGGACGTCCTGGCGAAGTGCTACGGCGGAGACATCACCCGCAAGCGGAAGCTGTTGGAGAAGCAGAAGGAGGGCAAAAAGCGCATGAAGTCCGTCGGGGCCGTGGACATCCCCCAGGAGGCCTTCATGGCGGTGCTCAAGGTGGACGACGACTGACGGCCCGGGCGCCGCCGGCCGGTGGGGCTCGACGCGGGTCTCCTCCCGCGTCGCGGGCGTCGCCGGCGCCGTCCCACGCCCGCCCGCAGGAGGGCGGCGGGCGCCCGCGCCGTCACCCCCGCCTCTCGATGCGTTCCCCCGGCCGCACCCTGTGGAAGCCGATGCAGTTACCGGACGGGCAGGGATATCTCCCGGGCGGTCCGGTCAAACTGTTGTCGTCACCCAATAGGGAGGGGCAAGGCGGAATGGCACGCGGCTCGTCGTCGAACCGGGCGCTCGTGCGCGGGGCCGAACAGGCGCTGAACCAGTTCAAGTATGAGATCGCTCAGGAGATCGGCGTCGTCCCACCGACGGACGGTTACTGGGGCGACATGTCCTCCCGGCAGTGTGGAGCCGTGGGGGGGCACATGGTCCGGCGCATGATCGAACTGGCCGAGCAGCGGCTGGCCGGTACGCCGGGGCAGCGGACCCACTGAGCGGCCCGCGCGCGGAGCGGGGCGGCCGAGGGCGGCGGCCCCGCTCCGCAAGGGCCCGGGCGCTGCGGGCGTCCGTGCCGGGTCGGCCCCGCGCCCCGGCCGCCCCGTGGCGGGCCCGAGGACGGCCCCGGTGCCGCGCACATCACCCCCTCCCCGGCGGGGAACGCTCGGCGCGGGAGGAACGGCGCATGCGGTTCGCACTGCCCCTGGCCGTCAAACTGGGCCTGCAACTCGCCCTGCTCGCGCTCCTGCTGCCCCTGGTCTACCCCGTCTCGCTGCCCACCGTCCTGGACGCGGCCGTCCTGACCTGGGTGCTCTCCTTTTTGACCGTGGACCTGCTGGTGCTGCCGGCCGCCGGACCGGTGGCCGCCGGGGTCGCCGACCTCGTGCTGGTCATGGCGGCCGTCGGCGTGGTCGTGGGCGCCGGCCCGTCGTGGGCGCTCCTCGGCATCGGCGCGGCCGTCGCCGCGGCCGAATGCTTCTTCCACGACGCCCTCCTCAGTAACCGCCTCGTCCGCCGCGCCGGGCGCACGTAGGCGGCCCCGGCCGCCCCGGGGGGCCGGAGGGGTTCGCGGGCAACCCGGCCCTGCCCCCAAGAGCCGCCCGGCAGGCGCGCCGGGCCCGCGACCGGAATGGGGCTGGCCGGGAGGGGGTCGCCCGTTGGCCCTTCATGCCGCGCTTCCCTGGGGACTGTACGTCCACATCCCGTTCTGCCCGTATAAGTGCGACTACTGCGACTTCGTCGCCGTCGGGGCCGGTCCGCGCGTGGCGCGCTGGCACGCCCCCTATCTGGCCGCCGTCCTGGCCGAAGGGGAGTACTGGGCCGGATTGCTGCAGCCGGAGCCGCCCGTATCGGCGTTCTACGGCGGCGGCACCCCCACGATGCTGCCGCCGGAGGACCTGGGCGGGCTGCACCGGGCCCTGGCGGCCCGCTTCCGCCTGCCGGCCGGCGCGGAGGCCTCCGTCGAGTGCAATCCCGGTACGGTCGATCGCGATGGGCTCCGGACCCTGCGCGCGGCGGGGCTGAACCGACTGTCGATCGGCCTGCAGGCGGCCCAGGACCGGCTGCTGGCGGCGCTCGGGCGGGGACACACCTTCGCGGCCTTCCTGGACGCCTTCGGCGCCGCGCGCGATGCGGGCTTTGAGAACGTGAGCGTGGATCTGATGTACGGGCTCCCCGGCCAGACGCGGGCCGACTTCGAGGAGAGCCTGCTGCGCGTGCTCGAACTGAGGCCGGAGCACGTGTCGGCGTATTCCCTGCAGATCGAGGCCGGGACGCCCTTCCACCTCCGGGACCGGCGCGGGGAACTGCCCCTGCCGGAGGAGGGGGCGGTGGCCGAGCAGTTCGACACCGCGCGCCGGCTGTGTGCGCAGGCGGGGCTGGAGCACTACGAGATCAGCAACTTCGCCGCCCCCGGGCGCCGGTGCGCGCACAACCTCCTGTACTGGGACAACGCCGACTATCTCGGGCTCGGCATCGGCGCCCATTCGCACTGGCGGCTGCAGCGCTGGGCGAATACGGCGCGCCTGGCGGTGTATCGCGATGGAATCGCCGCCTCCACCGGCACCTGGGTCGCGCAGCGGGAACCGGCCGATCCGGCCCGCGAGCGGAGCGAGGGGGCGTTTCTCGGCCTGCGCCTCCTACAGGGCATCGATCTCGCCGCCTACGCCGCCCGCCACGGGCAGACGCTGGAGCAGGCCTTTCCGGGCGTGGCCGCCCGCCTGGTCGCGCGCGGGCTCTGTACGTGTGCCGACGGCCGGCTCCGTCTCCGCCCGGAGGCGGTGGCCGTGGGCAATCTCGCCTTTGCGGCCTTCGTCTGAGCGCAGGCCCCGGCGTGCCGGGGTCTTTGCGGCAGGGGACCCGCCGGCGTGGGGCGAAATCCCTGCCGCACCGAAGGGCTGACCACTAGGGCTGTGGGGTGTGCGGGCCACGCGTCGGACGCGGCTCGGACGCCGCCGTCGCGCATCCGAGGCGTGGGTCCTCGGTACTGGACATTCGGCGCCCGGCGGGCGGGCGGGCGGGGAGGCGGGCATGAATACGGCTGTATCCGCCGCCGCCGCGCGGCAGGGCGTGTTGGCCCGGGAACTGGCCCGCCTGGCGGGCGTACTGGCCGGCGCCGGCGCCCTGCGGGTCATCGTGTACGGTTCGTTCGCCCGCGGGGACGTCGGGCCGGACTCCGACCTCGACCTCCTGGTCGTCGTGCCGGAGGACGGGCTGGGATTCCTCACGCGCCTCGGCCGCCTCTACGCGCTCGCCCGCCCGGCGCTGCCCTGCGACCTCCTCGCCTACACCGAGGCGGAACTGCAGGCCCTCACCGAGGGCTCCGACCTCATCGCCACCGCCCTCCGGGAGGGGCGCGCGGTCTACCCCCTGCCGCCATCGCCGGGGGTATAGGCGACCGGAGCGGCCTCCGTCCCGGAGGGCTCGGGCAAGGCCGGCGTCCAGAAGGGCGCCGGTGCGGAGGGGCCGTCGCTCCGCGCGCCGGCGGGGGCGAAGTCCGGGGCGGGGGCCGGCGGGCGCAGCCGGGCGGCCGTCGCGCGCGGCCGGCGCAGTGCCGCGGCGAAGGCCGCCGGCAGCCACAGGGCCGCCGCGGCGCGCGCCTCCGGGCCCGACAGGAGCGAGCCGATCATGCCGGCGTGTCCGGGAAGGCCATAGCGCTCGGCGAGGCCGAAGGCGTAGGCCAGCGGCAGCCCGGCGAGCAGCAGGGCGGCCAGCGCCCCGACCAGGCCCTGCAGTGCGCCGGGGGCCGCTCCGTAGACGCCCACCACAAAGGCGCCGAAGACCACGAACGCCGCTAGGGGCAGGATCTGGGGCGCCCACGCGGGCAGCCGGGCGGCGACGCCCGGGGCTCCATCCGCGGCCCACTGCACGCCGCCGGCGAGCGCCACGCCCACCAGGGTCCAGGCCAACACAGTCGCCCAACGCACGGCTCGTCCACCTCCGCTTCGCGCCGGCCCGTGCCCGCGCGGCCGGCGCGGCGTACGCCCGCCGCTTCCCCGCCCCGGACCGAACCCCGGGCCACCGCGAGTATCCACCGCCGGCGGGGGACAATCCGTCCCACCCTGTCGAGCGCCGTTCGTGCCGTTTCGCGCTTTGGGGCGGGCCCGCCGGACCGCCGCCGATTGACACTTTCCGGCGGGGAATGGTATGTTCCAGCCGCTCTTAGCACTCATCGCTCCGGAGTGCTAACATCGCCGGGCGCGGAGGGGGTGGGCCGGTGGACGAACGGAAGCGTCGCGTGTTGCAGGCCATCGTCGACGACTACATCCACACGGCGGAGCCGGTGGGGTCGCGCACCGTCGCCCGCAAGTACAATCTGGGGGTCAGCCCGGCCACTATCCGCAACGAGATGGCCGACCTCGAGGACATGGGCTATCTGGAGCAGCCGCACACGTCGGCGGGGCGCGTGCCCTCCGACAAGGGCTACCGCTACTACGTCGACACGCTGGTGGGCGAACAAGAGCGCGCCTCGCTCGACGCCGAGGCCGTGCGTCAGGTCCTGGCCTTCAAAGCCCATCGGATGGAGGGCGTCGTGCGCCAGGCGGCGCACCTGCTGGCGGAGACGACGAACTTCCTGGCCCTCGCCAGCCAGCCGGCGGGCGCGGAGGAACGGCTTGCGGCGCTCCAGGTGGTACCGGTCCGCGGGTCGCAGGCCGTCATCATCCTGGTCGCCGACGACGGGCGGGTCCGGACCAAGCTGGTGGAGTTCGCGCACGCGCCCTCCGCGTACGATTTGGAGCGCATCGGTCGGGCCCTGTCCGACCGCTTGGCCGGAATGCCGCTGCGGGATCTGGGCCAAGGGTCCCTGCGGGCGATCGCGGCCGAGATCGGCCAGTTCGGCGAAATCCTGGACCAGGTCAAGGCGCTGCTGGGGGGCGGCGGGGAGGCGCCGGACCGGTTGGTGGTCGGCGGCGCCACGAATCTGCTCAAGCAGCCCGAGTTCCGCGAGGTGGCGAAGGCCAAAGCGGTCCTGCAGGCCCTGGAGGGCGAGGAACTGCTGGAGGAGATGCTCGGGGTGCCGGAGCAGCGGCTGACGGGCGTGGAGGTCGCCATCGGGCGTGAGATGCAGATCCAGGAGATGGCCGACTGCAGCCTCGTCACCGCCGTGTATGCGGCCCCGGGCGGCGTCCTCGGCCGCATCGGCGTCCTCGGACCCCGCCGCATGGACTACGCGCGGATCATGCGCGTGGTGGAGGGTGTGGCCGGCGCCGTGACGAGCGCGTTGGGGCAGGAGGCCGGTTCCGAGCGTTCCTTCTTTTCGAGTGCCGCCGAGTCCCCGCCGTCCGGCGAGTCCCAGCCGTCCGGCGGGGGCCCGGCCGAGGACGCCCCGTCCCCGGCGCCGGACGGGTCCGGCGCGGAGGGTGCCCCGCGCGAATCGGCGGCCCGGCCCGCGCGCCCGGGGCGCGGGCGCCGGGGGGGCCGGCAGCCGGGGAAGGCCGGCCCCGCGCGCTGACGGTCGATCCCGCACGGCCGGAGCCACCGCGGTCGCCGCGGCGCTCCGCCCGCCGGGGGGCCGGCGCGCACGGGTGGGCGGCTCGGGCTCGCGCCACAGCTTGGGGAGGTTGCCATGAACGAAGAAGAGACCACGAGGGAGGTCGAGCGGGAGGATGCGGGTACGCCTTCCGAGGGCAACCTTGGGGCCGCACCCCCGACCGACCCGGCCGGGGCGGCCAAGGCGGAGGAATACCTGCAAAGCCTCGTGCGGCTGAAGGCCGACTTCGACAACTACCGCCGGCGGACGGCGCAGGACCAGGTGCGTTGGGGCGAAGCCGCCGTCGCCGCGTTCATCGTACAACTCCTGCCCGTGGTGGATAACCTGGAGCGGGCCATCGGGGCGGCGGGGGACGCGGCCGCCGTGCGCCAGGGTGTGGAGATGACGCTGCGGCAACTCGGCACGGTGCTCTCCGGCGCCGGCGTCACGCCGCTGGCCTCGCTGGGCCAGCCCTTCGACCCCGCCCGCCACGAGGCGGTGGCGCGTGGGCCGGCCGCGGGCGTCGCGGCGGGGGCGGTGGCCGAGGAGTATAGGAAAGGATACCTGCTGCGCGATCAGGTGCTGCGCCCGGCGATGGTCAAGGTGGCGGCGGAGGCAGCCGATGCGGCGTCGGGTCCGGGCGGCGAGGGCGCGCCGGCGGGGGACGCGGCGAAAGAAGGGGAGCGCTGATGGGCAAGATCATCGGAATCGACCTCGGGACCACCAATTCCGTGGTGGCGGTGATGGAAGGCGGAGAGCCCGTTGTGATTGCGAACGCCGAGGGCAGCCGCCTGACGCCCTCGGTCGTCGCCTTCACCAAGGACGGGGAGCGGCTGGTCGGGCAGGTCGCCAAGCGGCAGGCCATCACCAACCCCGAGAACACGATCTTCTCGATCAAGCGCTTCATGGGCCGCCGCCAGAGCGAGGTCGGCCAGGAATCCGGGCGCGTCCCCTACCGGGTGGTCGCCGGCCCCGACGGCATGGCGCGCGTCGCCGTGCGCGACAAGCAGCATTCGCCCGAGGAGATCTCCGCCATGATCCTCGGCAAGCTCAAGGCCGACGCCGAGGCCTACCTCGGCGAGAAGGTCGAGCAGGCGGTGATCACCGTCCCCGCGTACTTCAACGACGCGCAACGCCAAGCGACCAAGGACGCCGGCCGCATCGCCGGGCTCGAGGTGCTCCGCATCATCAACGAGCCGACCGCCTCGGCACTCGCCTACGGCGTCGACAAGGGCGAGGACCACACCGTACTGGTGTTCGACCTGGGCGGGGGCACCTTTGATGTGTCGCTGCTGGAACTCGGCGACGGCGTGTTCGAGGTCAAGGCGACCTCCGGGAACAACCACCTGGGCGGCGACGACTTCGACCAGCGCGTGATGGACCATATCGCGGAGGAGTTCCGCCGGGAGCAGGGGATCGACCTCCGCAAGGACCGCATGGCCCTCCAGCGTCTGAAGGAAGCGGCCGAAAAGGCCAAGATCGAACTGTCCAGCGTCCTGCAGACCAACATCAACCTGCCCTTCATCACGGCCGACGCCCAGGGGCCCAAGCACCTGGACGTGACGCTGACGCGCGCCCGTTTCAACGAGCTGACCGCCGACCTGGTCGAGGCCACCATGGGACCCTCGCGGCGGGCGATGGAGGACGCCGGCATCGAGGCGTCCAAGATCGACAAGATCCTGCTGGTGGGTGGCAGCACCCGGATCCCGGCGGTGCAGGACTCCTGCAAGCGCCTCTTCGGCAAGGATCCGTTCAAGGGCATCAATCCCGACGAGGTGGTCGCCCTCGGCGCGGCGGTGCAGGCCGGCGTCCTCGGCGGCGAAGTCAAGGACGTCCTGCTTCTGGACGTGACCCCGCTCTCGCTGGGCATCGAGACCTACGGCGGCGTGTTCACCCGCGTCATCGAGCGCAACACCACCATCCCGACTTCGCGCTCGCAGACCTTTTCCACCGCCGCCGACGGCCAGACGCAGGTGGAGGTGCACGTCCTCCAGGGCGAGCGGCCCATGGCCACCGACAACAAGTCGCTCGGCCGCTTCATCCTCGACGGCATCCCGCCGGCCCCGCGCGGGACGCCCCACATCCAGGTCACCTTCGACATCGACGTGAACGGGATCCTCAACGTCTCCGCCAAGGACGAGGCGACGGCCAAGTCCCAGAAGATCACGATCCAGGGCCAGGGGGGACTCTCCGAGCAGGAGATCCAGCGCATGGTGCGCGAGGCGGAGGCGCACGCCGAGGACGACAAGAAGCGGCAGGAGCTCATCGAGGCGCGCAATGCCGCGGACTCCCTCGTGTATAATGCCGAGAAGACCCTCAGGGATCTCGCCGACAAGGTGGACGGGGCCAAGGCCGCCGCCGTGCGCGAGCAGGCCGAGAAGGTGAAGCAGACCGCGGCCCGGGAGGACGCCGGGGAGATCCGCCGCGAGGCGGAGTCGTTGCAGCGGCTGCTGCTGGATATCGGTGCCGCGATGTATCAGAACACCGGGGCCGCCGCCGGTGACCAGGGTGCGCCGTCCGACGGCGCCGGCCCCCAGGGTGGCGAAAAGGTCGTGGACGCGGACTACGACGTCAAGGGCGGGGCCTGAGGCCCCGCCGCGTCCGGGCGGGCCCGCGCCGGCCGTCCGCCACGGGGCCGCGAGAGCATGACCCGGGCGCCTGGAGGCGCGCGGGGGCCGGCGCGGGCGGGGCCCGGTGGTAGGGCCGGACCGGGTATCCGCCGCGCGGCGGTCGGGAGGGGGCGGGGCGCGTGCCTACCAGGGACTTCTACGAGGTGCTCGGGGTCGCTCGGGGCGCGGATGATGCCGAGATCAAGCGTGCCTTCCGCCAGTTGGCCCGCAAGTACCACCCGGATGCGAATCCCGACGATCCGCAGGCCGCCGAGAAGTTCAAGGAGATCGGGCTCGCCTACTCGGTGCTGAGCGATGCGGAGAAGCGGACCAAGTACGATCAACTCGGGCATGCCGCCTTCGCCCAGGCCGAGAGCGGCGGCGGGCCGGGCGGGGCCGGGGGTTTCGCGCAGGGCTTCGGCGGTCTCGGCTTCGAAGATCTGTTCGAGAGCGTCCTCGGCGACGCTTTCTTCGGGGGGCGCTCCGGGCGCCGCCGCAACGGTCCGGCACGAGGCGCCGACCTGCGGGTGGCCGTGCAGGTGACCTTTGAGCAGGCCGCCTTCGGGACCACCAAGGAGATCACGGTGCCCCGGACCGAGGCCTGCCAGGCATGCTCCGGCACCGGGGCGTCGGCAGGCAGCCGGCCCAAGCCCTGTCCGACCTGCAGCGGCTCCGGCCAGGTGCGGGTCGCGCGGGCGACGCCGTTCGGGCAGTTCGTCAGCGTCCAGCCCTGCACGACGTGCTCCGGGCGGGGCACCGTCCTGGAAAAGCCTTGCGCCGAGTGCCAGGGGCAGGGCCGCATCCGGCGGCGCCGGACACTCTCGGTCCACTTCCCTGCGGGCATCGAGGACGGCCAGCGCCTGCGGCTGACCGGCGAGGGCGAGGCGGGCGACCGCGGGGGGCCGGCGGGCGACCTCTACGTCGACGTGGCCGTGGCGGCGCATGCCCGGTTCCACCGCGAGGGCCAGGACGTGGTGAGCGAGGTGACGGTCGGTCTGGCCCAGGCGGCACTCGGGGCCGAGGTGGAGATTGACACCATCGAGGGCAAGATGCCCCTGCGGGTCCCGGAGGGCACGCAACCGGGGGACGTCGTCCGCCTCCGCGGCCGGGGGATCGTCGCCGTGGGCGGGCACAGCCGGGGGGACCACCGGGCCGTGATCCGCGTGGAGGTGCCGCGCCAACTGTCTCCTGCCGAGCGCCATGCCCTGCGGCAGTACGCGGAGGCGCGGGGGGAGCGGGTGGACGGCGCCGAGCGGCATCCGTTCCGGCGGGTGCTGGGCCGGTGAGGGGGCGCCGCGAAAGTCCTGTTTCGCGGCGCCCTTTCAGGCCCCGGTCCTCGGCTGGGCCCGCCGGGCCTCCAGGGACCCGCCAAGCCTCCAGAGACGAGATCAGATCCCGGTGCGGGCATCGCATCCAACGCCTGGGAGACCTTCGGCACGGGCCCACCGGGGGCGGCGCCGGCCCGCGGTGACCGGCGCGGGGGGCGTGCGGCGCACGCCGCACCATCGGCGTGCCGGCGCAGAAGGGGAGAGGGGCGGCGCGCCACCCCTCCGGCGAAAGGACGCCCGAGAGAGCATGGAATATTGCGAATTGTGTCTCGTCATCCCTCCAGAGGCGCTGGAGGCGGTCACCCACCTGCTCCATAAGGCGGGCACGGGCGGGGTCGTCATCGATGACGAATCCCGAGCCGAGGTCCGCGCCTATCTGGTGCGCGACGACCGCCTCAGCCACCGGCTGGCGGCGTTGCGGCAGGAACTCACCGACCTCGTCGCCTTCTTCCCCGGCATGAGCGAACTCCGGCAGACGGAGCGGTTCGTCGCCGAAGAGGATTGGGCGAACGCCTGGCGCGAGCACTTCCATCCCATGCGCATCGGCCGGCGGCTGGTCGTGGCGCCGACGTGGGAGGCGTTCGAGCCCCGGAAGGGCGAACTCGTCCTCCGGCTGGACCCCGGCATGGCCTTCGGTACCGGAACGCACGCCTCGACCGTCCTCTGCCTGCGGGCTCTGGAGGATCTGGTACAGGAGGGGGCCACGGTCCTGGACGTCGGCACCGGCTCGGGGATACTCGCCGTGGCCGCGGCGGTACTCGGTGCGGCCTCGGTGACGGCGCTGGACATCGATCCCCTGGCGGTCCGCGTCGCCCGTCAGAACGTGGCGGCCAACGGCGTGGCCGAGCGGGTCCACGTGCACTACGCGGAGTTGCGGGACCTCTTCGCGGCCGGACTCCCGGCGGCCGGGGTCTGCACCGCCAACCTGACGGCGGACGTCCTGGTCGAGCTGGCACCCGATTTGGGCAGGGGGTTGCTACCCGGCGGGACGCTGGTCGCCTCGGGCATGGTCGGCGCCGGCGTGCCGGACGTCCAGAGCGCCTTGCGGCAGGCGGGTCTGAGCCCGGTGCGCGAGGTGCGCCTCGACGACTGGGTGGCGGTGTGGGCGCGGCGGACGTGAGAGTCCCCCGGGTCTTCCTCGCGGACGCCGTCGCGCCCGGGGACGTGGTCGCCCTGCCGGAGGCCGCCGCCCACCACCTCGGGAACGTACTGCGTCTGGTGCCGGGGATGTCGGTGCTCGGCATTGCACCGCAAGGATCGGCATGGGACCTGACCTGGATGGGCGAAGGCCGCGCGGCTGTCGTCGCCCGGTCCTCGGGCCCGTCGGCGGAGCCGGATACCCTGGTGACCCTGGCGGTCGCCGTGCCCAAGGGCGACCGCATGGATTGGCTGGTGGAGAAGGCGGGGGAACTGGGGGCCGCCGCCCTGGTGCCCCTGTGGACCGACCGCTCGCCGATGGGGGCCCAGGTCGGTCCGGGCCGGTTCTCCCGTTGGGAACGCCTGGCTCGGGCGGCGGCCGCACAATCGGGCCGACGCCGGGTTCCGGCGATTCTGCCCGCGGCCGACCTTGTCTCCACCGTGCAGGGGTTCGACGGCATCCGCCTGCTGACCCATCCCACCGGCGAAGCCACGCCGCTGCGGGAACTGTTGGCGACGGTGCCCGCCGGTGCCGTCGGGTCCGCGACCGGTCCGGGGGGTGCGCCGCCTTGGCCTCCGGAGCGGGTGCTGTTGGCCGTCGGGCCGGAGGGTGGATGGACGCCGGTCGAGGTCGAGTCCGCGGTCGCCGCCGGGGCCCGCATCCTCGCGCTCGGTCCGCGCATCCTGCGTGTGGAGACGGCCGCGATCGTCGCCCTGTCGCTGGTGCTGGCCTGCTGTGGCGCGCTGGGGGCCTCCGCGGCCGGGCAGGACGAGGGCCTGCCCGAATAGAGTGCCGGGAACGCGGCGGGTCCGGCGGGAGGGCCCGCCGGTGGCCGGAACGCGGCGGGGGAACGGAGGCGACGAGGCGACGACCAAGATCAGGGTGGGTGTCATTTTCGGCGGCCGTTCCGGCGAGCACGAGGTTTCGTTGATGTCGGCCCGCTCGGTGATAGCCGCGCTCGACCCGGAGCGTTTCGAGGTGGTGCCCCTGGGGATCACCCGGGAGGGGCGGTGGCTGCTGCCCCACGACGCCGCCGCCGCGCTCCGCGGCGGACCCGCCTCTGCCGAGGGCGTGCCCGTGGTGATGGTGCCCGGGGCCGAGCGCAGCCTTGTCCCGGCGGGCGGGGGCGATGCCTCCCCGCCGATCCTCGGGCGCCTCGACGTCGTCTTCCCCGTCGTGCACGGCCCCAACGGGGAGGACGGAACGCTGCAAGGCCTGCTCGAACTGTGCGGCCTACCCTACGTCGGCGCGGGCGTGCTGGGCTCGGCCCTGGGCATGGACAAGATTTCGCAGAAGGACCTCCTGGCCCGGCATGGCCTGCCCGTCACCGATTATGTGCCGGTGCTGCGGCACGAGTGGCTGGCGGACCCGGAGGGGACCGTCGAGGATCTGCTCGCCCGCCTGGGCCTGCCGTGCTTCGTCAAGCCCTCGAACCTGGGCAGCAGCGTGGGCATCAGCAAGGCGCGAACACGGGCGGAACTGACCCGGGGGTTGGCGGAGGCGGCGCGACTGGACCGCCGCCTGCTCTGCGAGCGCGCGGTGGCGGACTGCCGGGAGATCGAGTGCGGCGTCCTCGGCAACGAGTACCCGGAGGCCTCCGTCCCCGGCGAGGTCATTCCGCTCCGCGACTTCTACGACTACGAGGCCAAATACGTGGATGCCGGCGCCGATCTCGTCGTACCGGCCGACCTCCCGCCCTCCGTCGCGGCCGATGTGCGGCAGATGGCGCTGCGCGCCTTCCGGGTCCTCGACTGCGCAGGCATGGCGCGGGTAGACTTCTTCGTGGAGCGGGGTTCCCACCGCGTCCTGGTCAACGAGGTGAACACCATCCCCGGATTCACCGCGACCTCGATGTATCCCCGGCTCTGGGAGGCGTCCGGGGTTCCATACCGGGCCCTCCTCGGCCGCCTCGTCGATCTCGCGCTCGACCGGCACGCCGCACAGGCCGGCCGGTCCGGGGGGTAGGAGGGTGCCGCGAAAGTCGGCTCTGCCCACCCATCCGTGGGTCGCGTCGACGGATCAGGAGCGGCAACGGTGGGAAGGGTCAACGGCCTGCGGGCCCTGGCGGACGAGCCTCTGCGGGCCGGCCCCGAGCGCGACCGCGCACGCCCCGGTACGCGGCTCGCCCGCCGCGGCCGCCGGGGGATCGGGGCGGGAGGGGGACATCCATTGGCCGACTGCATCTTCTGCCGCATCGCCGCCGGGCAGATTCCGGCCGACATCGTGTATCAGGACGAACTCGCGGTGGCCTTCCGCGACGTCGATCCGCAGGCGCCGGTGCACGTCCTGGTGATTCCACGCACCCACTGGGCGGGCCTGGACGCGCTTTCCCCGGAAGGGGACGCGCTGCTGGGGCGACTGCTCGGGCTGTGCCGCGTGCTCGCCCCCCGACTCGGCCTGGACGGCGGGTACCGCGTCGTCGTCAATACGGGCCTCGACGGCGGACAGACCGTCGGGCACCTGCATCTGCACCTATTGGGCGGCCGGCCCATGACCTGGCCGCCGGGATGACGGGGTGCGGACGCCTCCGGCCGCACCCGCTTGGGAGGGACGCCCCACGGTCAGGACCCCACGCCTTAAGCGGGGGCTTGCGGCTGCAGGATCGCGCCGCGATAGGCCTCCTGACGGCGGCCCGCCAGTCCCACGTATAGCGAGGCGGGCAAGGGAGGTGGCGCTTGTGTCCGAAACCGTTTACCGGCAAGCCGGTGCCTTTGGACAGCGCATGCTCCCGCATGTACCGCGAACGTTTTACGCGCCGACGGATTCCTCGGCGCAACGCCATACGCTCGGTTTTCAGGGTGCGTCTCCATTCTACCGCGAGGGAGGGAGGCGCGGCCTGGCCCACGCCTGAAGGCGGGGGTATCAGACGGCCGCGCGGAGATTTGATGACGCTGTTGGAGCGCCTCAACGAGGACAGCCGGAACGCCCTGCGCGCCCGCGAGGCGGGCCGGCTGCGGCTGTCGGTGCTACGCATGGCCATCTCGGCCGTGCGGAACGTGGAGATCGACCAGCGCCGCACACTTACCGACGACGAGGTGCTGGCCATCCTCACCCGGGAGGTGCGCCAGAGGCAGGACGCCCTGGGGGAGATCGCCGGCCGGGGCCGCGCCGAGGCCGAGACCCGGCTGCGGGAGGAGATCGAGGTGCTGCGCGCCTATCTCCCGCAGCCGCTGTCCCCGGCCGAACTGGAGGCGGCGGTCCGCGCCGCGGTCGGGGAGTCGGGGGCGGCATCCCCGCGGGACATGGGCAAGGTCATGGCGGTCCTGATGCCACGCGTACGGGGCCGGGCGGACGGTGCCGCCGTGCAGGCCTTGGTGCGCGCCATCCTGGGGGCGTAGGGGGCCGGGCCGCGGGGTCCCCTCCCCCGCCCGCAGGGTCCCCTCCTTCGGCCGCCGCGCCCTGCCGGTGGTGTAGCCGGGGGCACCGCGGGCGCGGCGCAGACGGCGGCGCCCCCCCCCGTGCGGTGGCCGCCGTGGAAGTGGTGTCCATAGCTGCCCGCAGGCCCGCCGCTCCGGCCGGGTCCGCGGGCGAGTGCGTGGTCTCCCGGTCCTGTGCGACTCCCCTCGGGGGCTGCGCACATCCCGTGTTCTGCCGCCGGCGCACCTGCCGGGTGCCCCGCGGTCGTCCGATGACGCCGGGCGAGCCGCCTGCCCCGGCAACCGCGCCGCGCGCAGGCCTGGGGCGCGTGGTCGTTGGAGACAGGCGCCCGCCCCGTGCTCGGCGGGGAGCCGGGCGCCGGGTTCCAGCGCGCCTGCCATCCCCCGCCCGGCGGCCTGCCGAGGCGCGGCGGCGCCCCTCCGGCCTCCGCCGCCGCCCACCCGGGCCGGGGAGCCGCTACATGCGCGATTGGTGTGCCGCCCGGCCCTCGGCACGCTGGTCCTCCGACTCGACGGTGAAGGCCAGGTTGACGTTGGCGCGGTAGCTCTTGATTCGCCCATCCTCCACCAGCGCCGTCAGGTTGGTCACCTCGACGCCCGTGATGTGCCGGACCGTGCGGGCGGCTTCGCGCACGGCGTTCTGCACGGCGTCCACCCATCCGGTGTCCGCGTCGGCGACCAGTTCGATGACATTGACGACATTGCCCATGCCCCGGACGACCTCCCAGGGCGGCCCCCTGCCCGGGGGCGCCCGGATCCAGCGTGCCCAACGCGGCGCCCGCGGCATGCACCCCGACGGGGGTGGCTCCACCACCGGACCCGATAGGGCGGTGGCGGTGGGCGTTACGGGCCGGTGCCTGCGTCTGACGGAAGCGTTTGGGGCCCCCGTCGCCGACGCCGGGCCCGGCCGGCCGGGAACCGGTGCCAGGCCGTAAGGGCACCGCTCAAGAATGGGGCTGGACCGCTGGGGTGGGCTTGGTCGGGAATCCCGCCGGCTGGCGGATGCAGGGGCGTACGCCCACGCATGGCAGCGGCCAACCTGGGCAGGGCTCGCCTGCGTGTGCCGGCGGGGCCGGCCGGGTCGCGGCCCGCCAACCGGCGGCGAAGGTGTGGGAACGGGTCCCAGAACGGCTGCGACACCGGAGCAGGAACTGCCCAGCACCCCCAGGGGTGGGGCTGCTGAGCAGTGACGGCGGGCCGTACTTCTAGGCGGGCGACCGGCGGACATAGACTCGCGCGAAGGGAGGCCGAGGCGCTTGCCGCAGCCGGCCCAGGGGGGGAGACCCGCCGCCGGGCCGGCCGGGCCAGACGGCGGGCCCGCGGCTTCGCCGGGCGTGGGCGCGCGACTCCGCCGGGCCCTCACGGACGGACTGGATCTGCCGGGGGACATCGTCTTCGACCTGCCGCGCGTCACGTTGCTCGGCCACCTGCAACTCACCGTGGAGAACCACCGCGGCCTTCTGGAGTTCCTCCCCGAGCGCGTGGCGATCGGCACCCGCAGCGGGCGGTTGGTGGTCGTCGGGCGGGAGCTCATGGTCGGCGTCGTGCGCGACGGGGAGATCACCGTCACCGGCATGTTGACGGAGGTGCGCTTTGAGGGGCGCGGCTCGGCGCCCTGAATGCGGGGCGGGGCGGGCCGGGGCCCGCAGCCGCGGGGCGCGCCGGGGAACCCAAGGGGGCGGGAGGCGTGCCGTGGTCCGCGGCCATCGGACACTGGTTGCGGGGAGAACTGGAACTGCGCGTCTCCGTGCCGGACTCGGCCGAGTTCTTGACCCGGCTCCTGGAGGCGGGCCTGCGCTTTCGCCGCGCGCGCGGGGCTCCGGAGGCGCTGCGCCTGCGCGTGCGCGTGCATGACTTCCGTCGGATCCGGCCGGCGGCCTTCCACAGCCGGGCCCGGGTGCGGATCACACGGCGGCTCGGGGCGCCCTTCGTGCTGGCGCGGTTGCGCCGCCGGCCGTTCCTCGTGGCCACGGCCGTGGCCGCCGCCCTCACCCTCTACGTGCTCTCTGGCTTCGTGTGGTTTGTGCAGGTGCGCGGTGCAGACCGCGTCGACCCCGCCGAGATCCTGCACGCGGCCGCCGGCCTCGGCCTCCACCCCGGCGTCCGGCGCGGCCGCATCGATCCGGTGGCCGTCGCGGCCCGCCTGCCCCTGGCCCTTCCAGACCTGTCCTGGGCGGCCGTCACCCTCCACGGCACCCTGGCCACGATCCAGGTGGTCGAGCGCGAGCGGCCGCGCCCGGCCTATGAGCAGGCGACGGTGCCGGGGGACGTGGTGGCCGCGCACGCCGGCATCGTGACCGGCATCACGGTCAGTGTCGGGCGGGCGCTGGTCTCGCCGGGCAGCACGGTGCGGGCGGGGCAGGTATTGATCCAGGGCACGGCGACCATGCCCGCCACGCGCACGGGGGGCGGCCCGCCGCGGGAGACCCTCGTGCACGCCTCCGGGGTGGTGATCGCCACGCGCTGGTACTCCGCCTATGCCGAGGCGCCGCGGACCCTCTCGGTCGGCGTCCCCACCGGCCGCGTCTACGTGCGCCGCTCGATCCTCGTCGGACGCCGCCGCTTTGATCTTCAGGGTTGGGGACGTGTGCCCTTCAGCGCATACGTGTTGCAGCGGCAGGTGTCCAAGCCGCCGGGGTGGAGGAACATCCCCCTCCCTGTCGAATTGTCGAACACGCGCTATGTGGAGGTCACCTACCATCTACGGCGCCTGTCGCTTGATGCCGCCGGAGACATGGCGGCGGCGGAGGCCCGCGTGTTCCTGATCCCCCACCTGCCGCCCAACGCCCGGATCATCGAGGAGCGGCAGAGGGTGTTCTCCCTCCCGGGCAATCGCGTGGGCGTTGAATTACAGGTGGAAAGCGAGGACAATATCGGCGTGTTCCGGCCGGCCGCCGGCGAGGGCGCATCGGAACCGGCGCCCCCGACGACCGGCACGGCACGGACGTGAAGTTGCGGTCGAGGCTCCCGGCCGTCTCCGGACGGCGGGGCGGAAGAGGGGTGCCCCATTGCCGGTTGCAGAGGCCGAACCCAGGCGGTTCGCCGTGCCGGACAACCAGAGCGCGGTCCAATTGTACGGCCGACAGGAGGAGCATCTGCGCGCCCTGGAGAGTGGCTTGGGCGTGCGCATCCTGGCGCGCGGCAACGAACTCCTCATCTCGGGTGAACGTGACGCCACCGACCGGACCGTCGCGCTCCTGGAGCGCCTCCTGCGCCTGGCCAGCGCCGGGCGCGACCTCGGTTCGCGCGACGTGCAGTACGCGGTCGAGGTCACCCGCCGCGGGGAAATCGAAAGGCTGGACGGCCTCTGGGAGGACGTCGTCTGCGTCACGGTGCGGGGCAAGGCCATCCGCGGCAAGACGCTGGGGCAGCAGCGCTACGTGGAGGCCATCCGTCGCGACGCCCTCGTGTTCTGCATCGGCCCGGCCGGGACCGGGAAGACCTATCTGGCCATGGCCATGGCGATCGCCGCCTTCAAGAATCGCGAGGTCAACCGCATCGTCCTCACCCGGCCCGCCGTCGAGGCGGGCGAAAAGTTGGGCTTTCTTCCGGGCGACCTGCAGGAGAAGGTCGATCCCTATCTCCGTCCCCTGTACGACGCCCTCTACGACATCATGGGTGTGGAGGCGTACGAGCGCCACATGCAGCGCGGCGCGATCGAGGTCGCCCCCTTGGCCTACATGCGGGGGCGGACGCTGGACGACGCCTTCGTCATCCTCGACGAGGCGCAGAACACCACGCCCGAGCAGATGAAGATGTTCCTGACGCGGCTCGGCTTCGGGAGTCGGGCGGTGGTGACGGGCGACATCACGCAGGTGGATCTGCCCGTCGAGCGTTCCTCGGGGTTGAGCGAGGTGCGTTCGGTACTGGCCGATGTCCTCGGGATTTCGTTCATCTACTTGGACGAGGGCGACGTGGTGCGCCACCCCCTGGTCCAGGCGATCATCAAGGCCTATGAGCGCAGCGACACGATCAAGGCATCGGCGCGGGAGTTGGCGCGCGGAGAGGTGCGTTGAGGCAGCCGCTGCACGGGGCTGGGCGGCCTGGGCCGGCCCGGAACAGGGCCTTTGGGCCGCACCCCCGGTAGCGGGGGGGGGGCGGAGCGCCCGGCCGGGTCCGATCTCCTCCGGCGGCCGGGGTGCGGGCGGTCACGGCAGGGACAGGCAGGGCACCGCGGCGCCCGGCCTTTCACCCCACGGACGCCCGCAGGCCCGTACGGGCCGCGCCCACGCCGACCCGCCGCCCGGCGCCGTCCATCCGTGCCCGCGTTCCGCGCGGGGGGAGCCGGCGCCTCCCCGTCCTACCCCGCCGCCCCTGGTGCCCGGGTGGGGCCATGCCCGTCATCCATGCCGATACCTCGGGGCGAAGGGAGGCGCCGCTTGAGGCCAAGCGTTTGGGAGCGGCTGCTTTCACCCTGGCGCTCGCTGGTCGCCGTCGCGCGGGACGCCGCGGTCCGCCGCGCCGTGTGGGCCCTGCTCCTGGTGGCGGCGACGGCGGTCGTCTACGCGTCGGTGACCCTGCCGCGCGAGGTCAATCTGAAGGTGAACGAGGTCGCCCCGCGCACCATCGCCTCCCCGCGGACCATCGTGAACATCCCCCAGACGCAGAGCCGCCGCACCGCCGCTGCGGCCGCAGTGCAGCCGGTCTACACCACCGACGCCAGCATCACCAGCAGTGCCGTGGGCGCCTTCCAGGGCGCCGTCGCCGAGATCGCGCAGGTGCGGCAGGGGCTGGGCGCGTCCCCGGCCCAACCGGGCACGGCAACCGCGACCACGTCCCCATCGGCCGCCCGGCCCTCCTCCTCGTCCACCGCCTCCTCCTCGTCCGCCGCTTCCACGGCGGTCCGTCTGGCCCTCGCGGTGTCCACCCTCCGCCAGAACCTGGACCTGACCACACTGCTGCCGGACGCCGACTACCAGGCCGTCCTGCTCGCCGACGCGGCCACCCTGAAGTCGGCGGAGCAGGCGGCCGGCCAGGATCTGAACGCCATCCTTTCGGCGGGTATCCGCCGTCAGGACGTGGTCGGCGACCGGCAGACCCTCGCCGCCAAGATACGGCGCCTGTCGGCCCCCGGCGGCGTCACGGCGCTGCTCGCGCCGCTGGCGGCTCAGGAACTCGTGGCCAACCGCCAGGCGGACCCCGTCGCCACCGCGGCAAAACAGAAGCAGGTCGAGGACGAGGTGCCGCCGGTCACGATCGCCCGCGGGCAGGTGATCGTCCGCGCGGGCGACCCGGTTACCCAGGAGGACATGGTCAACCTCCGCACCGCCGGCCTGCTGCACCCCGGCGGGCCGTTTGGGCTGTTGTCCGGTGCGCTCCTGCTCGCCGTGCTGCTCGCCGGCCTTTGCTGGGCCTATCTGGCCCAGTTCTACCCCCGGCCCCTGCACGACGAGGTGCAACTGGTGCTGTTCGGCTCCATCGTGGTGCTGACTCTGGCCGCGGCGCGCTTCGGCCAGGCGATTTCTCCATTCTTGGCGCCGGTGGCATGGGGGGCCATGCTGGCCTCGGCCGCGTTCGGGCCGGGGGTGGCCCTCTTCGTCGCCGGCGTCGGCGCTCTGGGTGTGGGCATCCTCAACAACAGCCTGCCGGTGGCGATCTCCGCCTGCGTCGGCGCGTGGACCGCCGTGTTCACCCTGCGGCGGCTGGTGCAGCGCACCGACTTCATTCGCGCCGGCCTGTATTCCGCCCTCGGGGGCGCGGCCGCCACCGCCCTGGTCGTCGGGCTTCTCCTCGGCCCGGCCACGGCTTCCGCCGGGGCCCTCATCTCCCAGAGCTCCGCGACCGGGTCCGTCCTGTGGGAGGAGATCGTCGCCTCCGCCGTGACCGGACTCCTCTCCGCCGTCCTGGCGATCGGTACCCTGCCCCTGGCCGAGGCGCTCGGCGTCCTGACCCCGTTCCGCCTACTGGAACTGGCCAACGCGGGCCAACCCCTGCTGCACCGCCTGATGGTCGAGGCGCCGGGTACCTACCACCACAGCCTGATGGTGGCCAACCTCAGCGAGGCCGCGTGCCAGGCCGTGGGCGGGGACGCCCTGCTGGTCCGGGCCGGCGCCTACTATCACGACATCGGCAAGATGAAGCGCCCCGCCTATTTCGTGGAGAACCAGATGGGAGGCCAGAACCCCCATGACGCGCTGTCGCCGCAGTTGTCGGCGATGGTGATCACCGCCCACGTGCGCGAGGGCGCGGAGATGGCGCGCCGGGCGCGGCTGCCCGAGGAGATCGTGTCCTTCATCCGCAGCCACCACGGCACCACGCTCGTCCGCTATTTCTACCATGCGGCCCAGACCGCGGCCCACCGCGACGCCGCGGGGGGGACGGCGGCGGCCCCGGTGGTGTCGGAAGACGACTTCCGCTACGACGGGCCCCTGCCCGAGACGCGGGAGTCGGCCATCGTCATGCTGGCGGACGGTGTGGAGGCGGCGGTGCGCTCGCTGAAGCGGCCCACGGTGGAACAGATCGAGGAGGTCATCCGGAAGATCGTCGCCGACCGCCTCCAGGATGGCCAACTCGACCGGGCCGCGCTCACGCTGCGGGACGTCAACACGATTTCGGTCACCTTCCGTCGCATCCTGGTCGGGGCCTACCACGCCCGGATCGAGTACCCGGAGCAACTCGCCGCCGAAGTGGCCGCCGTGGACCGTTCGGGATTGCGCCACCTGGAGTTGCCCCCCGGCTGGGACGACCAGAACCGGAGCCTGCCGGGCTGAGTCCGGCGGTCCGCCGCAGGGGCGCAGGCCCGCGGCCTTGTCGATCCCCCCGTGGATGCGGCCGCCGCGCTAGAATAGGGATGCCGGGGATTGTCGAGCCGGCGGAAGCGGGTGCGCGCAGGGTTGCCCGCAGAGCTCACCTACGGGGATGGCGTCCCGGAGCTGCAAGACGCGGATGCCGAGGCCGTCGCGGCAGCCGTCGATGCGGCGCTGCACGCGGAGGGCGCCGCCGGGGCGATGGTGTCGGTCCACATCGCCGACGACGCCCTGCTCCATACGCTCAACCGCACGTACCGGGGCGTCGACCGCGCGACGGACGTGCTCTCGTTCCTGCTCGCGGAGGACGGGGAGCCGGCGGCCGGGGCGGGTCCCCTCGGCGACGTGGTGGTCTCCCGCGAGCGGGCCGCGGCGCAGGCGGAGCAGTTCGGCCACAGTGAGCGCCGCGAGCTGTGCTACTTGGCCGTGCACGGCACCCTCCACCTCCTCGGCTATGACGACGCCGACACCGAGGGGGAGGCCCTCATGGGGGCGAAGGCGGAGGCCGTGCTCGGCTCCCTGGGCATCGGGCGTTAGGCAGCCGTGGTCGGCGCCGCCGGCGAGCCGCCCTCGGGGGATCCGGCGCCACCGGCGGCCTGCCGCGGGGGGCGGTTCTGCGGACGGACGGGCCGGGGGGGTGCGCGTGGCCGGGAGCAGGAACCCCCGCAGGGGGGCATGCGCCGCCGAGGCGGGGTTGCGTCCGCCGGCGGGCCTCTGGTGGCGCAGTTTCGTCTTCGCCGGCGCCGGCCTGCGCCGCGCCTGGCGCGCCGAGCGCAACCTGCGGATCCAGGTGAGTGCGGCGTGGGCGGCCGTGATGGCCGCGTGGTTCTGCCGGCTGCCCGCCGGCCATGTCGCCGTGCTCCTTGCGGTCATGGCCGCCGTCCTGTCGGCGGAGACCATGAATTCCGCGGTCGAGGTCGTCGTGGACCTCGCCGCTCCCGGCCCCCACGCACTGGCGGCGGCGGCGAAGGATCTCGCGGCGGGGGCGGTGCTGGCGATGTCGGTGGGGGCCTTGGCCGTCGGCGTGGCGGTGTTCTGGCCGGTGCCGCCGCATGTGCGGGGCCTGCTGGCGGGTGCGGCCGGGCATCCGGCGCAGGCGGCGGCCGGCCTGGTCGTCCTCTTGGCCCTCGCGGGGGCCGCGGGGTCCCCGCTGTCAGGGCGGCGCCAGGCATGAAGGGAGAGGGTGTGTCTCTGCCCGGAAAACGGTTTTCCGTACGCACTGCCGCCGGCGAAGGGCGGCTGCCGCGCCGATCGCGCGCCGTCGAGGCGGCGCCGGCGCCGTCCGGCCGCGCCGCTTCGCCCCCCGCTCCCCCCGCGGCGGATCCTCCCACGGCGGCCGCCGATGGCGCCGATGGCGATTCCGCCCCGTTCCGTTCGGGATTCGTCGCCTTCATCGGCCGGCCGAACGTCGGGAAGTCGAGCCTCTGCAACGCCCTGGTGGGAGACAAGGTGGCGATCGTCTCGGACAAGCCGCAGACCACGCGCCGCCGCATCATGGCGGTCCTCCATCTGCCGGGCGCGCAAATCGTCCTGCTGGACACCCCGGGGGTGCATCGACCCCGACACCGGCTCGGGCAGCGGATGGTGGCTGCCGCCCGCGAGTCCCTGACCGGCGTGGAGGCGGCCTGCCTGGTCGTCGACGCCGAGTCGCCCCAGCCCGGGCAGAACGACCGCCGGGCGGCGGAGCACGTCCTGGCCGCCGAGTGCCCGCGGCTGCTCGTCCTCAACAAGTCCGACCTGGTGCCGCCCGGGGAGATCGAGGCGCGGGCGGCCGCCTATGGCGGCCTGGCCCCGGCGGACCGGCCCTTCGAGGCGGTGGTCGCCGTCTCGGCACTTACCGGCGCGGGACTGCAGGACCTGCTGGCGGCGATCCTCCCGTACCTGCCCCCAGGCCCCGCCTACTTCCCGGAGACGGCGATCACGGATCAGCCAGAGCAGTTCCTCGCCGCCGAGCTGATCCGCGAGCAGGCCCTGGCGCGCCTGCGGGACGAGGTGCCCCACGGGGTCGCGGTCACGATCGACGAATGGAAGGTGCGGGAGAGCGGCCTCATCTACCTCGGGGCCACGCTGTACGTCGAGCGCGAGACGCACCGCGGCATCGTCATCGGCCGCGGCGGGTCCATGCTGCGCGCCATCGGCCTTGCGGCGCGGCTGGAGATCGAGCGGCGGCTCGGCGCCGCCGTCTACCTCGACATCTGGGTGAAGGTCAAGGAGGACTGGCGTGACCGACCGGGGAGCCTGTCCACCCTGGGATTCAGCGAGTAGCGGCAGGACCTGGCGCATACGCGCGGCGGCGCCGGGGAAGACTGGCCCGGTTACAGATGCCGCCCTTGGTCCGTAGACTGCCGCAGGAGCGCCTCGAAGCAAAAGGAGTGCGCGCATGGCCTCCGCCACCCGTGTCGCCCCGTGGCCCGCCGTCCATTTCGTGGGGGTCGGCGGGCACAGTATGAGCGGTCTGGCCGCCGCGCTGGCGCGGCTGGGGGTGCCCGTCAGCGGCTCGGACGTCGTGCGCTCCCCGCGCACCGAGCGCGCCGCCGCGGCGGGCGTGCGGGTGCGTCTGGGCCACTCCGCCGATGCGGTGGCCTCCCTCCCGCCCGGGGCTCTGGTGGTGCGCAACACAGACGTGCCCGCGGACAACGCCGAACTGGCGGCCGCCGCGGCGCGGGGGCTGCAGGTGGCGCACCGCTCGGTCGTGCTCGACTGGTTTCTCTCGCAGACCGGGCCAAAGGCCGCGGCTGTCACCGGCACGCACGGCAAGTCCACCACGACCGCGCTCTGCGGGTTGGCCTGCACGGCAGCCGGTCTCGACCCCACGGTCTTCGTCGGCGCCGACGTCGCCTACCTGGAGGGGGGCAACTACCGCCTGGGCACGGGGCCGGTGGTGGTGGAGGCCGATGAGAGCGACGGGTCGTTTCTCCGGTACCACCCCGACATCGCCGTCGTCACCGGTGCCGAGCCTGAGCACCTGGAGCACTACGGCGGGGACTTCGGCCGCGTCCTGGCCGCCTACCGGCAGTTCCTGGAGGGGATGCGGGCCGGCGGTCTCGCCGTCCTCTGTGCCGACGACGCCCGCCTGCGGGCCCTGTTGGCGGCCGGTTCCCCCGGACCCGCCGTGCTCTGGTACGGCCTCGGCCCGGAGGCGGAACTGACCGCGGTGGACGCGGAGTACGACAGGAACGAGACCCGCTTCCGCGCCCGCTGGTGCGGGTGCGACCTCGGGGCCTTCCGGCTGTGTACCCCCGGACGGCACAATGTGGCCAACGCCCTGGCGGCCATCGCCGTCGCCCACCACCTGGGCTGCGATCTCCCCGCCGTCGCGGACGCCTTCGCGGCTTTCGGCGGCGCCGTGCGCCGTTTCGAGGTGTTGGGCGGCGCCCGGGGCATCACGGTCGTCGACGACTACGCGCACAACCCGACCAAGGTCGCCGCCGCCATCGCCGCGGCCCGCCAGAGGTCCGTGGGCCGGGTCGTGGGCGTCTTCCAGCCGCACCGCTATCAGCGTACGGCCCAGTTGTGGGACGGCTTCGCCACGGCCTTCCGCGGCTGCGACACGCTCTTGCTGACGGACATCTACGCCCCGGCTGGAGAGGCCCCCCTTCCCGGGGTCAGCGGCGCGTCCTTCGCCGACCTCGTCACCCGTGGGAGCGCCGTGCCGGTGCGGTATGTGCCGGACGCGCGGGACCTGGTGGGCGCCTGCCTCGACGCCTGCCGCCCGGGGGACCTCGTGCTGGTCATGGGTGCCGGCAGCATCACTTCGGTCGCGCACGGCTTGGCGCAGCGCCTGCGGGACGGGGGGGCCGCCGGCCGCGGCGCCTCGGCCCCGGCGCGGTAGGTGCCCCCCCCGGCACACCGACCGGCGGGGCGCACCCCCACCGGTCGCGGTCGGCCGCCCCCTCCGCCGCTCCGGTCGAGGGGGCTCCGCGCGCCGGTGCGCCCCTGATCCCCCGGCGCCGCCCTGCGCGGGCGTTGCGCCGCGCCCTCCGGCCGTTGCCGGGGGTCGGTGGCAATGGTAAATTGATTGGATAATAATCGTGCGTGGGGGGACGCGGCTTGACCGCGGCGGACGGCCCCGAGTCCCAGGACAAGTTCGGAACGCTCGGCCTGACCTTTGACGACGTGGTGCTGATTCCGGCGGCCTCCGACATCCACCCGCGCGACGCCGACACCCGGACGCGCTTCACTCAGGCCCTCAGCCTCCAGATCCCCCTGGTGGGCGCGGCCATGGACACGGTCACGGAGGCGCGCCTGGCAATCGCCCTGGCTCGGGAGGGCGGCATCGGCGTGATCCACCGGAACATGTCGACTGAGGCCCAGACGGCCGAGGTCGACAAGGTGAAGCGCTCGGAGTTCGGGATCATCACCGATCCCTTCGCCCTGACCCCGAGCCACACCATCGCCGACGCGCAGGCGCTCATGGCCCGCTACCACATCTCCGGCGTGCCGATCGTGGACGCCCTCGGCACACACGGCCACCTGGTCGGGATCGTCACCAACCGCGATCTACGCTTCGAGACGGACCCGACGCGCCTGCTCGGGGAGGTCATGACCGCCTCGGGGCTGGTCACCGCGCCCGTCGGGACGGACCTGGAGGACGCCAAGCGCCTGCTGGCCCGGCACCGGATTGAAAAGCTCCCGCTGGTCGACGCCGATGGGCACCTGCGGGGGCTGCTGACCACCAAGGACATCGAGAAGACCCGCAAGTACCCCCTGTCGGCCAAGGATGGGCGCGGGCGGCTGCTGGTGGCCGCGGCCGTCGGCGTATCCCCCGGCAATCTGGAACGCGTGGAGGCTCTGGTGGCGGCGGGCGTGGACGCGATCGTCGTCGACAGCGCGCACGGCCACAGCGCCCGCGTGGTCGCCTTTGCCGCCGAGGTGAAGGCGACGTTCGGCCGGACCGGGGTGCAGGTCGTCGCGGGCAACGTCTCCACCGCCGAGGGGGCCGTCGCCCTTTGCGAGGCGGGGGTGGACGCCGTCAAGGTGGGGCAGGGCCCCGGCAGCATCTGCCACCATCCGGAGACGCTCATCCTGATGGGAGACGGGTCGGTCCGGCCGATTGCCCTTGTGCGGGTCGGCGACATGGTGGTGACGCACACGGGCGAGGTCCGGCCGGTGACGAAGGTGTACCGGCGTCGCTACCGCGGCCCCCTGGTCCGGATGACCGTGAGCGGGTGCCCGCATCCCCTGCGCATGACGCCTAACCATCCCGTGTGGGGGATCGCTTCCCGTGCCGTGCCCGAGGGCAACGCGCCACGGCAGCCGGGCGGCGCGGCGGAGCCCGCATGGCGGGCGGCGGAGGCCTGGAGGCCGCAGGACGCGGTGGTGCTGCCCGTCCGCCGGGCGGCCTGGAGACCCACGACCTACGACCTGCTGCAGACGGCGCCCACCTGCCGCCACGACGGCCGGTGGATCTGGGCCGATGCCCCGACCCGCCCGGCGGCCCCGGAGTCGCTGGCCGAAGCCGGTTCGGCCGTGCCGGCGGCGCCCGCGGTGGGGCGGGGCGTCCTGGCCGATGCGCGGGCGGAAGACGCCGTCGCGGCCACCGGGAGCCCCTACGTGCACGCTGCGCGCTCTCGCGCGCCCCGTTCGGAACGGCTCCCCCGCCACGTGCGCGCGGATCGCGCCTTCATGCGCCTCATCGGCTACTATCTCTCGGCGGGATACTGCGCCGGCGCCCCCGGGCGCAAAGAGGCCGTCTTCGCCTGCCACCAGGACGAGGTCGCGATTCATCATGACGTGTTGAACCTCTGCGCCGAGGTCTTCGGCCGGGAGGTCGGGCGCATCGTCGCGGCACCGTGCGGGCCGGGCGTCGCCGTCCTGGTGCCCGATCCGGTGGTGGCCGGGCTCCTCGACGGGCTGGTGCCGAGCGAGGCGCTGCACAAGCGCATCCCCAGCGAACTGATGGACCAGCCCGCCGAGCATCTGCGGCAACTGGTCATCGGCCTGCTGCGGGGCAACGCCCGGGTGGACGCCGAGGGGCGGCGGCTCGGATACGAGACCACGTCCGTGCATCTGGCGCATCAGGTGGCCGACGTCCTCATGCGGCTGGGGTATCTCCCGGCCCTCTCCCATACGCCCCCGGCGCGGGCGGATGGGCAGGGGATCTACGCCGTGCGTCTCTGTGGCGCGGAGTGCCGGCGCTTCCTGGACGACTCGCCGGAGTTCGGCCGGGCTGCGGCCCCCGGGCCGCGGCACCGGGCCACCCCGAGCCGGAGGATCTTCCGCGAAGGGGAGCGGGTCCTGGCCGCCGTCGCCCGGGTGGAGGACGAACCGGACCAGGACCTCGACGTCTACAATCTGGAGGTCGCCATCGACCACTCCTACGTCGCCGGACGGGTCGCGGTGCACAACTGCACCACCCGCGTCGTCGCCGGTGTGGGCATGCCCCAACTCACCGCGATATGGGAGTGCAGCCGGGCGGCCGAACGCTACGGCGTACCGGTGATCGCCGACGGCGGGGTGAAGTACTCCGGGGACATCCCCAAGGCGCTGGCGGCGGGGGCCTGCAGCGTGATGATCGGCAGCCTTTTCGCCGGGACGGAGGAGAGTCCCGGGGAACTGGAGATCTACCAGGGCCGCTCGTACAAGGTCTACCGCGGCATGGGGTCTCTGGGCGCGCTGGAGGGCGGCAGCAAGGACCGTTACTTCCAAGAGGGCGCCCAGAAGCTCGTCCCCGAGGGGGTGGAGGGCCGGGTGCCCTTCCGCGGCCCGCTGTCCGAAACGGTCTTCCAACTGGTGGGCGGGCTGCGTTCCGGCATGGGGTATTGCGGGACCAAGAGCATCGACGACCTGCGGCGCCGCGGCCGGTTCGTGCGCATCACCCCGGCGGGCCTGCGCGAGAGCCACCCGCACGACGTGCAGATCACGCGCGAACCACCGAACTACCGCATCGGGGAGTGATCATCGGTCTTGAGGCGTATGCCCACCTGATGTCCGCGGGAACGCTCGAACAGTTGGTGGTGATCCTCGCCGTGTGGGGTGTGTCCATCGGCGTCCGCTGGTACGTGGCGCCGCGGGCGAACCGGAGCGAATCGACGGATGACGCACATACTGTTCCGGCGCCTCCCGTAGGAAGTACAGAAACGGCGCCGCCGGCCCGATGAGTGTTGGGAGGGGGTGATGGCGCGATGCGAAACGCGTGGGTGGGGGTTGTGCTCGCTGCCCTGTTCGTGCTGATGGTGATCACGTCTGCGTGGGCCCGTAAAGCCGAATGGACGGCCGAGCACGGACCGCGTACTCGGCGCGCCGTCAAAAGGCGAGCCACTGGACAAGCACGGCAAGCCTCGTAGCCATGGAGCGCCCCGGACCGAAAGGCCCCCGCCCACAGCCTGATCAGGCCGAGAGCGGGGGCTCTTCGCTCGGAAAGCCGAGGTCATGCGCACTCGGGCCAGCGCCAATCGCCTGGGGTCTTGGCCTTGACCGCCAGTGCGTCCCCGGACCCAAGCAGTCACTCCTCAGCACCCCCCGCAGCGGGGCTGCTGAGTAGCGACGTCACTTCTTGGGTCCCCACGTCTGCTCGATGACGCTCCACACCGCCGGCGTCTCCTCGCCCAGGGCCCAGATCGCGACCCCCCGGAGTCCGAGCTTCTGGGCGAGATTCAGCCGCTGCTGCACCGTCTGCTGGTTCTGGAACCACACCACGTGCCGGTTGCCGTTGCTGCCGGTGTAATAGAAGTACGGGTTCTCCGAGGCGGCGTCCATCTTGGGCGTCACCCCCAGCGCCTTGATCTTCGCCTGGATCTCCGTCAGCGGCATCTCCTGGGCGGTGGTGCTCCCGACCGGCCAATCGTATCCGTAGACGCCGGCGGCAAGGACGAGTTGGCCGGCCGGGATATTGGCCGTGTGCAGAAACCAGTTCAGGTTGTCGACGACCCAGGCGTACGGCGAGACCGGGCCGGCGGGGCCGCCGTCGGAGTGGTTGTCGTAGAGCATGATCACCAGGTAGTTGACGACCTTGGCCAGGGCGGTGTAGTCATAGGCGCCGTTGAGCTGGCTCGGCACCCCCACCTTGGGGAACACCGACTCGGAGAGCACCACGGTTTTGGGCAGGGCGGCACGCAGATCCTGCATGAAGGAGACCAGGCCCTGCCGCGCGCTCGGGTGCAGCAGTTCGAAATCGATGTTGACCTCCTGGTATCGCTTGCGCTGGACGAGCGCGACGATGTTCTTCACCGCCGCCGCGCGGGCGGTGGGGTCGGTCAGCATGCCGGCGTTGTTGCCCGAAGACCCGGCGATGTTATTGATCAGGACGCCCATTTTCATCTGGTGGCTCTCGATCCACTGCGTGATGCCGGCGTTCGGCTGGTGGGAGTGGAGTTGGCCGCTGCCGTCGACGCTGTACCAGAACGCCAGCACGGTGTTGATCGTGGCGTAGTGCTGCTGCACGCTGGGGAAGGAGCTCTTGTAGATCGCGCTCCAGCCGTTCTGATAGAAGGCGATGACCTCGGGCAGGTTCCCGCCCCCGCCCGGCATCAGCCGGGCGCCGCGCCGCCCGCCGAGGCCCATGCCGGCCACGATGAGAAGTACCACGGCCCCGGCAAGGACAGCCGCCCCGGCCCGCCAGCCGCGCAGGCCCAAGGGGCGCGCCAGCCGGGCGAGCGCCCGCCGGATGGCGGTGCCGCCGTCGCCGGCGCCGGCGTCCGACGGCGACGGCCGCCCGCCGGGCCGCGCGAGGCCGTCCGCCAGCCCTCGGAGCCGCCGCCCACCCCCGCGCGCCCAGTCCGCCACCATCGCCATCCACCGCCGCCAGTCGCCCACGCCGCAGCACCCCCGTGGTAGAGTGTCCGAGGGAGGGGGCGGTTTAGTGGTGCGTCCCATCGCCGTCGAGGATGCGCGGCGAAAGCTGATGGAAGCGCTGCCGCGCCTCGCCGGCGCCGACACCCCCCTGCACCGCTCCCTCTGCGCGATGCGGGTCACCGCGTCGCCCGTCACGGCGGTTTCCGACCTCCCCGCCTTCGACCGCTCCCTGGTGGACGGCTTCGCCGTGCGCTGCGGGAGCGGCCTGCGCCTGCGCCTCGCCGGGGCCGTGGCGATGGGCCGGCCGGCCCCGCCACTGCCCGACGGCGCCCACGCGCTGGCCGTGCCCACGGGCGGCATGTTGCCGTCCGGGGCCGGCGCGGTGGTCATGAAGGAAGACGCGGCCGTCGAGGACGGCTGGGTCCACATCCGGCGCGCCCCGGAACCCGGACAGAACATCGTGCGCCGCGGAGCGGATGCCAGCGCCGGCGAGGACGTCGTGCCCGCCGGCAGACGCCTCCGCCCGCCCGAGATGGCGATGCTGGCCACGGTCGGGGTGGAGCAGGTCGCGGTCCGGCCGAAGCCGCGCATCGCTGTCCTCTCGACGGGAGACGAACTCGTTCCCGCGGGTCGGGAGCCCGGCCCCGGGCAGGTGCCGGACAGCAACGGTCCCGCGCTCTGCGCGGCCTTGGAAAGGGACGGGGCGGATGCCGCCTTCCTCGGTATCGTGCCCGACGAGCGCGCCGCCGTCGTGGAGGGGGTACGGCGCGGCCTGGCGTGGGACGCGCTGCTGTGCACGGGAGGTAGTTCGGTCGGGGAGCGCGACTTCGTGCAGGGCGCCCTGCAACACGTGATGGGCGTCGCGCCGCTCTTCTCCGGCATCTCCATCCGGCCGGGACGGCCCACGGCGGCCTTCGCCGCCGGCGGGCGGTGGGCCGTCGCCCTGCCCGGACACGCCGTGTCGGCACTGGTCGTCTACGAGTTGCTCGTCCGGGAGGCCGTGCTGCGGTTCGGCGGCGAGACCGCCCCACGGCCCCGCGGCATGATGCCCGCGACCCTGTCCGAGGGCGTGCGGGCCCCGGCGGACCGGGACCTCTTCGAGCGGGTGCGGCTGGAGGACGGCCGCGCCGTCCCGCTGCGCGGTGCCTCGGCCACCGTGGGCAACCTCGCCCGGGCGGACGGCCTGGTGCACTGCCCCGCAGGGTCTGTCCTGCCGGCCGGGGCATCGGTGGCGGTCTCGCTCCTGGACTAGAATCGGCGGCAGGGGAGTGGTCTCTATGCAGGATCTCTACGGTCGCGTGGTCACCTACCTCCGCGTGTCCGTCACGGACCGCTGCAACCTCCGCTGCCGCTACTGCATGCCGCTCGACGGCGTGCGTTTCAAGGACCTGGAAGACATCCTGGCCTGGGACGAGATCCTCCGGGTGATCCGCGCCGCGGCCTCCCTGGGCGTACGCCGCATCCGGGTCACCGGCGGCGAGCCCACCACGCGCGCCGGCCTTGTGGACTTCGTGCGGGCGGTCGCCGCCACGCCCGGCATCGATGACGTGTCGATGACGACCAACGGGATGATGTTCGCCGCGATGGCGGAAGAACTCCGGGCCGCCGGGCTGCGGCGGGTCAACATCAGCCTGGACAGCCTGCAGCCGGAGCGGTTCCGGTTCCTCACGCACTTCGGGGACTTCGACGCCGTGTGGGGCGGGGTGGAGGCCGCGCTGGCCGCCGGGCTGCACCCGGTCAAGATCAACTGCGTCGTGCTGCGCGGTGAGAACGACGGCGAGATCCCCGACTTCGTGGCCCTGACCGAGTCCCGGCCCCTGCACGTCCGCTTCATCGAACTCATGCCGCTCGGCACGAGCCATGCCTGGACGCGGGAGCGGCTGTTTTCGGCCGAGGAGATCCGCGAGCGGATGCGGGAGCGGTACGAACTCGTCGCGACCGAACTGGAGGGCGGAGGCCCGGCGAAGTACTCCCGGGTGCCCGGTTTCGCCGGCACGGTCGGCGTGATCACCGCGATGACCGAGAACTTCTGCCACAACTGCAACCGCGTCCGGCTGACGGCCGACGGCGAGTTGCAACCCTGCCTCGGCTCCCTGCTGGCGATGGATCTGAGGGGTCCGCTGCGCGCGGGGATTTCCGATGAAGGGCTGCGGCGGCTGGTGGCCCAGGGCATCCGGGCCAAGCCGGAAAAGCACCTCATGGAGGAGTACCTGGAGGAGACGAGCGGCAGGCGGATGTGGACCATTGGGGGATGAGGGCGCAGCCATCAGCCCCCGATCCTTGCCCGGTGCCCCGCACTTCGATTCCCGGGGCCGCGCGGTCATGGTCGACGTGGGGAGCAAGCCCGAGACCGAACGGGTCGCGGCGGCCCGCGGCGCCATCTCCCTCTCGCCCGAGGCCTTGGCGCGCGTCGCGGCGGGCACGGCCGCCAAGGGGGATGTCCTCGGGGTGGCGCGCATTGCCGGGATCATGGCCGCCAAGCGGACGTCGGAACTGATTCCGCTGTGCCACCCCGTGCCGCTGACCTCCGTAGAGGTGCGCTTTCGGTTGGAGGAGCCCCGGGTCGAGGTCGAGGCGGTCGTCCGCTGCACGGGCCAGACGGGGGTGGAGATGGAGGCCCTGTGCGCGGTGAGTGCCGCACTGCTGACCGTATACGACATGACCAAGGCCTACGGGCGCGGCCATGAGATCTCCGCGGTGCGCCTGGTCGCCAAGTCCGGCGGGCGCTCCGGGGACTTCCGCCGCGAGGGGGAGGAGCCATGGCCGGAGGCGGAGACGCGCTGAAGGGGCTGCGGTTCGGCGTTCTCACGGCGAGCACGACGCGCACGCGGGCGGAGGATGTGTCGGGCGACGCCCTGGAGCAGGGCGTCGCCTCGGTCGGCGGGGTGGTGGTGGCCCGGTCGCTGGTCGCCGACGACCGTGGGCGAATTGCCGATGTTCTGCGGAGTTGGGCCGACGCGGGCACGATGGACGCCATCCTCACCACCGGCGGCACGGGCCTCGGGCCCCGCGACGTCACGCCCGAGGCCACCCGGGACGTGGCGGAGCGGGACGTCCCGGGCGTGGCGGAGTTCCTGCGCCTGCGCGGGTCGGACAGGACGCCGTTCGCCGCGCTGTCGCGGGGGGTGGCCGTCACGCGGGGCCGGACCCTGATCGTCAACCTCCCCGGCAGCCCGTCCGGGGCACGGGACGGACTCGCCGCACTCCTCCCCGTGCTGGCCCATGCAGCGGCGATGATGGGTGGAGCAGGCCACCACTGAGGGCTCTCCGCCGCCACAGGTGTGGCGGCCAGACCTCCCGGCGGCCCCGTCCCAGGCGGCGCGGGGAGGCGAGCAGACTTGCGTCCGGCCCTTGACTCCCCTCGGCCGCCCTCTTATCATACGTCCGGGCGTTAGCACTCGATTTCAGTGAGTGCTAACAGGCGAGAGTCCGAGGGAGGGAGGGTCCCGCCCAGTGAGCAGCATGCCCCGACCGAAGGAGGAGAGCCAACTGAAGATCCGACCGCTTGGTGACCGCATCGTGGTCAAGGCCCTCGAGGAAGAGCAGCGCACGAAGTCCGGCATCGTCCTGCCCGACACGGCCAAGGAGAAGCCCCAGCAGGGCAAGGTGTTGGCCGTCGGCAAGGGTGCGTTCATCGAGAACAGCAAGGAGCGCCGCCCCCTCGACGTGAGCGAGGGCGACACGATCATCTTCTCCAAGTACGCCGGCACGGAGGTCAAGCTCGAGGGCGAGGAGGTCCTCATCCTCAGCGAGCGCGACATTCTGGCGATCGTGGACTAGTCCGCGTGCGTCCGGCGTGCCCTTCCCCATTGTCGCCGGGCGTGCCGCGGGTGATGCGCTTACGATGTTTCACCGTTTGTAGGGGAGGTTCCACATGGCCGGGAAGCAGATCGTGTTCGATGAGAGGGCCCGCCGGGCGCTGGAGCGCGGCGTGAACATCATGGCCGACACCGTGAAGGTCACGCTCGGGCCGAAGGGCCGCAACGTCGTGCTGGAGAAGAAGTTCGGGCCGCCGCAGGTCGTGGACGACGGCGTCACCATCGCCCGCGACATCGACCTCGAGGACCCCTTCGAGAACATGGGCGCGCAACTCCTCAAGGAAGTCGCGACCAAGACCAACGACATCGCCGGTGACGGCACGACGACCGGCATCGTCCTGGCGCAGGCCCTGGTCCGCGAGTGCCTGCGGAACGTCGTGGCCGGCGCCAAGCCGGTGCACGTGAAGGCCGGTATCCAGAGGGCCGTCGCCGCCGTGGTCGATGAGATCAAGACCATCAGCAAGCCGGTCAGCGACCGCAAGGGCATCGCCGAGATCTCGACGATCTCCGCGAAGGACCCCGAGATCGGCAAGATGATCGCCGACGCCATGGACAAGGTGGGCAAGGAAGGCGTCATCACGGTCGAGGAGGCCAAGACCCTGGAGACGACCATCGAGGTCGTCGAGGGTATGCAGTTCGACCGCGGCTTCGTCTCGCCGTACTTCGTCACCGACACGGAGAACATGGAGGCCGTCCTCCAGGATCCGTACATCCTTGTCACCGACAAGAAGGTTTCGGCGCTCAACGACATGATCCCCGTGCTCGAGAAGGTCCTGCAGATCAGCAAGCCCGTGCTGCTGCTCGCGGACGACGTCGAGGGCGAGGCCCTGGCCACCCTCGTGGTCAACAAGATCCGCGGCACCATCCAGGCCTGCGCGGTCAAGGCGCCGGCCTTCGGCGACCGCCGCAAGGCCATGCTCGAGGACATCGCCATCCTGACCGGCGCCACGGTCATCAGCGATGACAAGGGCATGAAGCTGGAGAACGCGACCCTCGACTCCCTCGGGCGCGCCGAGCGCATCGTCGTGGCCAAGGAAGAGACCACGATCGTGGGCGGCAAGGGCGACGTCAACGAGATCAAGCGCCGGGTCGCGGCGATCAAGCGCCAGATCGAGGACACCACCAGCGACTTCGACCGCGAGAAGCTGCAGGAGCGCCTCGCCAAGCTGGCCGGCGGCGTCGCGGTCATCAAGGTCGGTGCGGCCACCGAGGTCGAGCTCAAGGAGAAGAAGCTGCGCATCGAGGACGCCCTGTCGGCCACGCGCGCCGCCGTCGAGGAGGGCGCCGTGCCGGGTGGTGGCGTCACCTACGTCATGGTGCAGAAGGCCCTGGAGAAGCTGCACAGCGACGAGCGCGACGAGCAGACCGGCATCGACATCGTCCGCCGCGCCCTGGAGGCCCCGCTCTACCAGATCGCCGAGAACGCCGGTCTGGACGGGGCCGTGGCCGTGGACAAGGTCAGGAACCTGCCCTTGGGCCAGGGCTTCGACGCGATGACCATGCAGTATGTCGACATGTACGCCAAGGGCATCATCGATCCGGCGAAGGTGACGCGCTCGGCTCTGCAGAACGCGGCGTCCATCGCCATGATGGTCCTGGTCACCGAGTCGCTGGTCGCCGACATCCCCGAGAAGGAGAAGCCGGCGCCTGCCGGCGGCAACGGCGGCATGGGCGGCATGGACATGTAGCCGGTCCCGTTCCCGGTTCCCGCGAGGCGGCAGTCCCGGACGGACGTCCGGGACCGCCGCTGCATCTCCGGGGGTAACGACTCCGCACCGCTCAAGAGCCCCCCATGCCGGCGGGGCAGTCCTTTTTGCACGGGAGCGGGGCTGGACCGCTTGGGCGGGCGTAACTGCTGTGCACCCCTTGGAAGTGGGGCGGCACAGTTGGGCGTGGGCTTGGGCGGGAACCCCGCCGGCTGGCGGATGAAGGCACGTAACGCAGTAACTGCTCAGCAGCCCCGCCCCGGGGGTGCTGGGCAGTTACTGCTCCGGTCCGTCCGCGGCAGCCATCGGGCACTCACCTGCCCAGACGTTCGGCCCCCGGGTCGGTGTGGGGCGCCGACGGGCGCGGA